>Ga0209164_1002269_pt1 | contig 21062 bp, 21 predicted proteins | sample MTBNYHSulfiMetaG_FD_187458 | JGI IMG/M metagenome (GOLD analysis project Ga0209164, IMG submission 187458) | Enrichment culture microbial communities from rom New York Harbor, USA that are MTBE-degrading - MTBE-NYH (New York Harbor Sulfidogenic)... | ecosystem: Environmental > Aquatic > Marine >... | reverse complement strand
AAAAGGAAAGGTTGTAAGACTTTTCGATGAAAATCCGAACAAGTGGCAAGAGATTGCATCAAAAGCAAATATTCGGTGGGTTATCGAAAGTTTGGATGATTCCGGCAAACTGGTGAATGCGCTACCGAAGATTAAAAATGAGTGGAAAGCTTTTCAGGAGAGCAAAAATGAATGGTGGATCACCAGCTTAGTAACACAAGATTTGGCGAATCGAACACAGATACCGGCGCGCATACTCCATCCGAGAATTAAAGGGGCCAGCCTTATTTCGTTCAACAATGCTGCAACGTATTGTGGACATTTGAGCCCGGAGTATAGAGGTAAACCGGCCAAAGAAAAAGAAGAAGGTGGAGACAACGAACAGAAACGTCAGAAAAATCGTCAAGAAGCAAGTAATGATAATGAAAAAGAGGAGACTGATGGCAGCGCTCTTCCTGCCCAGGTCGGATTTGAAGAGGCCGAGAAATACTCGAAAGCACTTGACTGGCTAATCGAAAACTCGTCAGTAAAGTTCGGCGGCGGGTCAGTTAATTGTATCTGGGTTGATCAAGGACAATCGTATGTCCAAGTGTTGGACTACGGTGCTTATGAGATTGTTAAACCTCAGAATGAAAAGAGCGTTTTCACAAGAGGGAAGGCCAAAGGAGGCAAGGGCCAGGTACTTGCGGATAGCGGCGATTTGCTCAAAGCTTTACAGCGGTTCAGGAACGGTCAAGAAACTGGTTACCGTGACAAACGGTTTTACCTGCTTTCTCTTCTCTTACGGAGAAAGGGACGGCATGCAATTCTTGGCGATTATGTAGGCACCATGGGCCTTCTCGATGACAATGCCAGCCTTTTTATCAGTCGCACGAAGATATTTATCCCTCCGCATTACCTCACAAAAAAAGATGAAGCCCGTGAGTTCTGCCCTACATTGATGGATATTCTCTCTGCTGCAGGGATCAAGTCTGAGACGAAGCAGCGACTGGTGTGGGATCGTGAGGTTGTTGAAGTCATTGTGGCCGGTCGCCCACTGCCTGCTGATCTATGCCGATTGGTGATACAGAAAGCCATTAAGGACAAACACTTGGAGCGGTCGGAAAAGAAACGTTTAGAATATCTGGCCTTACTTGCCATTGCGGCAGGATGTGCCAGGCATTACCTAACTGCAATTACAAGAAAGGAGGGTTATGGAATGGGACTTGATACGCGTATTCACGATACGGGATATCTTGTAGGGCGCTTATTCGCTTTGTGCGAGAATATCCAGAAGCGGGGGAGGAACTGGGGGCCAACATTATCTGACAAATTGTTCTCCGCTGCTATCGACATGCCGAGACAAACTCTGGTCCAGCTTTACAAAAACTGCCTCTGTTACGATATGTACAAAACAGACAGTGAGTGGTTTGCAGAGATATTCAACAAGGTCAAGCTGAATGATAGCGATGGCGATCAGGGTGAAGTGTTGCCGGAAAATGGTGTGGATCAGTTTGCTTTCATGTTGGGCTACTGGCACCAGCGTAACGAACTGAGGCCCCCAGCCCAGAAAGTCGGCAATAACGAGAACAATGTCGAATCGCAAATAAAAGGATAAACACGAAAGGAGCATGACTATGAGCACAGATGTTACAAAAGAACCAATTAAGAGCCGTGTTGACTTTGTCCTGGTCTTCAGTGTTGAGAACGCTAATCCTAATGGTGACCCCGGCTATGACAATAGGCCAAGAATGGATGCGTATACCGGGCAAGGTTTCATAACCGATGTATGCCTAAAACGGAAGATTAGAAATCGCATTGAAACGATTAAAGAACTTAAGGACGGACATAACATATGGGTTCGTTCAGGGACATATTTGCGAGAAACCATAGGAGTTGCGCTTGATATAATAAGAAAGGAAGAAGGATATAAGAACCTTAAGACTGATATAGATAAGGCCAACTATGAAAAGCGCTATTTGTGCGAACAATTTTTTGATATAAGAGCTTTTGGGGGGGTATTGACAAGCGATTCTGAATCCGAAGGCGAAGAAGGCCAGGCTACAAGCACACAGAAGAAAGCTAAATCCAAAGTCAGTCAGATTCGCGGACCAGTAAGCATTCAATATGCCAAGAGTGTTGTCCCCATAATTGTTGAAGACGATGAAATAACACGAGTGTGCCCGACAAAACCCGACCCCAAGAAACCTGACAAGCAGACAGAAATGGGGCGTAAGAAGCGAGTTCCATTTGCGGTATACGTTGCGAAAGGATCTGTCAGTGCCAGGCTTGCTGAAGGTGACAAGGGGACGGGATTTTCGATTGAGGATTTGAATTTGTTAAAAGAAGCAACTAAAACCCTGTTCCTAAATGACGAAAGCACGGCCAGACCTATTGGATCAATGATTATGCAGAAAGGGGTATTCTTTACCCATAAAGATAAAGATGGCGACGAGGCTGTTCACAAGACACTGGAGCGGCTTAAGGTAGAATTCACGGGCAAAGAGGAAAACGGCCTCAAAGTGGAAAAACCAGAAAAGGCCAGAGATATGGGATGCTTCAAGATATCCCTCGACAAGACTGGTCTCCCTTCGACCATCAAGGTTGAAGAGTTCGGCGATTATGCCGCCGTGAATGTCTAACGTGGTGACCATGACTACCCCAACCGATTCCCCGAAGCTTATCCCTCCCCACGGAGGTTACCGCGATTTGAAGTCGTATCAAATGGCGGAGATTGTGTATGACGCCACAATGGTATTTTGCGACCGGTTTGTTGACCGGCGTTCCCGCACGCATGATCAGATGGTGCAGGCGGCTCGCAGCGGCAAGCAGAACATTGCCGAAGGCAGCATGGCTTCGGGTACTTCCAAGAAGTTTGAGCTAAAACTTATCGGCGTGGCGCGGGCAAGTCTTGAGGAACTGCTTTTGGACTATCAAGATTTCTTGCGGCAGCACGCTTTGCTCCTCTGGAGCAAAGACCACGCCAAAGCCAGGGAAGTTAGGGCTTTGGCGTATAGGTCTAATAGGTCCTATAAGACCTATCAGACTTATTTTGAGGCTTCGCCTCCGGAAATTGCCGCTAATGCGGCAATCTGTTTGATTCACCAGACCAACTTTTTGCTTGACCAGCAATTGCGCGCTTTGGGAAAGGAGTTTCTAAACGAAGGCGGGTTCACGGAAAGGCTCTATCGTGCGCGATCACAAAGAAGAGAAAAAGGATAAGTCCTATATGACCAATACGACCTATAAAGACCACGAAGACGACCTTATCATGCTTTCTGCGCTGAAAATGGCGTGGGTATCAGCTTTCTTTCTGAGCAGGGGCGATTTCTGGCACGAGTACAAGGGCCGGTATCAGGCAATGTCTTATTGCGCCGCGAACAATACCGGCGCGCTGATGACTTAATTTTTTCTGCCGGGATTGCAAAGGCGGTTGTTGCCGGGAAGATTGCCAATTGCCGCACGGTGCTTCAGCGGGCGATTAGAGACCATACGCAAAAAATGGATGCCAATCCCGTTGGCCATGCGGTAAAACGGCTTAACCATAATCTGAATTTGTTAAACCAGGAGCAGCCGTTGGATGTAGTGCGGGGAATTGAGGGCGATGCCGCCCATAGTTATTTCAGTGTTTTTGATCAGTTGATTATTGCTCAAAAGGAATCGTTTTCTTTTCAGGAGCGAAATCGCCGCCCGCCTTTGGATAACGTAAATTGTTTACTCTCTTTTCTCTATACACTCCTGGTGCATGATATTCGTTCGGCGCTGGAAACAGTTGGTTTAGACCCTGCGGTAGGTTTTTTGCATCGAGATCGTCCCGGCAGGCCGGGATTGGCGCTTGACCTCATGGAGGAGTTTCGGCCTTTTCTGGCGGATCGGCTGACCCTTTCTTTAATAAACCTTCGTCAGGTTCAGGCAAAAGGTTTTAAAAAGTCGGATACCGGGGCAGTTTTAATGAACGACGATACCCGAAAGACTCTACTCGTAGCATATCAGGAAAGGAAGCAGGAGGAAATAGTGCATCCTTTTCTTGACGAGAAGGTGACCATTGGGTTGTTGTTTCATGTTCAGTCATTGTTATTAGCCCGCTATCTCCGCGGTGACTTGGATGGTTATCCGCCCTTTATCTGGAAATAAGGAGGAGAGGATATGTTTGTGCTGGTGAGTTATGATGTTGCTACCAAGGATAGCGGCGGCGCCCGGAGGTTACGAAGGGTGGCAAAAGCATGCCAGGATTTTGGACAAAGGGTGCAGTATTCAGTTTTTGAGTGTATTGTTGATCCGGCACAATGGGCAGTTTTGCGTCAGGGGTTGATTGATATTATTGATCCGGGAAAAGATAGCCTGCGGTTTTATTTTTTGGGGTCAAATTGGAAACATCGTGTGGAGCATGTTGGAGCCAAAAAATCGTTGGATCAAGAGGGGCCACTAATTATTTAAAGACTTCCGCGTACCGGAAGCTGACATGTTTTTCCGGGAGGTTCGCACAGGATGCAATATTATGAAATTATGACATTTTTTTAAACCGACATCGGAGATTGTGTTTGTAGCTAACTATAAAACGGTATTCCGCGGATTAATGGAAATAACAGTAGTAAATTTTAAAACTTAGAAGAAGTATGTCGCACCCCGCGCGGGTGCGTGGATTGAAACCGGAAATGGCTGACTGAGTTTCTAGTTCCGGATGTCGCACCCCGCGCGGGTGCGTGGATTGAAACCTCAGCCGGGCGCAGAGCACTGCGCCCCTACAAATTGTCGCATTCCATCCGGGTGCGTGGATTGAAACCTAAAAAAAGTCTAAAGGTCGCAAAGTCGCTGGGTTAAAGGGTTATTTTTTTCACTCTTCGACTATTCGACTCTGCGACTTTGTGACTATGCTTTTATAATTAATTGACAAAAAGCTTTTTGAAGATATAATGGACAAAATGGTTTAACCGGCAATAACGCATGGTAAGTATGGAGAATTTTTTCAATGATTGGTTTCTTTGATTCCGGTTTCGGCGGATTGACGATTTTGCGCAGCGTGGTCGAACTGCTTCCTGAGTATGACTATTGCTACCTCGGAGACAATGCCCGGGTACCCTATGGCAACCGGTCGCAGGGTATTGTGTTTGAGTTTACCAAGGAGGCGGTGGACTTTCTTTTTCGAAAGGGGTGCCCCCTTATCATCATCGCCTGCAATACTTCTTCGGCCAAGGCATTGCGGCGGATCCAGCAGGAGTACCTTCCGGTTGTCTACCCGGACCGAAGAGTGCTTGGGGTCATTCGCCCCTCAGTTGAAGAAGTGGTGGAGCAGGGATGCCGAAAGCTCGGAATCTTGGCCACCGAAGGAGTTGTGGCCTCGGAAGCCTATATCACCGAGATCAAAAAGCTCAGCCCCGCGGTGAAGATTTATCAGGAGGCTTGCCCCCTGCTGGTTCCGATCGTGGAAACAGGCGAACAGGACGGGGAAGCAACTGACCTGATTATTTCGAAATACCTACGCCGGCTCTTTGGCCAGGATAAGGATATTGATACCCTGCTGCTCGCCTGCACCCATTATCCGATCCTTCGCAAGCACTTCGAGCGGCTTGTTCCTCATCAGGTCATTATCCTTGAACAAGGTCCCATCGTGGCGCGAAAACTGAAGGACTATTTGATACGCCATCCGGAAATAGAACAAAAACTCTCCAGGAGACAGGCCCGCGCCTTTTTGACTACTGATGCCTCGGTACGGTTCAACCGCTTGGCTTTGACGTTTTTTGGGGAGCCGGTTAGCTCGCATCTCGTATCGCTGGTATAGTTCTCTTGTGTTTTTCTCCGCACCGCGCATACAAACCGCAAAAAAATAAGAAGGTAAAAAAAATTTAGCCTGGGGTGAGATGTGATGGCGTATCAGGTGATATGTGGTGCACATGGTGGCGCATGATAGAGATTATTGATTGATTCTTTACACCAAGTCTCGCCGGGAAACTTTTCCGGTCGAGGTTTTGGGTAAGGAGTCACGAGATTCTACTATTTTGGGAACCTTAAAATTTGCGAGATGCTCCCGGCAGAAAGCAAGAAGCCCTTTTTTATCGAGCGGCTTTTCCGGTTTTAGCACTATGACTGCTTTGATTGCTTGTCCCCGGTCTTCATCAGGGATACCAACGGCTCCTGCCTCGAGGACGTCGGGGTGTTTTAAAAGAATATTTTCCACTTCCGCGGGGAAGACGTTCAGACCTCCGGTGATAATCATATCGTCTTTTCTTCCCAGGTGGTAGACAAAGCCGTCTTGATCCATCTTTCCCAAGTCACTCGTGCAGAGCCATCCATCCTTGATCATCTCCTGAGTGGCTTCAGGGTTATTATGGTATTCTTTCATAACCATTGGCCCCTTAACAACGATCTCCCCGACGTCGCCTTGGAGAACTTCTTTGCCATTGCCGCCTAAGAGCTTTAACGCTATTTCAGGCACGGGAAGGCCGATGCTTCCCATCTTGGTCTCGGCATATTCAAGGGGTAAGAGTGTTATGTAAGGCGAGGTCTCAGTAAGACCATACCCCTGGATTACCTTGACCGTGGGGAAAGCGTGGCGGAATTCTTGCATCAGCGGGAGGGGAACATTTGTTCCCATCATGGAGACATACACCAGGCTTTTTAAGTGGTACCGTTCGCGATGGGGCACGCGGAGAATGGCCTGAAAAATCGGCGGCACACCAAAAAAATAAGTCACCCCAAAGCGATCAACGTCCTCAAGGATGCGGTCCGGCCGGAGATGTTCGAATAAGACGATGGTTGAACCATTGAGGGCGATCATGTTGGATATGATGGGCCCGGAGATGTGGGAGAGGGGGATGATGAAGCCGATGACGTCATCTTCTCCCGCGCCAACCATCCGGTTCATGGTGAGCGGATAATAATCAAGATTGCAGAACGTGAGCACGACCCCTTTAGGCTTTCCGGTGGTTCCGGAGGTATAGAGGTAAAGCGCTTCATCCGCTTCATCGATCGTGACTTCATCCACTCTTGTTGGGGCCTTCTCGTTTAAGAGAGCTTCTAAACGAAAAGTTTCCGGGTGTTCGCCTTCAAAAAGCACCACAGTATGGACGAGGCTCCGCGCCGCGCCTAAATCAGATTGGATCTCCACAAATTTATTCTTTAAGGTGAAGAGCGCTTTAACGTCCGCATCAATCAGGACTGAGGATAATTCATCTCCTTTAAAACGAAAGTCAAGCGGCACGCCGATTGCTCCCAGACGTATTATTCCAAAATAGACAACCACGAACTCCGGAATATTCGGGAAGACGATGACTACCCGGTCTCCCTTTTTGATTCCGCGGCGCGAAAGGAAGGTTGCCACCCGGTCAGCCCTCAGGTCAAGCTCGCTAAAGGTGAAAGACTTATTTCCAAAGATAACGGCCTTTTTATCCGGCAACCGGGAAGCAGTTGCGCGCAGTACTGTGCCAACATTCATTATTCGCTCACCTTTCGTAAAAAAAATTTAAAACCAAAGGCCAACAAAAAAAAAGGGGATTGGGAAATATAATTCATAAACCCCCAATCCCTCATTGAGAACACTTTTCAATCTTAAATAATCAACACCAGGCCGTAAGATTAAAAGCCGTATTTAATCTCGCAATACACCTCATCATTGTCACGGAATTCACCCAGAAGCATTTCCCGCTCTCCCCAGAACATATGACCGCCTACGGCGATATTCAGGTAGTCTCTTACTTCGTATTCGATCCGGGGCGATATCCTCCACTCGTTTTGTGTCCCATACATGAACAGGCAATCCGGCTTGATTCTTTCATGCATAAAGTCAGTGGAGATTCTGGTGGTTAAAAAGGTATAATACTTATTGAGCGGAGCTTTGGTGGGGCCGAACAGGAGACGATTGCCATTTTCACTGGTTTTGTTGGTAACGAGCTGGATGAACTGAAAACTGGCCAGCCAGTTGCTCACAATATATTTATCAACCCCAAGCACGTACTTGTAGTTATCCACGGTTGTAATTCCGCCAACGGTGGCCGCAATTGGTCGTCCGAATGGATCAAATGTATACCATGTCCCATCAATATTGTTATAGCTATTGTGAATATAGGCGAATTCCCCCCGAACGGTCGTGCCGGTTAACAGGCCGCTGTTAATACCCTTAGTAAAGGTAAAACCAAAGAGTTCAGTAAGGTGATATTTAAACTTCATCACCCAGTCCCCTTGGGGAGGTGCACCAGGGAAAGGAGGAGGAAGCAGGTTAGAAATATGGACATTCCCCCCGGGAGTTCCGTAACCGTGGAGATAGTTGAGGCTATATTCGAGTCCATTGGGAAGGATGTCGAGCCACCGCACTCCAAAAGAAGCATTTTCAAAACTCTGGCCAGGGTAATCACGCTGTTCTCTAAAAGTATAATGCCACATGGGATTTTGTGCCAATTGGTTCAACCCGTCAACAAGGTCTCCTTTAAGTTTATTGGCCCAGTAGGTAAAGGGTGAGCCGGGAGGCGCTAAGAAGTCAGTTTCAAAATCCGGGATAAAGAGAAACTGCAGGGTGCCATTGACTTTTGGAGAATATTCAATCTTCAGCATCCATCGGGGAATTCTACTGTCCGCGTAGTTATCGAGAAGGTACGCTCTCTGGTCAGTGGGACAGACCACATCCATAATCTTGATGCCATCGGCAGTACCCCACACCACCTGCTGTTTTCCTATCCTGACATCCAGGCTTGGTGACTCGTAGTTTATGTAACATTCCCTGAGCCAGTCAGTTCTCCTGGTGCGGTGGAGAGGGCTCCGGTTATCTTCAAACAGAGGATTAACATCATAAGCATTGTCATAAAAATAGCGAAAAATAGTGAAGAAACTAAAGTTATCATTTAACATGTACTCAGCTTCAAGCTGCAAGGTATTTTCGATTTTCATAAATTCCCGGTCATGATTCGGGTTATAGGCGGTCTCGTTCTTTAAAAACCCGGAAAGGGTTAACTTATTGTCCAACAAAAAAAGAGACGCCTGTGCAGTGTTAGTGCCGTTCAATAACAGAAGACATGCTCCCACAATAAATAAGGCGATAGTTTTCCTCATTTTCTGTTTCTCCTTTCTTGCGTTTTTACCATTTGGTACGCATTAGGGCTTTGGGTGACAAAAGTTTTTCATCTACCCCGCTGTTAAACCTAATCCATTCAATTTCAACGGCTGTCGTATGATTGGTACGATGATCAATACATTCAACATAGGTCATCGGAATGCAACCGTTATCGCGTATTTCATACACCCTGAGGACGTCCTTAAATTTCTTGCCATTAGGATCAAAAACATCATCGTGGACTTGAGCGCCAATATCTTTAGGGATAAACAAAGTCCGCTTTGAGTAATACCAAGGCTTCCGTTTTGGGGTTGCTTCTACTTCCCAACCGGGCGTATTTTTATAATAGGTTTTTCCGGTGTACTGAGAGGTATAGCCCTCAAAAGTGGCGTCTTCTTTTACAAACTTATACGTTTCATTACTCCAGTTACGGGTGGTCAATTCTTCAGTGGTAAGGTCCGACCCAAAGGCAGCGTCATCATCTTCAGCAGGCGATACGCGGCGGATTTTTCTCTGACTGGGGAGCCAGATCCAGTTATCGCGCTCCCGGTTGGGGTCGAGGTACATCCAGGTAAGAACTGCCAGACCTTTGATATGCTGAGGTTCGGTTAAGACGATTAAGTCTTTATAATCAAGCCCATCTTTTTCCAGAATGACCCGATAACGGTGCCATTTGCGGCTCCGCTTAAGGCCGCTTCGATCAATCATGATAAAACTTCCCACACTCTCTTGGTCCTTCGCAAACTTGGTATATTTTATAATATACTTAATCTGCATCAAATTGTTCACATCAATGCCCGGATAAAGGTTTACCTTGTTGCAACAGGTGGAACAATCAGCCGGGGCAGGCAGTAAGAGTGGTTTTTCTTCAGCGAATGCTGGTTTATTATTTTCGCCTCCGAAAACTAAAACCACCAGCATGATGATGAGAAAGAATTGTAGCAGTTTCAGTTTCATCATCTCCCTCCTTTTTTAGGGTTAATAATTAAAGAAAATTTTCGATAAAAACGAGAGATATTTTGCCTACCTCTCCTTTTACCAGCTCACAAAATTTTTTAACTCACGGTCGTTCTCGAGCGTGAAAAACCTTACTGGATTCTAAATTCTTTAAAAAGTGTAAAAAGCCGAGTAAACGGCAAATACCAGCGGGTGAGTTTTATTAACTCACCTTTTAGCTCCATCTTTTTTTGAGTAGTGGCGACAAAAGGATCAAGTCTGCCCAAAAAGACCTGACGCCAGACTTCTTGGGGCGCGGAGATCACAAAAGGCGCAATATCATTGTGCGCTATTTTTACTATTTTCCCTTTTACAAAATGAAACGTATAAGCATTTTCCGATTCCCCAAGGAGCTTTATCGCCAGGTTCACCGTAAGATCAAGCGCATCTCCCGCGCGGGCAAACGATTCATCCTTATTCACCAAATCAACAATCGCCTCGATATGAGGCAGAGAAAACATCTCATATGCCGGGATGGAGGAAGGGGAGAGATCTTTTTTTAGCTCTTCCTCAAAAGGGTTCAGAGATTCTTTTTTAAAAAGCCTGGCTACTCCGGCCATCCTCACCGCCTCTTCCAGACTTTCAATCAGATATAAGGCCTCAGTAAAATTTTCTCCCATGGATACCACACCATGATTCTTCATTGCAACCAAATTATTCATTTTAAGAGCGCTAATTACTTCTTCGGGGTTGGTTACACTGGGGGTGAACTGTTTTACTGCCGGGACCTGGCCTAAAAAAAGTTTGGTTTCAAAGGTTAAGATTTCCAGATCATCATAAACGGAAAAATAGGCATTGGTAAGGGGGGGATGGCAGTGGATCACCCGGTTAATGCCGCTGAATTTTTTGTAAATCAGACTATGCAAAGGAAATTCACTGGAAAGCCTTTTGTTCGCGCAATCAGCGGGGTTGGATAAATCTACGATGATAATATCTTCTTCGCTGAGCGCACCCAGACTGGTTGTGGTGGCAGTGATCAGGATGGTATCCTGCCAAAGACGGGAGCTAAGATTTCCCCCACGGGCAACGGCCAAACGGAGGTCATAGAGTTTTTTCCCTAATCGAATCATTTCTTCTTTTAGGCGTTTTTCTTCCATCAGGATATCCTCAGATGAATATGTCCGGTAATCAATGCTGCCGGGGTGATGTCAAAAGCGGGGTAATAGCCTTTTACATCCTTGGGGGCAATTCTTTGGCCGGCAATGGTTAAAAGCTCTTTATCAGGTCGTATTTCGATAGTAATATCCTTTCCGGTTTTGGCGTTTGACGGCGGGGGCGCCAGAACATAAAAGGGGATTTTAAAATTTCTGGCTAACAGGGCGATCTGATAAGTTCCGATCTTGTTGGCAATGTCTCCGTTCCGGGCAAGCTGGTCAGCGCCGGTGATTACTTTATTGATCAGCCCTTCCGCAAGTATCCGGGCGACCGCGCTATCGGGAATGATGGTCACATTAAAGCCAGCTCTCGTGAGTTCCCACGCCGTTAACCGTGATCCCTGAAAATAGGGCCTTGTTTCAGTCGCAAAAAAACTCAGGCGTTTTTTTTGGTTTCGGCAAAATTCTCCCATCAGGGGTAAAAGCCCGCTGACATTACAGTGCGTAAGGATGACATCTTTGTCTTCAAAAAGCGCGCCGGCTTCTTGTGCCTGCTCGATCCGTTTAGCTTTAAGGAGTTCTAAGAAACCCTTAATATTTTTTTCTACGGTAGAAGGTTCTTTTCCCCATCCCAAGACCATGTCCGTTAAAAATTTAAACGGCAACGTGGGCCGGGTGGCATTGAGGCTTTTAGCAATGAGGCTGAGGGTCGGTAAAAGCTTTTTCTCCTCCTTAACGCGTCTGACATGGAGCAGAAACGTGTAAAAAACGAGAAGCACCTGACCGATAGCCCGGGTCCTCATGCTTTTTATCACCTGACACGCCTCCTGGTAATTTTTTATTTTAAGGTACACGAGACGCTGGGGGAGCTTGGTTTCATCAAGCACCGAGATTGTCTTGCCTTTAAGCTCAACCGGCCAGAAAAGCGGAGAGAATTCCATTTATTTCCCTTCCAGGTTTTTAATCGTTTGAAGAGCAATTTGAATGAGCTTGGTTTCAGCCATATAGTAGAGAGGATTCATAAAACCCATTTCTCCGGTTATCACATTATCGCTTATTGCCAGAATAGAAGCTGCCTTGACGTTATAAAGCTGGCTGATGGTAAGGAGGCACGATGAGACCATATCCACGGCGATCGCTCCTTCTTTCCGTTTTGCTTCGACCATTTCCCGGGTTTCCCGGAGGAGAGCATCCGTGGTCCAGACTTTGCCGGTGTAGACCTGCGATCCTATTCCTTTGGCTACCTCGATGAGGGTATCAGTAAGTTTTTTATCCGGGGTGGTTATAAATTTTTCATCAACATAATAAGGCGTTACTCCATCACCCCTGATGACCCTATCCACCACAATCAAGTCTCCGACCTGCATTTTTTCATCCAAGGCGCCACAGGTTCCGATCCGGATGATATTTTTTATCTCCGCGTTACAGACAACCTCAGTGGTAATAGCAGTATCCGCGCTAAACCTTCCGCCGTTGATGGTGGTGATTTTTATCCCTTCATACTCTCCGGTATACATGGCGTATTCCATAAAGGAAAAATTCCGCACCGCATCTTTCAACTTTTTGGTCAGAACGTCCATCCGGTCTTTTGGTCCGGGAATGACGGCCCATTTTCCCACATCCTGGGGCCTTAATTGCACCATGTCCGTGAGGTCTTTGCCGGTTAAATGGATCGGTTTCTGCATTTCCATGTCATGCTCCTTTCAGCAGATTATTAATGGTTTCACCAAGAATATTTTTTATTTCGTTTTGGCTCAGGGGTAAGCGTGAAACTGCATTTTGTGAACCCGTGATATCTTTTTTTGCCGGCCAGTCGCTTCCCCATAAGATATGCTGCGCGCCTAACAGCTCTAACGCGGAAAGGAAGTTGGAGGTGGTTTTATCCCCGCCGGTATCAACATAGATATTTTTAAGGAATTGGGTTGGATATCCTCCCAAGTCTTTTACGAAATTAATCCCGCGTAACATTTTATAGGTCTCGTCAAACCGGTTGGCCACATGAGTAATGATTCCGCCAAAATTTGAAAAAATAAGCGTGATCTCAGGAAAGAGCGTGAAGACCTCTCCCATCAAAAGTTTCCCGATGGACATCGTGGTATCAAACACATATTCGATAACCGGGGTAAGGAGAGGATCATTCACCCGCTCTGACCCAATGGGGTTGATGATCTGGGGATGAACAAAAATAGGAATACGATTTTTCTGGGCAATTTCAAAAACCGGAAAAAACTCCTTGTCATCGAGATAGACGCCGTCGTAGCTGCTTGCCAGAGAGAGAGCTCGAAAACCCAACTGTTCAGTTGCGCGTCTCAGTTCGGAAATCATCTCCTCGGAATTGCCAAAAGGCAGTATGGCCGCGCCAATAAACCGGTCAGGAAATCGAGTGATAATCCGGGCGACAGCATCATTATAAATCCTGGTTACCTCTTTTAGACTCCCCACCTTTACGTGAGCATCCGAGGTGGGATAGCTTAGAACTGCTTTGTCTATTCCCGTCTCATCCATCATCGCAACCTGAGCTTCTATATCACCCCAGGCCGGGGAGAAAAAATGGGCGTTGTGGATTATTTCCCTGGGCAGCCAGTGGCTATGGGCATCAATAATCATTTATGTTCAGCGCTCCGTAAAATCCGATCAGTCATTTCCTGGTGGTAGAGGTTTTTTATTTCTTCCAGACCTTCCGCCCCCAGTTCTTTAACAACTGCTTTTTCAATAGCTTTTAATTTTAAAAAAAGAAACTGGTGCTCGGGATTGAGGTACTTTCCTTCCCTTGACTTCAAGGTTTCGCAGTCCTTCTCCTTATTGTTTACATAGGTGTTAAAGTTCTCAAAAAATTTTTGATACTTAAGTTCTTCTTTTCTCAACTCTTCTCGAATAAACTTATCGATGTCAATCTGGGTGAACTTCCGGTCAACCCGGTCGAGGGCTTCTTTGGTTTCTTTATAAAGCCAGAGGAGATATCTTTTTTTTAAAATAAGAATATCGTTCTTTTTCATCATTTGTCAGGGTGTTCCTGTTTATACGGGATTACCGGTTCGGTCCACGGGGTCTGCTGGTTAATCACCGCAATCTCCAAGGGACAAACATTTGCCGGCACGGTTAACACAAATCTGACGGCGTTTTCGATTGCCTCAGTCGTCATCAGCCGTGATCGATCCACGGTTATTTTATCGAGCTTTCCGGTCAACTCGGTATCGGTTACTCCGGGGAGGATAGAGGTTATCTTGATTCCGTGGTCCCGCATCTCCCAGAAAAGGCCCTTGGAAAAAGCCCGAAGCCCGACTTTTAACGAGCTATAAACCAGAAAGGTGCGGGGCAACGGATCACAGAGGGTGGAACCGGAGACCATATTAATAATGGCGCCTGACTTTCTTTTTATCATATCGTTTATGACAAGACGGATCATTCTCACGTAACCCAGGTAATTGGTATGAACTAACCGTTCAAAATCCTCAAACGGTTGTTTTTCGAACGGGTACTGGCTTGAGACTCCGGCATTGTTGATCAGAATATCAATCGCTCCAAATTTTTTTTGAGTTTTTGCAACCAGGTTCTCAAGATCTTCGAATCGAGTCACATCAGTTGAAACCGGGAGGACTTCGACGCCATATCGTCTTATGATCTCGACGGCCGTTTCTTCTAAAGGACCTTCTCCCCGGGCGGCCAGGCTTAGGTTGATCCCAAAGCTGGCTGTTACTTCCGCAATCGCCTTGCCGATGCCGCGGCTTGCGCCCGTAATAATAGCGGTCTTACCTTTTAATGGTTCCATATTATACCTCCTGATTTATACCAAGTCGCCTTCATTTGTATATCTTTGTTGGCTCCTCGTCATACTCCTCGACGTACTAAAATGTACGCCTGCGTCGATTCCTCGTCGCCGCCTCGATCTACTTTTGAATGCAACTTGGTATTAGGACAATGAGCTTTTTGGTCATCATGAATAAAATGAGCAAACACGTTCCAAAAAGAATAAAACCAAAATTAAAACTTTTTTGCATCACCATTTCCCCTAAAACACTCCCCAGGCCGGCAGAGAGAAAACGTACGGAGCTGTTTAAACTGGCGGATTCGAACACCTGGGTTAGCGGGAGGTCAGTGAGAAAGGTGGAGAGCCCGATATGATTAAAGGTCCACCCTAAGCCCCAGGCAAACATCAACGTAAAAAGAATAAATAAGCTTCCTTTTACCAACAAAGAAAAGGCAACCACAATCATGAGGCCTTTCCCGATGCGAATGACCTTTGTTCTGCCCAGACGATCGGAGAAAACTCCTCCTAAGGCAGAGCCGATGATGCCGCTCACACTAACGGTCGTTAAAAGCAGACTGATAAAAAATTGCTCCAGGTGGTTCACCAACGAGAAATAAACCCCGAGCCACTGAGTGATGCTATGATAGAAAAGGCTTACCAAAAAAATATAGGTAAAAAGTCGGAAGACCGTCTTGTCTTCCAATGCGTGCCGGTATTGAATGCTAAAATCTTCTTTTTTTCAATAAAAGCGGAGGGAAAAAAACATAAAGAATCAGAAAAGAAACGATTCCCGCTACCGCGGGAATAAAAAATATCCAGCGCCACCCGATAAAACCGCTTAAAAAAACCCCTACGAGTGAGGCGACAAAGGTTGAGCTAAAGAAAAATCCGACACGCTTGCCCCGCTCACTGTCCGGTGTGGTTTTGGCAATAAGTATTAAGGCAACCGGAATAACCCCCGCGCCCGAAAGACCGGCTAAAACGCGGGCAAAAAAAATCTGATTCATGTTTTCCGCCAATCCTCCCAGGACATTGGCAAAGGAAAGAAAACTCATGCAGAACAAGAGGAGGGAACGCGGGTCCCGACTTCGGGTAAGGGGGCCGTAAAGAAGCGCCGCCACACCATACGGGATCAGATAAAACCACAGCATTCTTCCGGCCGTAAAGGGGTCGGTTTTAAATTCAGAGGCCACCGAGGGCACCAGGGCGGAAATTGCCGCCACATTAAAAGAGAGCACCAATCCGCAAGCACATAAAATATAATAAGTTTGTTTTTTTATGACCCAGCCTCCTTCTCGATGACCGCTTTAAAAATCTTCAGGTTTTCTTGGGAGTGCTGATTAATGAACCCTTCTACCTGTTCATCGTTAAATGCTGCTTTGCTGTCCATCTTGAAATGCTGGATCCAGGTGAGTTCAATCCCTTCAGGTTTTGGGGTATAGAGCCAGATGATTTTCATGAATTCAAAAGGAAATTTTGGTTCTTCTCTTTCCGCATACGCCAGGTAGTTTTCTTTAAAGAGGAGTCGAAAAGATTGCCAGGTTCTTCCTTCCTTATCAGTAAGCTTGAAGGTAATTTTATTGTTTTCTTTTTTAACGACGATCGCTTCCTTATACTCTTCGCCGAAAAGTTCAGTCCAGCGCGGAATCGTATTCGAGATGTCAAAAATTAAATCGTAGGGAGCATTAATAATAATGGAATTGCAGGTATGTCCCATGGGTATCCTCCTTTGTATTGTTTCATATCATCGCCACTACCCGCGCCCAGGCTGCGCCGGCATCCCTGATTTTTACCGGAAAGCATGAAACTTTAAAGCCAAAGGGAGGTAGTTTCTTCAAGTTCGCCAGTCTTTCAATATGGGCGTATTCCCTTTTACGACCAAAAAAATGAGCGGGCCAAAGATACGAGGCATCTTTAGTGCGCAAAAAATCAGCCATCATAAATCGGTAGGGCCGGTCAAAGCCAAGCGCATCAATACCGATAACCTTTACTCCATAATCCAAAATATACGCCAACGCTTCCGGGGAAACGCCCGGATAGTTGGCTAAGTACTCAGGAGTCCCGAAATACTGATCGGCATCCGTTCGAAAAAGAACAATATCCAGGGGCTTGATCTCATAGTGTATCGTGTTTAACGCGCTGACCACGTCTTCTTTGGAGATCACCTCGCCCGGTTTTTTATGCGACACATCTAACACCACTCCGTCAGAAAAACACCATTCAAGGGGAAGCTCGTTTATGGTCTTGGATTTTCTTCCTTCGGACTGAGTCCCGTAGTGGAAAGTATAATCCACATGAGTGCCAATATGAACCGGACAGTGCACGGTCTCAAGCGATAAAAATTCTCCGTCCGGAAGATCCTCAGTCTTGATGATTCTCTTGCCCAGAAAAAAGGAAATTTTCCCCCAGAGCGTCCTTTTGAGCATTACCCAGTTTAAATGTTTTACCCCTTCGTGGTGATTGATGCGCTCAATGCCAAAGGGATGTACTTCGAAAGAATGTTCATCAATGGAGAGGCTTAAATCAAACAGTTGCATGGAGTAATAACTTTCCTTGAATAACGTGATCAATATCCTTGAAACAGGAAAATTTGGTAATTTCTTTTTCCATAATATTGATGCTAAATAATTTTTCGATTGCCAGGATAAGCTCTACCGTTTCCGTAGAATCAAGACCGAGACCACTATAAAGTTCCACATCATCCTTGATTTCGTCTGAATCAATCTCAAAAAGCTCGACCAAAAGGTTTTTAACTTTTTCTTTAACATCCATTGATTTGTTTCCTCCTTTTATACCAAGTCGCCTTCATTTGCATATCTTTGTTGTCTCCTCGTCATACTCCTCGACGTCGATTTCTCGTCGTCGCCTCGATCTGCTTTTGAATGCAACGTGGTATTAAATTTGGACCTCTCCCTTTGTCGCTCCCGCTTCCCATTTTCCGACTCCGGCCATGACATCCTGGAAGCAGAGTTTAGCGAGGAAATCAAAATCACTTTCCATAATGCGGTTTATTCTTCCCGGCTTGGAGTAAAATTCACGCATACACCAGGCTCCCAGTCGCCCCAGGTCTTCAACCGTAAGGTGATTGGTAGGCATGACAGGGTGGAGAAAATCCCACCGGCTAAAGTCCACCTTGTGGGGGTCAATCCAGTTATTCTTAAGCGCTTTTTTCCAAACCGGCGAATTGGGCGCTGGAGTCACATAACCAATCCAGAGAATATCCGGGTCAACCTCATCGGTAAATTCATATCGCTGTTTGATAATCCGCTCGTCATCATAGTCAAAGCCCATCATAATGTCCGCTACCACGGCGATATTATTTTTCCGGAGAATTTCGATGGTTTTTTTGATCTGGTCAATGGTGATCCCTTTGGCGATTTTTTTCAGTTCCTCGGGTGTTGTAACTTCAATGCCAAAGACCCCGATGAATAGTCCGGACTCTTTCATTAAAGGAAGGATTTCCTCGCAGTTAATCCAGTCCACTGCTCGTCCTAAGGAAACCCACTTGATCGGAATATTTTTTTTAAGCTTAAGCTCGCAAAACCGCTTAACCCGCGCGGGATCAACATTGAAGTTATCATCCTGGATAACCACGACTTTAACGCCATATTGTTGGTGAAGGATTTCCAGCTCGTCAATGACCCGTTCGGGAGATTTAGCGCGCCACTTAAGGAAGTCTTTGGGAGAACGGGGATCATACTGGTCCCATTCATAACAAAAAGTACAGGCGGAAGGGCATCCCCGCGAGGTAACCATTTCTACGAACGGTCTCCAGTGCGTGTGTCCTACGTAGCGATCCATGGGATAGAGATCGTAGGCCGGAAAAGGGAGTTTATCTAAGTCCTCTGACAGGACCTTGTGAGGGCCCATCACGATTTTTCCATTGATCCGGGACGTGACCCCGGCGATCGCTTTGAGATCTTTACCGTTCTTGAGCGCGTCAACCAAATCATAAAAGGATTCTTCTTCGCCCATGACCACACAATCAACGGCAGGATTATCTTCTAAAGTCTCGACCGGCATGGCTGAATACCAGAGCCCGCCTAAAATGATTTTAGTTTTCGGCAGAGCAGCTTTGATTAATCTGGCGGACTCATTAAAATGAGCGATAATCCCATAACCACCGTACGAATGGAGCATATCACCAATAACCACTAAATCCGGATTTTTCCCTTTGACTTTTTCTACCATTTCTTCTTTTGATATATCCAAAGCCCTGCAGTCCAAAACCTCTATATCCTGATAACCTTTTTCACGAATATAAGCGGCCCAGTGACCGTAAAGCTGGTTAGGGGCTAAGTGTTTTCCATGGGTCGCCCAGGCCCCAACCCTGGGCATTACAAATAGAATTTTCATGCCACCTCCTTTTTTTCAATGACGATAACTGTATTAATGCCTCCTCGGCCCCGTGAAATTACGAGCGCTTTATTGATCTCTTTCTCGTGAGCCTTACCGATTATGTAATTGAGACCCTCAGGGTCAGGCGCCTCAACATTAATCATTGGGGGAACCGCATTGTGCTCCATTGCTAAGATGGTCGCAATGAGATCTACCGCACCTGATGCGCCCAACAAATTTCCAAACATTGATTTAGGACAGCTAACGGGGATGGTTTTTGCCTTCTCTTCGAAAACGTCTTTTATAGCTTTTGCTTCGCTTCGGTCCCAAACCTCTACGGCTAAGCCGTCTAAGCTTATATAGTCAATTTCATCGGGCGTTATTTCCGCTTCATTTAAAGCCATCCGTATCGCCCGGGCTAATTGGTTGCCGCTCGGATCAGGGTTAATCCGATCTTTGCCATCGCAGGTATTTCCAACTCCCGAAATAACAGCCAAGATATGTGATCCCCGCGCCTCAGCCCGATCAATGTTTTCCATCAGAACGACCCCGGATCCTTCTCCGATCACAAAGCCCTGCCGATTTTTGTCAAACGGGCGATACGCTTTATGCGGATAATCGTTATATTCCGAAATGCCTCCATAGGTATTGCAGCACAAGAGGGCATAAGGAGTAACCGGAGCTTCCGTACCACCGGCTAAAATCATATGGAGTTTTCCTTTCACCAAAGTGTCCCGAGCATAGCCTATTGCCATTAAAGAGCTCGCGCGGTCAGCTACCACGGTTTTGCTGAAGCCTTTTATCCCGTAATAGATGGAGACCTGTCCCTGGGGTGCGGCAGGAAACCACGCAGAAGCCATATAGGGAGATACCCCCTCGCGACCTTCGATGTAAAGGTCACGCAGTTCGGTCTCAGCGTAAAGCCAGCCTCCCAGGGCATTGCCTAAAAATATCCCTACCAGGTTCAGATCTTCTTTTTTGATATCCATCTTCGCATCTTCAAGCGCCAGCTCCGAGGCAACCAGAGCCATGTGTGAGAAGAGGTCAATCTTTTTGAGTAAGCGTCTGGATAATAAACTGTATTTTTCTAAATCATCAATTTGCCCGGCAATATGTGAGGGATATTGGGAAGCATCAAAACGAGTAATTTTTTCGATAAAAGAACGCCCGGATTTGATGTTCGCCCAAAACTGCCGCTTGCCGATACCCGGAGGAGCCACGATTCCTATCCCTGTCACCGCTACCTTTTTCATTAGTTATTATACCTCTTGATAATGAGAGACGAATGAATACCTGAAAACCCGCTGCTGGTCTTTAAAATGGTATCCACTTTTTGTTCGCGACAATGGTTAGGAATATAGTCTAAATCGCACAGCGGATCGTTCTTTACCTGGTTGATCGTCGGCGGAAGGAGATTCTTTTCAAATATCATCGCGCCAATAACCAACTCAACCGCGTTCGCTGCCGCGAGGGGATGACCGACCATGGATTTCATGGAGCTAATCGGCAGCTTATACGCATAGTCGCCAAAGACCATCTTGTAGGCGTTGGTTTCAAAGATATCATTCATGCGCGTGGAGGAGCCGTGGGCATTAATATAATCGATTTCATCGGGTCGCAGGTCAGCATCTTTGAGCGCTAATCTGATGCAGTCAGCCATCGCCGTGCCGTCTGCAGGCAGGTCGGTCATATGGAACGCGTTGCAACTGGTGCCGAATCCGGCCACCTCACAGTAGATTGTCGCTCCGCGTTTTAAAGCATGGTTAAGCTCTTCTAAAATCAAAATCCCGGCGCCTTCAGAGATAACAAATCCATCGCGCGCATTGTCAAAGGGCCGACTGGCAGCTTCAGGATCGTCATTGCGCGCAGAAGAGAGGACATTAACGAC
>Ga0209164_1002266_pt1 | contig 21083 bp, 16 predicted proteins | sample MTBNYHSulfiMetaG_FD_187458 | JGI IMG/M metagenome (GOLD analysis project Ga0209164, IMG submission 187458) | Enrichment culture microbial communities from rom New York Harbor, USA that are MTBE-degrading - MTBE-NYH (New York Harbor Sulfidogenic)... | ecosystem: Environmental > Aquatic > Marine >... | reverse complement strand
ATGGAGGTGTACGCGGAGCCGCGGGCGGACGACGGCGGCGCCCGCAGGGCGATCGCCGCATACCTCGCGGAGGTGGAGTCCTACTACCACCCGGATGACGTGATCGTCTCTGCCGAGCCCGGCTCTCTGGGCGGTCGTCCGTGTGCTGTGGTGAGGTCGCGGTACGCGGGTGAGTTCAGCCCGGAGCCGGTCGTGACGCGGGCGTTCTGGGTCCCTGGGAACGGGTTCGTCTACAACGTGCGCTGCGCCGTCTTCGAGGACGACTGGCAACGCGCGCGGACGACGATGGCGGAGCTCGCCCGCCGCTTCCGCTGCTGGTGACTGCGGCGCCGTCACGGGGCGGAGGGCCGCCGGAGGGTTGTCCCGAACGCGCGCGGGGACTGGTGAGTTCGCCAAGAAGCCGTCCGGCGCACGGGCAGGGCGGGCGAGGGCGACCCGGGCCCCATCACGACGTGACCGGGCCGCCCTCGGGCCCTGTGCGCTGAGTTGCTGGACCGCTTCGCCTCGGGACGAGGCACCAGCGGAGCGCGTGAAACCACGAAACTAGCCTACCACCGCGAGGGCCGAGTCCAAACACGACGCGTTGCCCGCTTGGGCGACGGCGCGAGGGGGGCGCCTCCTGCGGAGGCGCCCCCCTCGTTCACGTGCTCGTCAGGCCGCCGTCCGGCGGCCTTGGAGGCGCGGGCGCGGCGGCGCACCGGGGGTGCGCCGCCGCGCCGCGCGCCGTCGGCCGGGGCAGGTCAGTCGACCATCTTCGTCCAGACGGGGTTCGAGATCGCCCTGTCGCCGTTCACGTCCTCGACGATGAAGCAGTACCAGGACTTCTCGACGTTCTTGATGCTGAAGCTGACACGCTCGCCGATCGTGTCGTCGCCGATGTACAGGCTCCGGACGACCGTGCCGTTGCGCACGACCTCGATCTTCTTGAGACCGTACGCAGCCTGCGCCCTGAGGTCGAAGGTGACACGCGGGGCGCTCTTCTTGACGGCGATGGTGTCGCCGAAGTTGAAGTAGAGAGGCCGCACGAGCGGGCCGGTGGTGACGTACCCGCGACCGGCCTTCAGCGCGGCCATGAAGTTCTTCTGGTTCACGGCCCGGTCGAGCGGGATCTTGGCGTAGGTGCGCGTGCCGCCCGACATCGACGCCCAGACGTCGTGCACGTCGCGTCCGCCGGTGAGGTAGTACTTCGGGTTCTGGTTGGTGAGCGCGCCGGTCCAGAGCTCGTAGACCCTGGCCAGGGTGCGCTCGTCGGAGCTGTTCGCCTTGGCCGTCACGCGCGTCGACTGCAGCTCGACGAAGTCGAAGTCCTTGGAGTACCCGCCGGGGATCGCGTCGTTGTCGGCCGCGGTGAAGTACCCGTAGGCGATGTACGGATGCGCGATGCTGATCGTCATGCCGGCCGCGTGCGCCTGGTCGAAGATCTCCTGCGCCGTCCCGGCCGGGTCCACGAGCACCGGCGTGAGGAGGTTCACCCGGTAGGTCACGAAGTGCGCCCAGATGGGGGAGACCTCGTTCGCCGAGATGAAGGGCGTGGCGCGGCTCTTCGCAAGGTCCCTCACGGCCACGTTGTTGTCGATCGAGTCGTGGTCGCTCACGAGGGCGAAGTCGAGGCGCGCCGCGAGTTGCGACTGCACGAGGTCTCGCGGCGGCGTCACGCCGTCGAGGATGTTCGAGTGGTGGTGCAGGTCGCCCGAGAACCACCGCACCGCGCTCGCGGTGAACAGCGTCGTGATCGACACGCTGAGGGTCTTGTCGACGCCCTCGAGGATCGTGACGTCGCGGGCGACCGCCTTGGTCGTGAACTTGTCGCCCGAGGTGACGTTGAGCGTGATGTCGCCGGCGGCGACCTTGAACCTGGCGGTCCCGACGGTGTCGAGGTCGGTGAAGAAGACGCTCTTGCCGAGGAAGCCGACGACGGGAGCGATGCCCCCGGTCACACGGATACGAGCGTCGATGGGCGTCGTCGTGCCCGACTTCTTGACCTTCACGGTCAGCGTGCTCATCGGCTCGAGACCGGCGAAGTCCTGCGTGGTCGTCGCGCTCTCGGTGATCGTCAGCGCGACCTTCGCGGTGGGCGAGTAGTCCATCGCCACGGCGTAGACGTCGTAGTCACCGGCCGGCAGGTCGAAGGAGTAGAGCCCGCCCTCGGCGACCGCCCACGTGAAGGTCTCGCCGTCCTTCTCGACGATCACGATCGGAGGCTCGGGGAAGGTGTCGGACGCCGGCGTGACCGTGCCGGCGAGCGTCCCCACGGGGTCGCCGCGCTCGTCGGCGACGGTGTCGACGAAGCGCGAGATGCTGGCGCTGTCCTCGAACTGCACCAGGGCGTTGAAGCTCTCCGACTCACCGGGGGCGATGGTCGTCGTCTGGTAGAGGTCCTTCCATCCGGTGCCGCCGTCGTAGACGTCGGCCGCCCCGTAGTGGAGGCCGATCGAGTAGGTCTTGTCGTAACCCAGCACGTACTTGCCGTACGGGTCGGCGACGGCGCCGGCGTCCTCGGCGAACGGCCCGAACATGTAGCCGCCGCTCGTGCAGAAGGTGTAGCCGCAGTAGATGTCGGTGTACGTGTCGGGGTTGGCGACCGGGTTCGTCGCGACGGTGTCGATGGCGACGAACTTGCTGCCCCTCTCGACGGTGAACGTCGTGACGAGCTCGAGCCCGTAGTAGTCGCGCTCGACCCGGACCACGACCACGTCGGTGCTCACGACCGGGGTGCTGATGGTCTGGTAGGTGCTCGGCCAGGCCGCCCAGCCGTTGGGCAGGAAGTCGACGAGGGTGAGGCGGTCGTTCAGGTTGCCGACGGCGTCGTAGGTGGCGCCGTCGAGGATGCTGCCCTTGGGCACGCCCCAGGGCGGCGTGGTGTCGACGGCGAACGAGACGGCGAAGAGGCCGTTCTCGACGGTGATGTCGTTCGCCCCCAGGCAACTCCCGTTCTCGATGGGTGTGGGGCCGACGGTCAACGTGACGTCACCGTCGGCGGCCCACGCCGCGGGCGCCAGGAGCGCGAGACACAGGACGGTGAGCAGTACCCCCAGGAACAGCCGGCCTCCTCGGATGGACCCTACCTCGAAGCAGCGCCCCGACCGCCGGAATCGCCCCCGATCGCGAGCACCGCTTCGTGACGGAACGTCGGCTGCGGCTCGTCGGCCTCCTCTCCGTCGCCACGGCCTCGCGGTACGCGCGAGCCGGCGGGCGGCACAGTCCGGGTGGCCCGCCGCGACGGCCGTCCCCCGGCGGAGCGGCGGCGGGCGCATATGCCGCAACCATAGAAGACGCGCGGCCGGATGTGAACAGCCGCGGCCGCCCGCGACCGGCCGGGATCGGCTCGGCGCCGGGCCGCGCACGCCCCGCCTCCTCCGTCGCCGAGCACCTCGCCCGCCCAACGCTGGAAGCGGCGCGGCACGTGGCGTACAAGGAGAGAGCGAGCGGAGATCGGAGGAGCCATGAACGGCCGCATCTCGATCCTCAAGAGGGGAGAGTCACGCAGCCCGCGTACCCGCGGGCCGGGGCGGCTCACCGCGAGCGTCACCGGCGTCGCGATCGCGATGGCGGTCGCAGGTCTTCTCCTGAGCCTCTGTCCCCGGCAGGACGCCTGGGCGCTCGCGCCCGCCCCGACTCTGGAGTACATCCTCTCCGGCGACGGTGACGGGTCCGATGCCGCGGCGATGGTCGTGCCCGGCCCGGCGGGGGTGCCGTACGTGTGCGGTCGCGTGTGGCACGAGGCCACGGGCTACGACATGACGGTGGCCTGCCTGGCGGAGGCGCCCAACGGCTGGAGCGTCACGTGGAACGACGCGCTCGACGGCGACGATCAGGCCTGCGACGTCGCCGTCGCCGCGGACGGATCGCTCTATGTCTACGGCTCGGCAGGCAGCGGCCTCGACGAGAAGCCCGTTCTGCTCAAGCTCTCGTCGCAGGGTGCCCTCTTGTGGGCGGCCTATCAGGCCGTCTCTCCATGGGGCCGTCCCGTGGGGTTGGGCCTGGATGCAGACGGCAACGTCTACGCCTGCAGCACGGAGGACAACGAGGACGCCGGCGGGACCATCGGCGTGCTCACGAAGTACGGGCCCGACGGCAGCCAGGCGTGGTCGAAGCGCTTCGGGATCGCGACGTACAAGCCCGAGACGGTCCCGACCGACCTGTGCGTCACTCCTGCGGGTCGGTCGTACGTCGTGGGGTACGCGACCGGGGTCGACATCGGCCGCCGCGCCTTCGCCGTCTCGTTCCGCGCCTCGGGGACCAAGCTCTGGTCGCGCGTCTACGACGGCGCAGGGCGCGCCGGCGCCGCGTTCAGGGCGGTCGCGAAGTGCCCTGATGGTGGGGTGTACGCCGCCGGCGAGGCGCGCAGCGACGCCCGCGACCTGCTGCTCGTCCGTTACGCCGCCGACGGCACGCGCGCCTGGACACGGCGCATGGGTGCCTACGACGGCCACGACCAGTGGGCGACGGACGTCGCCGTGGACGGTCGTGGCCGACTCGCGTTCTGCGGCGGCTGGCGGGCCGCCGACCGCGGCTTCTACGTCGCCGCGCTCCGTCTCGACCGGACGTTGCGCTGGTCGCACAACTACCAGGGGGACAGGCACTACGGCTGGGCCGAGGCGATCGCCGTCGACACGGCGGACCGCGTCAGCGTGACGGGCAACGCGCGCGGCGCCCTCGTCGGCACGGTCTTCTGCCCCGGGCCGGTGGCGACCTATGCCTTCACCACGGCGGGGGAGAGGCGCTGGCGGACCCTCTGGCCGTCGGCCGACATGACGTGGATCACACCGGACGGGCCGGCGCCCCGAGCACTGGCCGTCTGGGGCGCCTCGGCCGTCTGGGTGTGCGGGTCCACCGAGTACCGCCAGGTCACGGGGTCCGACCAGTTCGTCGTGGGGTGGCCTCTGTAGCCGCAGGAGTGCGCCGGGCGCCGGGGTGGCCGGCGCCCGGCGCAGCATCCGCCCGCGAGACGGGGTGTAGACTGCGAACGGGTCGCCGAGACCGGGCGGGGACGGGTCGCCGGCGACGGGCTCGGAGCTTCGCGTCCATACGTACGAGGGGGGAAGCGATGAAGCGTTCGGCCGTGTTCGTCTGCCTGGTCGCGGTGGTGCTGCTGCTGTTCGGCACCGGCGTCGCGGGGGCCTGCACCACGATCATCGTCGGCAAGGACCTGACGCCCGACGGCTCGGTCCTCATCGCCCACAACGAGGAGCTCGGCCACGACGCCTGCCAGCACTACGCCGTCTACCCGGCGCGGCCCGGCGGCGAGTACGAGCTCTACTCGGGCGGCACGGTCACCGAGCCGCTCACGACCTACGCCTACATCACCTCGCAGGTCTTCGACATGGACTACATCCCCGGGGACATCACGGCGGGGGTGAACGAGCACCAGGTCGCGATCTTCAACAACATGACCTACAGCCGCGAGTACCCCGAGTACCCGTGGCGCGTGTACCCCGGGGGCGTCATCTGGACCGAGTTCAACGAGCTCGCCCTGCAGGCCGCGTCGTCGGCGCGCGAGGCCGTCCTCATCATGGGCTACCTGTCGGAGACCAGGCAGCTCAGCGCCGACCCGGGCACGGCGTTCGGCATCGCCGACGCCGACGAGGGCTGGTGGATCGAGATCGCCCGCGGCGGCCAGTGGGCGGCGGAGCGCGTCGCCGACGACGAGGCGAGCATGCGCGCCAACTGCTTCCGCATCGGCGAGATCGACTTCACCGACACCGAGGACTACCTCTGGTCGACGCACCTCATCGACTACGCGGTCGACATGGGGTGGTACGACCCGGCCGACGGCCCCTTCGACTTCGCCCGCGTGTACGCCTCCGACGACAGCCTCGTGAACCCGTCCAACACCGTCCGTCACGAGATGGTGCAGTGGGCGCTCGACCAGTGCGGCGACACGATCGCCAAGACCGACCTCATGCGCATCCTGCGCTGGCACTACGAGGGCACCGCCTACGACGAGAGCGAGGACTACGCGATCTCGCCGCACTCCACCGACGTGCGCACCGTCTGCCGCCTGAGCACCGAGGTGAGCATCGTCGCGCAACTGCGCGCCTGGATGCCGGCGCCGGTCGGGGCCGTCATGTGGATGAGCCTGAAGACGCCGTGCAGTAGCGTCTACGTGCCCTGGTACATGGGCATCACGGGCGTGCCCGAGGCGTTCACCATCGGCACCGACAAGGCGACGGAGGGCTCGGCGTACTGGGCCTTCCGCGACCTCGCCCACTACGTGGACAACCACTACGCGGAGACGAACGCCGCGGTCCGGGAGGAGTGGAGCCTCTTCGAGCGGCAGCTCTTCAAGGACCAGCGCAAGGTCGAGCGCCGCGCCCTGGCGCTGTACTCGACCGACCCGGCCGCCGCGGCCGCCTACCTCACGCGGTACTCGGGCAAGGTCGGCACCCGCTCGGTGCGCACGGCCCTCGAGCTTCAGGCGCTCGCGTTCGACCTGGTGACGAAGCCGTAGTAGCGGGCGACGCCCGGCCCGGCGTGCGTCCGGCGCCGACCTGGCCGGGGGGCGGAAGGCCGGCCGGCCGCCGGGGGACGGGGCCGGCTCGAGGACCGTTGCCAGGGCGGGCAACGACTGTGCCGTCGCCCGGGGGACCGGGCGCGCGAGCGGCGGAGCTCCAACGTTGTCTTCCGTCCGCGGTGGGTTGTAGGTTCGATGTGACTCGATCCGACCGGACGGACGCGCGGGGGCGGGGTCGCTCCCGCTCGACGGGCTGACAACGGCGTCTGGGTCCGGTCGCCGGGAGGGGGTGACCGTCAGGGGCCATTCTTCTTGCCCGCGCGGCGGGAGGCGTCGGCGTGTTCTCGTGCCTGCTCGACACCTCGCTCCGCACGCGGGCTCACTTCATCCATGGGGAGAGAGAAGGGGGTACGTACCGTGAGACACAAGAAGCTGATCGTCTTCGTCGTCGTGCTCGCGATGGCGCTGGCGGCTGCTGCCGCCTACGCGTGGTGGAGCACGACCATCACCTCCGACACCAACAACGTCGCCACGGGCCACATCGCCCTCGCGATGTCCGGCCTGCCGATCGACGCGAGCGGTCTCGTGCCGCAGAACGCCCCGGAGGAGGACGCGGAGGACTCCGAGTACGCCGACGTGACGTACTTCTGGGTCAAGAACGACAGTTCCATGCCGCTGATGTTCTACGGTTGGCTGAGCGACGGCTCCGACACCAAGAACATCCGCTCGTACGTCAGGGCCCGCATCTGGCTGCTCGGTGACGCGGAGCCGCCGGACTTCTGGACGGGGATCGACGAGACATGGGTCGGTACCTTCCAGACGGGCGGGCCGTACGACACGTTCGACGGCACCGTCGCCCAGCTCTGGTCGGCTCAGACCGCCGGCATCAACTACCTCAGCAGCCGGTACTGGGACAGCGCCTGGCACCGCACCCTGTTCGAGCCGGGCGAGTACGCCGTCTACCGGGTGGCGATCTGGCTCGACGGCTCCGCGCCCGACAGCACGCAGGACGCGACGCTGAGCTTCAAGATCAACTTCACCGGCATGCAGGAGGAGGCCTGGGAGGCTGCGGGGTACGACCTCGATCCGTACGTCCCGTAAGGGCGAGCGACGGCCGGAGTGAGAGCGGTGCGGCCTGAACGCCGGATCCGTACGGCGCGAGGTCGGCACGCCCCGGCGGCGGGGAGGCCGGCCCGATGAGGTGGGCCGGCCTCACCTTCCGCTGCTCAAGCTGCGGGGCGGTGTTCGCCGACGCCGACGCGTTGAGGAGACACGCCCGCCGTCACACTCGCGAGGGCGGGCGTGCGCCACGAGTTGCGGCGCGTCTCACCGACGTCGAGCTCTACCTGCGGGCAGGGGAGTTGCGCGGCGGCCGGGAGTCGCCGACCTTCGTCTGCTCGCTCTGTGGCGCCGGCTACGGCACGCCTGGAGGCCTGAGGCGCCACGTCGCGCGACACGTGGCGTGCGGAGCGCCGGCGGCGTCGCTCGGCCCTTCGATGCCGCCGCCGGCCGCGGCGTCGCTCGGCCCTTCGATGCCGCCGCCGGCCGCCTCGACGGTCCCGCCGGCCCCGGCCGTCTCGCGAGAGGGCCTCCGCAGCGCACGCGAGGAGTTCTCGACACCGGCGAGCGAGCCGGCGCACACGACCCGCGGCCGCCGCCGGCTCGAGCGGCGAGCGCGGCGGCGACGCGAGCGCGCCCGAGCCTCCGTGCTGCTCGCGGCGACGGCGCTCCTCCTGCTGCTCAGCACCGCGTCGGCCCTGGCCTGGTTCACCGGCTCGTCCTCCGGCTCGGCGACCATCACGACGGGGAGGTGGGTCGACTGCCTCTCGTTCGCTCCCGGGGACTCGAGGGCGATCCACTGGTCCGAGTCTGCTCTCACGACGCAGCAGCCGATCGCTCTCGAGGGCGAGGACGGCGGTCTCGCGCTCGACCTCGGCGACGCCCTCGGCGGCACCCACCGATCATGGGTCGACGTGCTCCGCGTGAGCTCGTCGGCCGCCGATCCGCTCCGCCTCGCCTTCGCTGCCGACGGGGCGGTCGCCCCGTTCGTGACCCGCGTCTCGCTCAGCCGGGGCGCGTCCCGCGACCTCCTGGAGCCCGGGCAGACGAGGAGTATCGCGTTGCGGCTCGTCGTCGCGGACGATGCGGCGCCGGGCGTCTACGATGGCGTCGTCACCGTTGCCGTCGCGGGCGGGAGCGAGCGCCACGAGTTCCCGGTGCGACTCGACGTCCTCTCCGCCGTACCGCAGCCGGGCGTCTCGCCGTCGTGCCCTCCCGGAGTCGCCCCTGACTCCGAAGAGCCCACGCCCGCACCTGAACCGACCGAGGGTCCCTCGCCGAGTCCGGCGCCGGAGCCCGATCCCTCGGTCTCGCCGGAGCCCGATCCCTCGGCATCACCCTCGCCGGCGCCCGATCCCTCGGCATCACCCTCGCCGGCGCCCGATCCTTCGCCCGACCCGTCGCCCTCGCCCAGTCCGTCGTCGAGCGGCGAGCCCGAGCCCGGTCCGGTCCCTGGAGAACTCGTAAGCCTCGCCCCCGGCTCGGCGAGCGTGGTGCGCGGTCTGAATCCGGGCACCCCGCCGGTGGCCACGGCTCGGCCGGACGGCTCGCTCAGCCTTGACTTCGGTCGCGTCCCGGCCGGAGAGACCTTCGCGTTCGACGACGTCGTGCGCGTCTGCTGCGACGCCGGCCGGGAGGTCACCGTGAGGCTCGCCGCGACCGGCGCGGTGGCGCCGTTCATCCAGGAGGTCGGCTTCTGTAGCGGAGCCGGGTCGGTCTCGAGCGTGCTCACTCTCGGTGCGGGGGAGAGGGCGGAGGTGCGCTTCGTGCTCGACCCGCCGGCGGAGACGAGCTGCGGGCCCTACCGTGGCGCACTGAGCGTAGTCGCGGAGGTGGATGGCGCCGCGGCGCAGCGTCTGGACGTGCCGATAGAGGTCACGATCGCCGCGAGCGCGTCAGACGGCGACAGCGGGGACAGTGGAGAGGCCGTGGAGGGCGCGGCGCCGTTCGACTTCCTGTCCTGGTTGCGCGCGCTGCTCGGTCTCGCGCGGTACCGATTGGACACGCCGGGAGGTCGGTACGTCGACGTGCCGGGAGGGCGGCAAGTAGACCTGTCGGCGAGTCGGCGCGCCCCACTCACGCTGATCGCTGACGCCAGGCGCTGACGCCAGACGACGACGGGCCGGCGCCGCACCGCGGCGCCGGCCCGTTTTGTCCCAGCGTGGAGAAGGCGAGCGTGCGATCCGCGGCCGTCTGGCTCGGGATCGCTCGCGCGCCGATCAGCGGCCGAAGAACCCCAACTCGTTGGTGGCGTGGACCTTGATCGAATCGAGCTCGCGGAGACGGGCGCGAACGTCGCCGCGGCGGTGGAGGATGCGCTCGAGCGCGGGGATGATGCGGCGTGCCATGATGCCTCCTGCGTACAAAAACGGTCGGTTGTGATGATGCGCACAAAGAGTACTTTGCAAACAGCAGATGTGTCAACTGACGGTCGTCTGCCGGAACGTACAGCGAAGGGCCCGGGGTGAGGCCGTTCGGGCTCGCCTGCAGGACCGTCTTCGGACTCGCCTTCGGGACCGCCTACGGGACCCTCACTGCGAGGCGGCGATCCGTCTGCTCCAGACGGTGCCCGGCGGCGCGGCTCCGGGGCGGGAGAGGCGCAGCGCCAGCGCGGCGACGGCGAGAGGGAGGAGGGCGAGCGTGTAGAGCACGGCGCTGGGGCCGGCGGCGTCGCCGAGGAACCCCAGCGCGAGCGCGATCAGGCCGCCAGCGCCACCGGAGAAGCCGATCATCAGGCCGGTGGCGAGTCCCATGCGCGTGGGCAGGTACTCCTGTGCCAGCACGAGCGTGGTGCTCATGTTGGCGTTGATCGCGAGCCCGACGACCACCATGGCGGGGATCATGGCCGTGTAGCCCAGACTGGGCAGCAGGGCGATCGCCGGCACGAGAACGAGTTGCGGTACGACGAGCACGAACCGCCGCCCGAGCCGGTCGGCGGCGACCCCGCCGAGCAGGGTGCCGGCGGCGCCGGAGACGAGCAGCACGCTGCTCATGACGTTGGCCGCCGCCGGGCTGGCCGCGCGCGCCTCGAGCACGAAGAGCGGCACGAACGTGATCAGCCCGGTGGCGACGCCGCTGGCGACGAAGAAGAGGCAGAGCAGGAGGACGAACGGCTTCCACTCGTTGGTCTGCGGGCGCGCTTCCCGGGGCTCCAGTCCGTCCTCGGGAGGTCGCGCACGGAACCGCCGCAACACGGCGATCACGACGACCGCGGCGGCGATCGGGACGAGGGCGACCACGGGCGTGCCGCGCAGGCCGAGCGGCGCGAGCGCGGCGGCGACGACCAGCGGACCGAGACCGTAGCCGACGCCGCCGCCGAGCGAGAAGACGCTCATGTCGGAGGTCACGCGATCCGTCGCCGCCGCCCGCCGCGCCCAGCGCGCGCCCTCGGGGTGGTAGGCGGCGACGCCGGCGCTGCAGACGGCGACGGCGAGCAGCGTCGCCCAGTAGCTCGTCGTGAAGCCGACGGCGGCGATGCCGGCGGCGGCCACGAGGAGGCCGGCCGGCAGGAGCCAGTGGGCCTCGCCGCGGTCGCCGTGGGCCCCGAGCAGGGGCTGGAAGACGGCGGCCGCGAGGCTCGCCGTGAGCGCGAAGGCGCCGGCCTGGAGGTACCCGTAGCCGTACTCGACGACGAGGAAGGGGAGAACGGCGAAGAGGGCGCTCGAGCAGAGGTCGGCGGAGCCGTGCCCGAGCGAGAGCGCGAAGAGCGCGGGCCGCGACGCCGGCAGAACGGGAGCGGTCATCGTCATGCCGCCGACCTCACCCGACCGATCTCATCGCCTACGTCACGACCTCTTCACGAGCATGGAAATGGTCGGCGTGGCCAGATTTGAACTGGCGACCCCTAGTCCCCCAGACTAGTGCGCTAACCAGGCTGCGCCACACGCCGACCGCGCGGAGAAGTGTAGCACACGGGCGCGGCGGCCTCGTCCGTCGGCCGCCGCCTCCGGCTCGAGGGCCGCCGGCACTGCCGGCGCGCCGGCCGTGGGCACGCGCCCGTCGCGGCGGTCATCCGCGGCGTGTCGCGCCCTCGACGGCCTGCCGCGACGTGTCGCCCGCGCGCCGCGCTGCGGTAGACTCCCCGCCATGACCCGCGTCATCCGCTACGTGCCGAACTTCCTCACGCTGGCGCGCCTCGCGGCGCTGCCGGTCATCGTGATCGTGTACGGCCACGATGTGCCGGGGCCGTCGTGGACGACGGCCGTGATCATCCTCGCGGCCGCGCTCTCCGACGTGATCGACGGGCTGATCGCGCGCCAGTTCGACGCGCGCAGCGAGTTCGGCCGCTGGGTCGACCCGATCGTCGACCGCGCCTTCTTCTTCACCATCGTGGCGATGCTCTGGTACTACGACACGCTGCCCTTGCTCGCCGTGCTGCCGATCCTCCTGCGCGACGGCGTGATCCTGCTCCTCGCCCTGCCCGTGAGGCGGTTCACCAGCGCGGGCCCCGCGGTGAGCGCGTGGGGGAGAGCCGCCAACTTCGTCCTCATCCTGGGCCTGCAGTACTTCATCGTCGACCTGCGCCTGCTGGGCTGGTTCTTCTACGGCATCGGGCTGCTGCTCTACGTCGGGTCCGCCTTCCTCTATCTCTACCGAGGGTTGCGCTTCTACCTCGGCGAGCGCGCCGCCGCGAGCGGCTGAGCGCCGGCGCGGCGGCGCCACCGGCGGCCGGTCTCGCGCCGCCGCGGCCGACGGCTCGGTCGGCGCCGCGCCGCTCGGCGTCTCCGTTTGCGGGTGTCGCGCCGTTGGTACGATAGGGGCACCGGGGGACCCCGCTGACCGCGGCGCAAGGGGCACGCGATGCGTGCAGTCGTCATGGCAGGGGGCGAAGGCACGCGCCTGCGCCCGCTGACGAGCAACCAGCCCAAGCCGATGGTGCCGCTGCTGGGCAAGCCCTGCCTGCGCTACATCCTCGAGCTGCTGCGCCGCCACGGCGTCGAGGAGGCGGTCGTCACCCTGGCCTTCCTGCCCAAGATCATCCGCGACTACTTCGGCGACGGCTCGAGCGTCGGGATCGGGCTGAGCTACTCGGTCGAGGCGGAGCCGGCCGGCACGGCCGGGAGCGTGAAGCTCAACGAGTCGTACCTCGCCGACGAGACCTTCCTCGTGATCTCCGGGGACGCGCTCACCGACATCGACCTGCGCCAGGTGATCGGTTTCCACAAGGCGCGCGGCGCGCTCGCGACGATCGTGCTGAAGCGGGTCGAGAACCCGCTCGACTTCGGCGTCGTCGTCGTCGACGGCGACGGGCGCATCGAGCGCTTCCTCGAGAAGCCGAGCTGGGGCCAGGTGTTCTCCGACACGGTCAACACCGGCATCTACGTGCTCGAGCCCGAGGTCTTCGCCGACATCCCGGCGGGCCGGCCGTTCGACTTCAGCCAGGAGCTCTTCCCGCTGCTCTTCTCTCGTGGGGCTCCCCTCTACGGCTACGTGGCGGAGAAGGGGTACTGGCAGGACATCGGCAGCCTGCCGCAGTTCCTCGACGCGAACCGCGACCTGCTCGACGGCAGGGTCGCGGCCGAGATCGACGGCATCGAGCTGGAGGGGCGCATCTTCGTGGGCCAGACCACCAATCTCGACTCTCTCGACGTCGTGTCGGGGCCCGCGTTCATCGGCAACTACGCCAAGGTCGACCCGCGGGCCCGCATCCGCCCGTACTCCGTGCTGGGCAGCAACGTGGTCGTCAAGGGCTACGCGGAGACGCGCCACAGCGTGATCGACGCCAACACCTACATCGGGGCCTCGAGCAAGGTCTACGGCTCGATCGTGGGCAAGAACGTCGACATCAAGGAGGGCGTCACCCTGAGCGAGGGCGTCGCCGTCGGCGACGAGTGCACGATCAACGAGCAGGCCGTGGTCGCGCCCGGCGTGCGCATCTACCCCTTCAAGACGGTCGAGTCGGGCGCCCAGGTGAACTCCAGCATCATCTGGGAGTCGCGCGGTACCTCGCACCTCTTCAGCAAGGAGGGCGTGGTCGGCCTCATCAACGTCGACATCACCGCCGAGCGCGCCCTCAAGCTCGCCATGGCCTACGGCACCGCGCTGCCGAAGGGCGCGCGGGTCACGACCAGCCGTGACGGCAACGCCGCCTCGCGGGTCATCAAGCGCGCCCTCATCTGCGGGCTCAACTCGACCGGGGTGGTCGTCCGCGACCTGCGCATCGCGAGCTCGGCGATCAACCGCTTCGAGGTGCGGAGCGGCAACTCGGAGGGGGGGATGCACGTGCGTATCGCCTCCTGGGACCCGGAGTCCATCCACATCCAGGTCTTCGAGCCGCCGGGCCTCAACATCGGCGAGAAGCGCCAGAAGGACATCGAGAAGTACTACGGCCGCCAGGAGTTCCGTCGCGCCGACCACAGCGAGTTCGGCGACATCCGCTTTCCCGACCGGGCCGTGGAGAGCTACCTGCGCGCGCTCACGCGCCACTGGGACACGCAGCGCATCCGGGCGCGCGCCTACCGCGTGGTCGTGGACTACTCGTACTCTCCGGCCGCCTACTCGCTGCCCAGCATCCTCGGTCGCCTCGGGGCCGAGGTGCTGGCCCTGCGCGCCTTCACCGACCCCAAGCACCTGACCATGGGTCCGGAGGAGCTGAGTGCCAACATCGCCGAGGTCGGGCGCATGGTGCGGGTGATGGACGCCGACCTCGGCGTGGTGCTGGGGCCGGCCGCGGAGCGCCTGTTCATCGTCGACGACCGCGGCCGGGAGGTGCCGGCCGAGAAGGAGCTCCTGCTGTTCGTACGGCTGGTGGCGCAGCACGCGTCGCGCGGCGCGCGGATCGCCGTGCCCCTCACCGTGACGCACCTCGCGGAGGCGCTCGCGGCGCCGTACGGCGTCGAGATCCTGCGCACGCACGCGTCGCTGCCGGCACTGGCGCAGGCGTCGACGAGGGACGGCGTCGTGTTCGCGGGCGCGCTCGGGGGCGGGTACATCTTCCCGGAGTTCCTGCCCGCCTTCGACGCCGTCATGAGCCTCGGCAAGGTGCTCGAGCTGCTGGCGCCGCAGGCGCGGCGGCTCAGCGCCGTCCTCGCCGAGATCCCCACGAGCACGCTGGTGCACCACACGGTGAGCTGCCCCTGGGCGCTCAAGGGCACCGTGATGCGGGCGACCACGGAGGAGCTGCAGCACCGCGTCGACGGCGGTGAGGAGGGCGGCAGCCTCGTCCTGCTCGACGGGATCCAGCTCGAGCGCGAGCAGGCCTGGATGCAGCTCCTGCCCGACGCCGACGAGCCCCTCTTCCACATCTATGCCGAGGGCGCCGACGAGGCGGCCTCCGCCGAGATGGCCGCCGAGCTCGACGCCGTGGTGCGGCGGGTCATCGACGAGCACCTGCGGTAGGGCCGCGCTGCGTCGACCGCGGTCCGGCGCGGCGCGTGCGCGGAGTGCATCGTGCGCCGCGCCGGACCGTCCTTCGCCCCCTCGGCCGCCTCCGGACGCTCAAGCCCCAGGCCGTTTCTACCGACGCTGACCGTGGGCGCCGCGCGGGCGCGGGCGCGCGGCAGGACGACGCCGCCGGCGGGCGAACCACAGAGAGGGTCGCGCGGCGACCGAAGCCCGGGCGCGACCGTGCGGGGACGATGCCGGAGCGGCGCAGGGCGAGGAGGACCACGGGCCCGAGATGGACGAGGCGGTGAGAGGCGAGGTGACCGAATCCGGCGCGCCGGGCACGCCCCGGCCGTTGACGGCAACGCTCGCGGCGCCGACGCTCGACGAGAGCTCGCGCCGCACGCGCGCGCGGGGGAGGCGGCGCCGGGCGCGCCGTGTCGCCGCCGTCGTGCTCGCCTCGCTCCTGGTGGTCGGCCCGCTCGTGGCGCTCGAGGTGTGGCTGCAGGACCGCGCCGGCCTCGGCGTCGCCGTGGCCGGCGTCTCGCTACAGGGCGCCGACGAGACTGCGGCGCGCGAGCGGCTCGAGCAGGAGCTCGCGTCGCGGGTCGAGCCGGTGACGCTCGAGACGCGCGAGGGCGCCTACGAGACCACCCTCGCCGAGCTCGGCGTGACCGTCGACGTCGAGGCCACCGCCGCCGCGGCGGCGGCCGCGGGCTGGAGGACGCTGCCCCTCGGCCTGAAGGTCTGGGTGCCAGGGCGGGGCGGCGTCGCCGCCGTCGTGCGCGTTGACGACGAGGTCTTCGCCGCCGGCGTCGCGGCGGCGAACGCCGCGCTTGGGCGCGAGCCGCGCGACGCCCGGCTACGCTGGAACGGCGCCGAACTCGACGTGACGCTGGCGGAGGACGGGCTCGCGCTCGACGAGGCGGCGCTGCGCGGAGCGCTCGTGCGGGCGGTGGAGGCCGGCCGGGCCTTCGAGGGGCCGGCCCCGACCGCCCTCGTGCCGCCGCAGGTCACGACCGAGGAGGCGCGCGCCCGGCTGCCCGTCGCGCGCCAGTACCTCGAGCGGCCCCTCGAGCTCCGGTTCAAGGCGCGTCGCGTCGTGCTCCAGCCCAAGGTGATGGCCGGGATGCTCGCCGTGAACCGCGGCGACGACGCCGAGTTCTACCCACTGACGTTCGACAACCCGGAGGCGCGCCGCGCGCTGCGCCGGCTCTTCGCGAAGGTCGAGCGGCCGGCGGTCGACGCGCGCTTCGTCGTGAGCTCGGCCGGGCGTCTGACGATCAAGCCCAGCCGCGGCGGCGTCGCCCTCGACATGGAGGAGCTCGTCGCCGACCTCGACGAGGCGGCGTCCGGCGTCGGCCGGCGCAGCGTGCACGTCGCCGTCGTGCCCGTCGGGCCGCGCCTGTCCACCGAGGAGGCCGAGCGCAACGGCCTCGCCTCGCGGGGTTCCCAGTTCGTCACCTACTTCGACGTGCACAACACGGCGCGGGTCCGGAACATCGCCCGCGCCGCCGGTCTCGCCGACGGGACCGTGATCGCGCCGGGCCAGACCTTCTCCCTCAACCAGACCCTGGGCCCGCGCAGCGTCAACCGTGGCTTCGACTACGCGCCGGTGATCGCCGGCGACGGCGTGCTGCGCCAGGGGGTGGGGGGCGGCATCTGCCAGTACGCCACCACGCTCTTCAACGCCGCCTTCTTCGCCGGCCTGCCGATCGTCGAGCGCCACGCCCACGGCCTCTTCATCGACCATTACCCCGTGGGCCGCGACGCGACCGTGTCGTGGGGCGGCCCCGACCTCAAGTTCCGCAACGACACCGGCAAGCCCCTGACGCTGCGCAGCTGGGTGCAAGGCAACGCGCTCACGGTCGCGCTGGTGGGGAAGACGGGGCGGACCGTCGAGTACACGACCGGCCCCTTCACCGACGTGCGCAAGCCGGCCACGAGCCGGTCGGACCCGCGCGTCGTGTACGACGACGACCTGTCCAAGGGCGTCGTGCGCTGGGAGATCGGCGGCGACGGCCGCACGGTGCGCGTGACGAGGGTCGTGAAGCAGGGCGACCGCGTGCTCCTGCGCGACAGCTTCGTCTCGACGTATCGCCCGATGGACTGGATCAAGCGCGTCGGCACCGGCGGCTGAAGCGTCGGCAGCGGCGGCTGAGGCCGCGCCCGGAGCCGGGCGCGCGAGGCGAGGCGGGCCCGCGCCGTCGGCTGAGGCCGCCCCCGGGGCGGGGAGCCAGGGAAGGCGGCCCGCACCGTCGGGCCGGGCCGCCGCTCAGGCGGTCTTGGCGATGACCTGCTTGCAGACGATCTTGAGCGTCTCGAAGACGCCCTCGCCGGTCACCGCGCTCGCCGGCACGACCGGCGAGTCCGTGTGGTTCAGCAGCTCGTTCAGGTCTTCGACCGAGAAGGTCTCGGTGAGGTCGCGCTTGTTCATCTGGATCACGAAGGCGAGCTTGCTGAGGTCGTCCCCCTGGCCGAGCAGGTTGTCCCAGAGGTTGAGGTAGCTCTCGACGTTCTCGTCGAGGCGCGTGATCTGCGAGTCGGCGACGAAGATGATGCCGTCGACGCCCTGCAGGACGAGCTTGCGGCTCGCGTTGTAGTAGCTCTGGCCCGGCACCGTGTAGAGGTGGAAGCGGGTCTGCATGCCCTTGACCTTGCCCAGGGTGAGGGGGAGGAAGTCGAAGTAGAGCGTGCGCTCCTCCTCGGTGGCGATCGATACGAGCTTGCCGCGGGCGTCGGGGTTGATCTTGCGGTGGATGAACTGGATGTTGGTCGTCTTGCCGCAGAGCCCGCAGCCGTAGTAGACGATCTTGTAGTTGATCTCGCGTGCGGCGAAGTTGATCAGCGGCATCTCGTGCGGCCTCAGGCGTCCTGGAAGAGGTCGTCGATGGCCTGACCGGCCGAGCTCTCGAAGTCGGCGTCCATCGCCGGCGTCGCCTCGTCCTCGTCGACCTCGAATATCTGACGGAGCACCTCGACGGCGCGCTGCGTGTAGAGACGGACCTTGCCGACCTGCGTCTCGCGCCCGAAGGTCACGATGAGCAGGACCTGGTCGGTGACCTGGGTGACGTGCAGGTTGAGGGCCCTTCCCTCGTGGAAGAGCAGCGTGAACTCGTTCTCGTCGAGGATGCGCGCGAGCTGCTGGGTGGCGGCGAACGAGCTCGCCGCCAGGGAGGCCAGCGAGAGGGTCTCCGGGTGGTACTCGTCGGAGGCCGTGGTGATCGGCTGGCCCGAGGTGCTGATGAGGGCGAGGAAGGTGGAGCCCGAGACCTCCTTGAGCTTCTGGAGGAGGTCGTCGCAGAGGTCCAGCTGGCGGTCGTTGATCACCAGACCCTTGCGCTTCGTCACGAACGCTCCCTTCACTCGAGCCCGCGGCCGCGCAAGTATACATCAGGCGTTGTCAGGCCTGACGGCGCCCCCTGCGGCTGCTCCCTTCACTATCGGCCGGAGGCTCGCGAAGCATGAGCCTCGCGCGAGCCTCGAGGCGGGCGCGGCCGGGCGCGCGTCGTGAGCCTCGCGCGGGTCTCGCTGCGGCCGTGGACGAGGCGCCGGTCATGAGACTCGGCCGGGCCTCGGGGCGGGCGCGCGTCACGATCCTCTCGCGCGCCTCGAAGAGGGCGTCGACGGCGGGGCCTTCGCGCCCGGCGCCTCGAGGTTGAGGCGGGCTCGTCGCCGGGTCGAGAGCGGGCGGGGCGGCGCCCGCGAAGCAGGGGAAGGGCGCCGCCCCGCGAAGTCCCGGGTACCCGCAAGGTCCGGGGCGCGGCGCCCGCGCACGGCCCCGCGGGCGCCGCTGCGTCGCGTCGCAGGCTGCGGGCGACGGGGGAGTGTGATGTACTTGCCGCTGGCCGAAAGAGGGAGCCACCGCCGCGATGAGCCTCGAAGGAGATCTCACAGAACTGCCGCTCGCCAGCCTCATCGAGATGACGGCGCTGGGCAGCAAGACCGGGCTCGTGATGCTGCACGACCACGAGGGCGCCGAGCTCGGCCGCCTGGTGTTCCACGGCGGCCGTCTCGTCGGCGCCTCGTGCGGCTCGCTCGGCCCCGAGAAGTCGTTCTACGCGCTTCTCGCCGTCAAGGAGGGCCGCTTCCGCTTCGAACCCACGAGAGAGGTCGGCGATGAGCAGTGCAACCTGCCGACCGCATCCCTGCTGATGGAGGGCATGCGGCGGATCGACGAGCTGGCCGAGCTGCGCCGCACGCTGCCGGCGCCGGCGCGCGCACGCCTCCTCGAGGGACAGGCGCGCGACGCGCTCGAGGCGCGCGTCCTCGGCTACCTCGGCCCGGGCGCGCGCACGGTGGGGGACATCGTCGACGGCGTCCTCGTGGGCGCCGATGCCGACGAGTACGACGCCCTCAAGGCGATCACGCGTCTCGAGGCGCGCGGGGTGGTCGCCGTCGAGCGCCCCCGAGCCGGTCAGGGGGGCGAGGGCGGCGCACCTCAACCTGAACTTGAACGTTGAGCCTCGCTGGGCTATTGTCTGAGGTCCACGCCGCCTAGGGGAGGGATCGTCACGATGGACGACATCGTCGACCTTGTGTCACGCTCCGACGATGAGTTGCGGGCGCTGATCACGCAGCTCGAGGCCGAAGAGCGCGACATCTCGCGCCGGCGGCGCATCCTCCAGGGCAAGCTGGACATCCTTCGCGCCGAGCTCGTCATGCGCCTGCAGCGCGCGCACAGCGAGGGCGAGGCCGTGATCGACGCGGTCGACGTCGACGCCCTCTCCCGCATCCTCGCCGGCCGCGTGCCCGAGGCCGCGAGCGACGACGCCGCGCCGGCCGAGGGCGAGACGGGCGACGACGAGGACAGCCCCGAGGCCTGACGGTGTTCTGCCCGCACTGCGGCTACAAGAACGACGACGGCGCCGCCTACTGCGCGCGCTGCGCCGCCAGCCTGCTCGCGGGTGCCGACGACGCGCAGACCACGGTCAGCTACCCGCCGCCCGCCGAGGAGTGCGTCGAGCCCGACGAGGCGCAGCGGCCGGCGACGGGCGCCGCGCTCGTCGTGCGCTGCGGCGGGGGACGGGCCGGCGAGTACTACGCCCTCGGGGGGGAGCGTCTGACGCTCGGTCGGCACCCCGAGGCCGACATCTTCCTCGACGATGTCACGGTCTCCCGGCACCACGCCGTCGTCGAGCGCGAGGGCGAGGAGTACGTGATCTGCGACGAGGGCAGCCTCAACGGCACCTACGTCAATCGCCGGCGCTCCGACCGCAGCGTGCTCGCCGACGGCGACGAGATCCAGATCGGCAAGTACAAGCTCACCTTCCTGGCGCCGTGACCACCGCGACCACCTCCTTCTCGTGAGCGCGACCGAGAGCCCCGAGCTGCTGTTCGACGTCGGCGCCGAGAAGCTCCTCACGATCGGCTCCGTCGTCGAGCGTCTGCGCCCCGAGTTCCCCGACATCAGCGTGAGCAAGCTCCGCTACCTCGAGGAGCAGGGCCTGGTGTCGCCGCAGCGCACCAAGTCCGGCTACCGCCTGTTCTCAGAGAGCGACTTCCGCCGTCTCGTGCGGGTCCTCACGATGCAGCGCGACGAGTACCTGCCCCTCAAGGTGATCCGTCGCGAGCTCGAACGCAGCCCGGGCGAGACGCTGGCGCCGACGCGGCAGGGCATCCGCAAGGTCGACCTCATGCTGCCGGCCACCGGGCGCGAGTTCACGGCCGAGGAGCTCCTGCAGGCGACGGGCGCCGACAGCGCGCTGCTCGACGAGCTCGAGGAGTTCGAGCTCGTCAAGGGCCGCCAGGTCAGCGGGGTGCGGCGCTACACGCAGACCGAGGCGGGCATCGTCGGCGCGAGCGTCGAGCTCGCCCGTCACGGCCTGCGGCCCAAGAACCTGCGCCTGCTGAAGAGCGCCGTCGACCGCGAGGCGGGGCTGATCGAGCAGGTCTCGCTGCCGGGGCTCCGCTCGCAGCGCGAGGAGCGTCGCCGCGAGGCCCTCGACCAGCTCGAGGAGATCGTGCAGGCCACCTCGCAACTGCGCCAGCTCCTGCTGACGCGCATCATCCAGCGCATGACCGGAGGCCGCGGCGGCGCCTGACGCCGCGCCGCGGCCCTGCAGACCGAGGAGCAGCCGATGACCCCGTCCCCGCGCGAGCCTTTCGACCTCTCGAGCAAGATCCGCTCCATCCAGGACTTCCCGAAGGAGGGCATCCTCTTCCGCGACATCATGCCGATGCTGCAGGACCCGGTGGCCCTGCGCGAGGCCGTCGACCGCCTGGTGGAGTACGGCACGGGCAAGCA
>Ga0209164_1002265_pt1 | contig 21084 bp, 22 predicted proteins | sample MTBNYHSulfiMetaG_FD_187458 | JGI IMG/M metagenome (GOLD analysis project Ga0209164, IMG submission 187458) | Enrichment culture microbial communities from rom New York Harbor, USA that are MTBE-degrading - MTBE-NYH (New York Harbor Sulfidogenic)... | ecosystem: Environmental > Aquatic > Marine >... | reverse complement strand
TATAACTCCGAATTGGTTGCCTTCGGAAGTACCAGGCAAAGCGGAACAAGAGCCGAGGATGATGCCAATATCCGGGGGCTTATAAGTTCCGGTGTCAAAACAGTTACCATTGTTGGTAAGAGTTCCGAATTGCAAGTCACAAAAGTCCTGGAAAGGACCCTCGAAGAAAACCTGTGTATGATAGCCGATTCGGTATTATATCTCAAGGGACATGGCCTGACTGTTTTCTTTGATGCCGAGCACTTCTTCGATGGCTTTAAGTTGAATCCCGCTTATGCTCTGAAGTGTCTGGAGGCGGCTGCTATGGCCGGGGCTTCATGCCTCGTACTTTGTGATACCAATGGCGGTTCGCTACCGGAAGAGATAGCAGAAGCCACCCGCTCAGTTAAGGAAAAGACCAGTGTAGAGCTTGGGATACATGCCCATAATGATGGCGGGCTTGCCGTGGCCAATTCTCTGGCTGCCGTAAACTGCGGAGCAAGGCAGGTACAGGGTACTATAAACGGATACGGCGAGCGCTGCGGTAATGCCAATCTCTGCTCCGTAATTCCGGCACTCAAGCTCAAGTTGGGCTTGGACTGCATTACCGATGAACAGCTTTCAAGGCTCACCGAGGTCTCTCACTTCATAAGCGAGGTGGCTAATCTCGCTCTTGATAGCTCGATGCCATATGTTGGCTCAAGTGCCTTCAGCCATAAGGGGGGTCTTCATGTTTCTGGTATGGCCAAGTGGTCGGGGAGTTACCAGCATATCGACCCAGGACAGGTCGGTAACCGGCCGAATGTGGTGGTATCAGAGCTATCCGGCAGGGGCAATATTGTCTATAAGGCCAGGGAAATGGGCCTTGAATTCTCGCTGAAGGGTAATCAGGTGAAGAAACTGCTCGATCAGGTCAAGGCCCTTGAGAGCCGTGGTTTTCAATATGAAAACGCCGGGGCTTCCTTTGAGCTACTCATACAACGGGCGAGGGCTGATTATATCCCGGCCTTCGAGCTGGTGGATTTCATGGTTGTAGTGGAGCGGAGAAGGCGTATGCCCATGAGGGTCGATCTCGAAGAGATGCTCTCCGAGGCAACTGTAAAGGTGAGAGTGGGCGAAAGGATAATCCATACCGCCGCCGAAGGGAACGGTCCGGTCAATGCCCTGGATCACGCCCTGAGAAAAGCACTTCTCCAGTACTACCCCAGCCTAGCCGCTGTCAGGTTGGTGGACTATAAGGTACGCATTCTCGAGGAAAGCACCGGCACCGAATCACAGGTCCGTGTGCTTATCGAGTCAAGCGACGGGGTCCATGAATGGAACACCGTTGGCAGTTCGACCAATATAATTGAAGCAAGCTGGCTTGCCCTGGCCGATAGTCTGGAGTACTGGCTGTTAAAACAAAAGCTAGATAGCGAAAAAGGAGAAGCACCAAATGGATGACGACAAGGTTAAAGTTAAACCAACCTGGGGGCTTGCCTGGGGCCTGTGGTGGAGAATGCTACTCATAAACATGGGAATCGTTGCCATCATTATCGGCATTATGGTAGCTATTGGATACGTTTTCCTGCAATCACTCCTGGGATCCTTCTTCAACGGGGGATGGTTTATACCCTGATCCCGGTGAGAAAATTTAGCCGAACCTTTTTACCGCGGTATCGATGTCCACGATAACCGGATTTGCCGTTGAGAGAGCGTGGTCTACCGCTCCTTCCAGTTCTTCGGCTGCAGACACCTTTATCCCCGTGCCGCCGCAAATCTGTGCGTAGCCGGCAAAATTGCAGTTATAAAGGTCAGTCTGCCAGTTGGGATATTTCTCAAACCTTTGCTCATCTTTTATCATCCCCAGTTCCCCGTTATTGAACATGAACACCTTTATGGGAAGACGGTATTTTACAGCGGTTAAGAAGTCCTCCATCACCATAGCAAAGCCACCGTCGCCGGCAATACAGATAATTTGTCTCTTTGGATAGGCGAGCCCGGCTGCAAGCGCCCCAGGAAGCGCAGCGCCCATCGAGGCCAGGCATCCGGACATGACGAGCTTCTGGGTGTTTTTCATAAAAAAGTTCCTGCCAAACCACCAGGCGTTATCGCCGACATCAAGCGAGATTACGGCATTATAGGCCAATTTGTCGTTAAGAAGTTTTATAATGTACTGTGGCCTCAGGGGGCTCTGTGATGGGTCTGACTCCCGTAAAAGCTTTTCCTCCCATTTTCTCTTAAGATCCTTAATTTCAGCCAGATATTCCGGGTTTTCCTTTCGAGTAACCCTATTTGTAAGCCATGGTAGCACCTCTGCGCTGTTACCCCAGATAAGGACCTCGGAAGGGAAGTTCTTCGCAAGCATCATGGGGTCGATATCGACCTGTACGATTTTCTTTTGCGGAAGGTGAGTCATATCCGAAAAAGAACAACCGATAACGATTAAAAGGTCACTATGCTTCACTGCTCTTGTGGCAGCTGTCGAACCAATTCCCCCGTGGCTTCCTGCATATAGCTCATCGGTTTCATCTATGATACCCTTTGCCCGGAAGGTACTTACCACCGGCGCTTTTATTTTACGGGCGAGCGCGACTAGCTTATCCCCCTGTCCAGCCGCACCGAAACCCGCGATGATAACCGGTCTCTTTGCTCTGTCGATGACACCTGCTGCTTCTTTTATCAGGCGATCCACTATCCGGATGTTCGTATTCGGCAGCATGCCCCGCATGGGAAATATCTCGCAATTGCAGTTGGTCTTCTGGATGTCGTTGGGAACGCTCAGGTGGGATACCCCCTTTTTGAGAAGTGAATGTTTCATGGCAAGCATGGTAAGTCTCGCCGCCTGGTTTTCCGATATAATCGCCTTATTGAAGACACATATCGGTTCGAAATATGCGTTCTGGTCAATCTCCTGGAAGGACCCAGGTCCCATCATCTGGCGCTCAACCATACCGCTCAAGGCGAGTACCGGTGAATGATCCAACTTTGCGTCATACAGGCCGGTAGCCAGATTGGTTGCTCCCGGGCCGGCTATACTCAAACAGGCTGCCAGGTGCCCGGTCAGTTTCCCATAGGCCGAGGCCATAAAGGCGGCTGTCTCCTCATGGCGTACCTGGATGAACTTTATGCGCCCGTTCTTTCTGATTGCCTCCACCAGCCCAAGTGAAGAAGTACCCGGTATACCGAAGATGTATTTTATACCCCATTCGGCCATCTGTGCGATAATGACATCGGAGACGTTTCTCGGTTCTTTGGCATCTTTCTTCCCTGTATCCCCGATCTCGAAAAAAATGTTTTTAGCCGATTTACAGACCGGGCACTTCCAACCCTGCGAGAGACGGGAAAAATTTTTCTCCCCATACTTTTCGTCATAGATAAAGTTGCAAAAGGTACATCTGTAATTACCCATAATTCACTATCTCCTTTAAACCGCAATCGAGATGTTGTATATTCATTATGGTATACTATCCTATAAAAGGGAAGATTGTTTAAAAACATGACAATGGTTACAGCTATCTAAGAAATTCCATATTATCTTAGATAAAATATAATACAAACTAAAAGGGGGAAAAATGTACAAGAAAATACTCGTTCCTTTGGATGGCTCCGAACTTGCGGAGTGTGCTCTGCCTCATGCCGAAGAAATCGCCTCAAAGACCGGGGCTGAGATCGTGCTGATCACTGTAACCGAGCGAATACAGGGTTACCGTCCGGTCAAGGAATACAGCGTACCTGCCGGAGAGGCATTGGTACCCGAGGCAGGTGGAAAACTACAGATGCAGGGCCAGAAATACCTGGATAGGAAAGCCGGTGAGCTGAAGCAAAAAGGGATCAAGGTAGAGACCGAGGTTCTGATGGGAAACCCCGCTGAGGAAATAACCGTCTATACAAAGGCGGAAAAGTGTGACATGGTTATCATGGCAAGTCACGGCAGATCCGGGCCGAGCAAATGGACACACGGAAGTGTTGCTGAGAAGGTGCTTCGTTCAAGCGCTGCGCCGGTACTCATGATACGTGCACCTGGCTGTATGGGCCAGCAATAAAAAGTCGAACCCTGCGTATTTATATCAGCCCTTATTAATGGAGGATTTTAATGTCGGTTTCCTTTTACGGAAACGAGCTAATTAACATTGCCATCGGCATCGAAAGCAGCGGAATTGCCTTCTATGATTTGATGGCGAGGTCTACCAAAAACAGGGCTGCGAGGGATGTCTTTCAGCACCTTGCTGGCATGGAGCGAAACCATATCGAAATATTTCATAATATGCTCTCCGAGATCGAAAAGGAGGAAAATCCCGAGGTGTATGCCGGCGACTATGCAGCATTTCTTCAGGCGCTTGCCGATACCGCTGTTTTTACCCCCGCTAAGGGCCGGGGAGATGGGGCTATGGGTGTGGAAACAGATATCGCCGCCGTCAATATAGGAATAGGTGCTGAAAAGGACTCCATACTCTTTTATCTGGAAATGAAGGAGAAGATGCCCGCGGAGCAGCGCCCAATGATAGAAACTGTAATCAAGGAAGAAAAACTTCATTTAAGGCAGCTGGCAGAATTTAAGAAGAAGTTTAAATCTTAGGCCGAGATAAGCTTATCAATTACGGAGGTTAGTGTGATTAAGAATAAAGTTCAGGATGCCCTGAATTACCAGCTCAACCGGGAGATGTACTCCGCTTACCTCTACCTTTCCATGTCCGCCTATTTCCAGTCCATAAGCCTTAAAGGTTTTGCCAACTGGATGTATATTCAGGCACAGGAAGAGATGGTCCATGCCATGAAGTTTTACAACTTCATTATCCAGCGGGGTGGCAGGGTGATACTTACCGATATAGAAGCGCCTCAGAAAGAGTGGGATTCACCCCTGGATGCCTTCGAGAACGTTTATCAGCATGAGCAGAAGGTGACCGGGCTTATCCATGATCTGGTGAATCTGGCTATAGCTGAAAAAGACCATGCCACCAATAATTTTCTTCAGTGGTTTGTCGATGAGCAGGTCGAAGAAGAGGAGTCCAGCAGCGAGGTGGCCGAAAAGCTTAAGCTAATCGGTGACGGCACTGCCGGAATGTTTATGCTCGACAATGATTTGGGTCAGCGTGTCTTCATGCCGCCGGCAAACGAAGGGAAATAGAGGTTTTAGAAAGTAATAGAAACCGATGCCCGGCAGGTATATTGCCGGGCTTTATTATATCCCCATAAAAAGGGATTAACAAGAAGTTTTAGGGAAAGCACTTTGCTCGATATAGCAGAATACATCATCTTCGGATCGCTCACCTCTTGGAATATATTAATGGCTTTTCGTGAAAGAAAGCGGACATCCGAGTTCTACGGCCACTTAAGCCTTGTCATATTCTTTGGGATATTTTTATTGGGGGCCTTTCCCTTTACGAGCTACGGTCTGGGGGGATTATTTTATGAAGCACTCTTCAATTCATATATGCTCAGCCTGTCTGGTCTTTCTATAGTTGCATTTGGCATTGTTCTATTTGTACTTTCCTATAAGAGCCTGGGGTCGAAAGGTTCACCGGAGGAAGAAAGCCATCTGGAAACCAGAAGGCTGGTTACATCGGGGATATATCGGTATGTTAGACATCCCATGGCGCTTGCAGTATTCACGCTCTGCTTCGGTCCCCTAATCTGGAAGCTCTCCATTGCCTCGATCGCTGCTTATATCGTAGTTATTCTTTTCTATATGCGAGCACAGCCAGAGGAAGAAAAAGATCTTATCGATAAGTTCGGCGAAAATTACTGTAAATACAGGCGGGAGGTACCGGCGTTAAACATAATAAAGGGTTTAATGAGAAAGCATAATTGAATAAATATTTTATAAAGGAGCTACCAATCATGTCTGTACTTGGAAATTCTTGCCCTCTTCCTTACAGATCCGCTCTATAATCTTCTTTCCTGAATTTGCGTTATCGAAAAGAGACCCCATATTGGTAGCCCATGCTCCGACAAAGTAGAAACTCGATAGCCCCGGTAGTATCGTCTTGAATTTCTTGTCCGATAGATCTGGCTTTAAACTGAATTCAAATTTTCTGTTGGGAAAATTGAACCAGCCCTGGGTTCCGCCCATATATCGCTCCCATGTCATTAACGTCGAGATATCCCTAACCTCTACCTGATTTCGTATCCCCGGAAAGTGGCTATCAAGGACATCAATTACCTTTTCACCAGCCTCGTGTTTCTTTTTTCTGTACTCTTCCTTATTATCATTATATAGACTTTTCCAATATCTATAGCTTGCCGGAAGCTCTACCTTTATGGTACCTTTACCATCCGGGGCCATGCTTTTATCGAACCCGTATAGCTGAGCTTCAATACTATCATATTCATGGTCGGCTATAGTTACCGGTTTTTCGAGTAAAAGTACCAGTGACGAGGGCTCATTGGACAGGTCGCGGTCAACACCCAGAAAAATGTCAATCGCGAAGGGTGTCTCGTCGGCCAGCGGTTTGCAGTATTCAAGCACGATGTCGTTCATATACCTTCCGTCGAGCATGTTTAGAATTGTCTTTCGGCCGTCCGCGTTTGAGATTACGATGTCCGCCCTGTGCTCGTTTCCATCAGCAAGCTTGATCCCCACCGCTTTGTCATTCTCGACGAGGATCTTCTCGACGCTGCTTCCGTAATGCGCCGTTCCGCCCAAAGAAAGGTAACGCCTCTCGATGGATTTTGAAAATTCGGCGGCTCCACCGACAGGCCATTTAATGTCACCGTTCAGGCCGCCAGCGTGCCTCAAAAGGTGAAAGAAATATGGGGCATCTGGGTTCGAATAGACGAGGTGGGAAAATGCTTTATGGAGAAAGGGATCTGAGAACCGGTCCGCAAAGCGTCGCATGTCTATATTCATCCATTTTCGGAGCGAAAGAATTGCGGGGAGCTCCTTTATCATCTTCCAGAATGAACCCGAGAGCATGGCATCGTTGATTTCGCTCCTGGAAAACGAATCTATAGAGTTTACATATTGCTTAATCGGCTTTGAGTCTACCGGAGCCAGTTCAAGCAAGGTTTTCTCTAGCCTGTCGAGATCGTAATAATCCTTGAATATTTTCCCGTCGGCTGAAGTTACGGCCGTACAGGCCTGGAGGGATACCAGCTCGCGTGGCATCGCGCCCAGTTCGTACCACAAGCGGTACGGGATTGAGCCCAGCCTGCAGCCGAAGAAATGATGAATGCAGGCATCAAAGGTGTAACCCTTGCGCTTCCACGCGGTGCATTGTCCTCCAGGCTTGGTATGCATCTCGAAAATCTCTGTGTCGTAGCCGTTAATCTGGCCATAGGTCCCGGCTGCCATACCGCCCATACCCGATCCTATGATGATTATTGATTTCGTCATTGATCTTCCTCCGACATTAAATTAACCTTATCAACCGGGAATGTTCAGAGAAGCGTTATGCGTGATGCAAACAACTCTACCTTCTTTTGCCAGCCTTCCTCAAGGGGCCCCTTGATGTCTGTGACATAAATTTTACCCTCCGTGACCTTGATCAGACCCTTTTCCTGTAGCATCTTATTCATGATGGGAATCACACGTTGCCACCGGCACTGTTCATCTTCGCGTGGAATTATCCCTGTCTTCTTATCCGGTTTGGGTTCAGGCTCAGTCGTTAGGATTGCATACTTGGCGCCCGATAGCAGATTGGCCTTCTTAAGGAAGCTGCGCATATCCCCGATAGGTCTACCCATACGGCCGGGGGAACTGAGAAGATACAGGTCAGCGCGTGGTATTTCCTTCGGCTTTACATCTCGAACATGATTAACGTTGACGGCGATCCCTTTCGCTTCCATCTGCTTTTTAAATTCCTCTGCTACCATGGCTCCGTTTCCATAATGTGAAGCGTGGTAATACTCGATATTCATGGAGCATACCTCCTGAGAATTTCGCGGCTTACGACCGCTTTGGAAAAAATTTTATTACTATTATAACTTAATGCCAACAACGTTTATAGGCTTGAACCCGGAATACTGATATGTATTAATCCATAACGATCCTTTCAAGTCTAAAAACGCGGTCAGGTATTGACATTTACACTAACGGGTAGTATAAAGAGCAGATAAAACTATGCTGAGGTGGCTTAAATGAGTACATGGAGATCCAAGACGGGTGGTATTCTATCCATAATTTCTGGCGCTGCTGGTATTGCAATAGGGTCCCTGATCGGGGCACTTGCCATGTTCCTACGTGGGTTAACCAGCGTTGAGCTAGGCAATCTTCTGGATAAGTGGTCTGATATGAGCGGTATGAACGCCTGGGGGCCGGGAATAGGGATGATGCCGGAGGTATTGGACATGTTACCCGGCATGGCCTCAACTGCGCTGATAGTGGTAACTGTTGTCGTAATCGTCTTTGGTGTAATAGCGCTAGTGGGTGGAATTAACTCTGTTAAAAGGCAGCGCTGGGGACTTGCTCTGGCGGGCGCTATACTTTCGATACCCCTGATACCTCCGCTGGGCGTGCTCGCTGTAATATTTATTTCCATCGGAAAACGCGAATTTTAACGGATCTATAAAACCAAACTCAAGAGAATTCTACCACGGTTCGGATCATCCGAAGTAGCTATGCTCTTTTTTATGGACCGGATATATTCAACGGGCCCGGTTTTGTGGTGGTTGGACTGCTATCCGTTGCCCAATCCGTCATTTCAGGTGCAGCTATCGATTTAGGGCTTCACAAGCCTTTGATGCTGCTACGGCCTGGCCACTATTAGAGTCTTTCCTGTATCTTTTGCAGGGCTTCTCTCATTTCCTCGACAGAAGCCTCCTCTTCGATAGTGGATATGTCGCCAAGTTCCTGTCCGGTAAGCAGTGCCTTTATGACCCTTCGCATTAATTTCCCGCTCCTTGTCTTGGGGAGGAGGTGCACAAACATGATGTCCCGTAAGACCACGATGGGTCCCATTTCTTTACGCACATGCTGCCTCAGTGTCTCCCTCAATTCTTCAGAAGCTTCACAGTTATCTTTCAATACGACACAGCTACTTGCCACTGCCCCCCGCAGTTCATCGGGGACACCTGCTACCGCCGCCTCTACTACAGCAGGGTGCGATATAAGCGCGTTCTCGATCTCGATGGTTCCTATCCGGTGGGCCGCGATTTTTATCACCTCATCGGCTCTTCCTGTAAAGAAGAAGTAACCATCTTCATCTTTAGAAGCGGCATCGCCGGCAAGATAAGCTCCCTTTGTTCCCATCTTTGCCTCCCAGTAGTCCCTTTTGTACCTCTTGAGGTCGCCCCAGAGAGTCGGGGTAAGCCCCGGGAATGGTCTTCTAACGATGACGTTTCCCTGTTCTCCGGGAGGGAGCGAATGTCCGTCTTTTTCGTCGACGACGTCTGCCGAAATACCTGGCGCCGGCAGGCCGGCGGAACCGGGCTTAATCGGGCATGGCGCTACGCCATTTGGATTTCCTATTAGCGGTCCGGCGGTCTCTGTCTGCCACATGTGGTCTATTACCGGTACACTGTCTCTGAATACCTCTTTCTGGAGCCACTGCCACGCCGCCGGGTTCAGCGTTTCTCCTGCCGAGAATACCCTTTTTACGGTAGAGATATCATGTTTTTGCGCCTCTTCTATACCCAGTCGCATGAGTGCCCTGACTCCAGTAGGCGAGGTGAACATGCCGGTTATGCTGTTTCTCTCGATTATGTCCCACCACATATCCTTTCGGGGGAAGTCTGGTGTACCGTGATAGAGTATCGATGTGCAACCACAAAGAAGCGGTCCGTATATATTGTAGCTATGACCCACAATCCAGCCGATATCCGAGGTGCAGAACCAGTTGTCGTTTGCCTGCAGGCCATAGATCCACTTGGCCATAGAGTATATGTGGGTCTGGTATCCGCCATGACAGTGAACGACCATTTTTGGCTTGGCGGTTGTACCGGAGGTTGGCAGTATGAATAGCGGTTCGTTTGATTCCATAAACACGCAATCAGGCTGCTCTGGCTTTCCCCTTTCCATAAAGTCGTCCCAGCCGATATCCCTTCCGTTGGCCTTTAGTCGCTGCTTTGTTCCTGAATTGATAACCACCACCTTTTTCACCTGCTTATGTTCGGAAAGCCTGTCCAGTGCTTTGTCCACCATCTCTTTGAGCCGCACGGGTTTACTACGGCGGGTATCCTCAAGTTGGGTAATCACATACCGGGCGCCGGTAAGCTCGATACGGTCTGATATTGCACCGGAAGAAAAACCGGCAAAGATCACCATATGTATTGCACCGATTCGTGCGCAGGCGAGCATGGCTACGGCGGCTTCAATACTCATGGGGGTATAGATGGCTACCCTGTCCCCCTTTTCTACGCCGATTGCTCGTAGAGACGAAGCACACTTCCTTACCCTATCCAGAAGTTCACTATAGGTAATGGCCTTTTTTTCGCCTGACTCGCCACACTCGGTAATGAATGCCGTTTTATTTCCATAGCCTTTTTCTATCTTATAGTCCAGGCAGCTGTAACAGATGTTGGTATGCCCGCCAGGATACCACCTGAAGGTGGGATATTCACAGATAAAGGTATGGTCCCACTTTTTAAACCAGTATATGTCATCCATAGACATAACTGCCGCTTCGTCCCAGAATTTTTCGTAATTCTCGGCCCTGCGGTACAGTTCTATAGCCGGAGCGGGAAAGTGAGAAGGTATCAGCATAAATTTTTATCCCTCTGATTAGTATTATATTACTACTTGTTTTGTCCTATCGGGAGTATCCAGCGCCCGTACATGGTTTTCATCAGTATGGCCGCCGAAAGGTAAGAGGCATTAGCGCCTACAAAAATACCTTCGATACCGGCGGCATAAGCGGGAATAATGCCAAAGAAATGACCTGCCAGCAGGCCGAAGAGAACCGTAAGGGTCACGAAGAGAATACTGTGTGCCCGGGATATTCGTAACGAGGCAACGGACATATAGCCGCTGAAGACTCCCCATGCAATCATGGTCCAGGCAAGGCTGGGTTTATCGAGCACTATAACCCCCAGCCATTCCATGAGGAAGGCAAACCCGAGCCCTATCCAGAAGAAACCATAAGAGATAAAAGCGGTGAAAGCAAAGGTATCACCGCGCCTTGCCTCGATAAGCCCCGCAATGACCTGAGCCGCTCCTCCCCAGAAAAAACCCCAGACTATGGGCATCGTAGACGGTATCCATCCGATATTATGCACGTTTAGAAGAATGGTGGTGAAACCAAAGCATGCCAGACCCAGGACGCCCGGATTGGCCCATAAGCTAGCTTCATTAGTCCTAGCCTGTGACATATTAAGCTCCTGTTTTAAAGTAGTATTCATCAACGATAGCAATTTTCACCGCTAAGTTCATTAGCCTTTAGCACAAATTTACTATGGCCGAAGGTACAAATATGTTTCTTGGCCAAAGGTAGAAGTGGTTCATTTGTTTTGCCAGTAATCTATAAGTTACAATTTGTAATATAATATTTTTCTGAAGGATGACTTGACATAAATAAAGCGAAAATAAGGATATTGATTGCTGATGATCACTCCCTTTTACGGGAGGCGATCAGGCATGCCTTTGATCAGCATAAGGACATTGAGGTTGTAGCTGAAGTTGACGATGGTGTTGAGGCCGTCAGGTTAAGCTCTGAACTCAGACCGGACGTGGTGATAATGGATATAATGATGCCTCGCCTAAACGGCATTGAGGCAACCAAGCAGATCAGGAAGTTAACCCCGACCACGGCGGTGCTGATACTTACCGGTTACGATGACGATCGCTATGTTATCGGCCTGTTAGAGGCCGGGGCGGCGGGTTACCTTTTGAAAAGCACCCAGGGGCAATCCCTGGTGCGGGCAGTGCGCGCGGTATACGATGGGGAAGCAATACTGCACCCCGCCTTAATCGGTAAGATCTTGAGATACACCACCTTCACTGAGCCTGCAGACCGGATTTCTGAGACCAAAGAATTATTGAGTAAAAGGGAAAAAGATGTCCTCAAATTGGCAACCAGGGGAATGAACAATAAAAGCATTGCCGAAGAACTCTTTGTGACCGTTGGTACAGTTAAAGCTCACCTTTCCAGTATATTTAGTAAGATGGAGGTCGCATCACGCACCGAGGCAATAGTAAAGGGAATGCGCGAGGGTTGGATTACACAGGAAGATGTGCCATTTGAAAAGAATAAAAAATAGCCTAAACCCTTCGGAACTACTATGAGAGATTTGGACCTATCTGAAAATGATTATATGGATCTATTTAAACTGGCCAGTGATGCAATCTGGGTCCATGACCTTAACGGAAATATCACCACCGGTAACCAGGCGTTTGAGAAGATGATCGGTAGCAGCATAGATAAACTGGTTGGTAAGAACGTGAAGGAATACCTTTCCGAGGATGCCCTTCATATTGCCCACAAGGTAAAGAATGAGCTACTGGTGGGTGTCCCCTGTACCGGCCGGTACGAACAGATTCTAAAGAGGGGCGACGGCAGCAATGCCGTGGTGGAAATAACAACCCGCCTGATAACGAAGGAAGGAAGGCCCGTAGGCTTTCAGAACATAGCAAGGGACGTTACCGAGGAGCGAACGGTAAGGGATAACCTTCAGTTCTACCTCCGTAAGGTCCTGGTTGCCCAGGAAGAGGAACGAAAACGCATCTCCCGCGATCTCCATGACGATACAATTCAGTCTCTTCTTCTTTTAATCCATCGATTGGATGCCATTATTGACGAAGATACCAAAGTGCTGCCACAAACCGTAAAGGAAAAAATGGTCAACCTTAACTCCCTGGCGTGGGAAATACTGGAGGGACTACGCCGTTATCTTCAGGAGTTAAAGCCCGTCATCCTTGATGACCTTGGCCTTGCGGCATCGCTTGAGTGGATAGCGGATAAGCTTATAGCTGAAGAAAGCATAAATGTTGAAGTAAAAATTGATACACCGAAATACAACTTTCCGCCTGAGGTTCAATTGACTTTATTCCGCATTGCCCAGGAAGCTGTTGGCAATGTCAGGAAGCATGCCGGCGCATCTCGGTTAGTTATCAGGTTAGAGACGGAACCGGATAAAGTAAGGCTGATAATAAGTGACAATGGTAAAGGATTTACCGTTCCGGAGCGGTTAAGCGACCTTGGCATTAGCGGTAGATTGGGTCTTACCGGCATGCAGGAGAGGGCCCAATTACTCGGTGGCTCTTTGTTTATAACTTCAGAACCGGGCAAAGGGACTACCCTAAGGGTGGAAATTCCTCGAAAACCTGAAAAGACTTTATAACAGGGGCCTGCTCACTGCTAATAAGGAATCAGTACTCAATAACTGGTTTTAGTTTAAAATAGCCTTCGGGAGGTTTAACATGAGTGAGAACAACTGTATGGGTAGGCGGCGGTTTCTATCTTTTATATTCCCGTTGGTATCGGTTTGTTTCGTTCTGGGTTCTTGTAGTGCACCAGATATTACTCCTGTGCCGACCCCTGCCCCGGAACCTGAGTCTCCTGGGCTGCAACAATGGGTGGCAGACGGTGTGATTTATTCTGAAGAGTATGCGGGCGCTGAGAAATACGGGGATTTTGAGATAAGATGGCGTAATGATGAACAATATATCTACATTGGCATCAGGGTAAAAACTGATGGGTGGGTTTCCGTGGCTTTTCAACCGGGTACAAGGATGAAGGACGCAGACATGATACTTGGTCTTGTCGAGAATAACGAGCCGGTCATATTTGACCTTTTTAGCACTGGTGATTTTGGGCCGCACTATTCCGATGAAGAGCTGGGAGGTACAAACGATATACTCGAATTCGATGGTTCGGAAGATGAAGAATATACCGTCATCGAATTCAAACGTGCCCTTAACAGTGGCGATGCTTACGATTTAGACGTTCTGCCCGGAGAAAACAAGATCATATGGGCATTCGGTTCAAGTGACGATGTAACAAGAAAACATTTCAGCCGCGGCTATGGCCAGATAACCATCAAGTCGTGATTCTTAATATGATGAGGTAAAAGGAATATGTTTCAGACTCTATTTGCTGCAAAAGTTATCTATGTATTAGCCATTATTTCACTGGTATCAGGTATACTGATTTTCTTTTCCTGTAGATGCTTGCCCGGCTCAAGGATAGCGAGCAACTGGATGAAAAATGAGAGGTATAAGCGCTTCTACAAATTCCATTGTTATTTCTGGTGGATACTGCTGGTATCTGTAATAATACATGGCGTATTTGCCATCGGTTTTTTAGGTAACCCTTTTAGCTAAAAATTGCTTTATCTGTCAATTACTAATAACATGCTAAAACTCATTTTTAGCATGTTTTTCTTTAACTAATGGTTTGACACGTATATGATAGACAACTTACTTATTTAACATAACGGATAATTAAGAAGATTAACAAATGAGGATAATCATATACATAGAGTTAAAAGACCAGTTAATAAAAAAACTTGAAGAGAAAGTTTTGTGGAGCGGGTGAAGGGATTCGAACCCTCGACGTCTTGCTTGGGAAGAGCCAAGGAGAAAAGGCGGGAGTCCCTTGCCTCCTTTCTACACAAATTATAGTATGCCCGCTAAAGGGTTTCAAGCATTTTTTCAAGCGTTAAATCGGATCAAATACGATAATCTTAATCACAGACCATCCCGTTAAGGGGGAAATTATATCGGAATCAATCGGGAAATTACGTGTTCAATCCGGACGACCAGCAGCAGCAGCACGACGATGTTTTTAACCACCTAAATCGTAGCTAGATCCAATGAAAAAAACGTGCTGGTCATCCGGCTCGTCATCGACATCATCTTCCCGATGCCGTTGATCTCTTTTACCGTGCTATCACGGGGGAAAGGGACCTAGGGCAAGGAACAAGTCACTACTCCATTATTCCCGATGTATTCTCAGCTATGTCGGAATAAAACCGATGGGAAACGGGGTCTTTATTATCGGATTTAAAACCTCTTAGCCCTGATATTACCTTGGTTATTATTCCGGTTTTTCTCTTTTCGTTCCGGTTTTCCAAGTTGGTACGAAAAGCGGTTCGAAATGACTAATGCCAATCGGTTGATATCGGGTAGCCCTTCTCTTTTGTTTCCCGAATAAACCCGAGTAATATTTATGATGCTCTTATACTCCCTTCTGCAAACCGGAATTACGTTTTTCTCCTTCTTGGTGTGTCCGAAGGCGGTGGGGGCGTATGAGAAAGGCGGCATCCAACGGAAATAAAGCTGTTTTATGGTTCCCTTCGACGCCGCCGCCGCCTCCCCCTCCTTTCCCGAATGATAGGGGTTAAATTGGTTACATCAAAAGCTTATTTAAATGATAGTTTCCACGGCTTATCGGATGTTCGTTTAATCGGGAACTGTGCCGTTTCGTTCCAGAAAAACCGGAATCCCAATCCTGAATCGATATGGATTGATATTGTTCTCGAAGTTTTATATGCGCATCGAGGGTACCAAGTTAGTACCGCCATTCTGCAAGGTGGTTAAGCGGTTTTACCAATCTCTAGTTGGTAGTGAATAGACAACCTCACCCCGGTTAATCTAAATTACATTTGTGACTCTTATAGGGCTGAGAAGTTCCTTTCACCCAGTTGAGGCTAATGCATGAAAGCTAATCTCATCCGGGTGACATCCTCAATACCAGAGATTACGAGCCAGCCTGACTAACGAACCGACTGGTTAGCTCTTGAGCTCTTCTATAAGTGCGATAAGTGACCTCTTTGCTTTGAGGGTAAGGCTCTTATCAGCTTTTATAGCTGGGATGGGCCCGGTTATTACACCTTCCCTTCCGGTTAGCAGAAAATCGGTGGTAACTCCTAATGTTTCAGCGATCATAGGTAAAAGCTCAAGCGACGGTGACCCTTTACCCTGCTCGATAAGGGATATGTGCTGTGGGGTAATCTTTACGGCAACTGCCAGCTGCTGCTGAGTCATGTTAAGTTGCATCCTCTTATTTCTGACCCTTTCGCCTAAGCTCAACTCAAATTACCTCATTTCTAGTTACTAACTGGCAAAGATTAGCAACTAGTTAATCATTTGAGCAAATACACAATTATCACTTGACTTAACCCATATCCTGCCATATACTGCCCTTGACTATAAGGTTCCACAGAACTACCCCATGTAACGACTATGATGAGGAGGCTATGTTATGCGTGTACCGAAGATTATCTCAATCTCCACGGTCCTTCTTCTTTTTCTTGTATCCTGTGCTCCTGCTACCCCTACGATACCTTCTGATACAACCGAGCAGCCTGAAGCAGAATCACAACTTGTTATTTCAGATAATGTATGGCTTGAGCCACTGAGCGATGACCTTGCCATCGACTATCCGTATATCTGGGATGGATCGTTTACTGAAGTGAGACGGGTTCCAACGGAAAAATACGGCTTATACTATTCAGAAAAATTCTTTTTAGAAGATGATTCCTATATCACGATTTCCTTGGAATCGGACTGCCCGGTCGGTGCAAATCTGGAGGGATACCAGTTCGATGGAGGGATCTGGCTACAGGTAGAATATATAGAGGAGCAAGAAAACATAAAGACTTCCCATAGAATGGGTATTAAGGAAGGCAATATCAAGCAGTCTTCATCCAGCCATTGGGAAGGTGAATACGGTTATCGGGCTAGTAAGACAGGATATTACACTATAATGCTTACAAATGGTAGCGGGGAGCCTGTGTCATGTGGATTCCGGGTTACTGAAGTTAAGTAGGTGTTATTATAGTGCATTTTAATGTACTTGTCTCCAAGAATGTGCATGAGGGTGGATAATTAAGATAGTCTTAACATCATTCCTAGCTATACAAAAAGGTTCAAAGAATTAATCAATGTCCCTGCCATTCCAAACTTGGTTGACTTCGAACCCAGAGATATTTTGGTTTTTACGATCGAATGCAAACTTTACATTGATTACAAAGCGAACATTGCCATCTACTGTTACAACCTCATTTTCTTCATCTACATGGGCACGTAAATCCAGATCCTTTATTTCTCTTTCCTTTGATTGGTAGTAATCAAAGGGTATATAGAATATGACCTCGCTATCGACAAAGTAATCTATGTATATGAGAGCAGTACGTTCATTCAATTGCTCAGCTATGAGTATAAGTTCAGTTGCTTTGCCAATAAATCGTACTAATGTAGGCGTTTGGATATCTCTTCCTAAACCGAGGTCATTTGGATTTTGAGTCATGAAGCGCTGAATGTCATCCTTTCTTTCTTCTAGTAACTTATCAATATCAATGCTCCTTACCAACTCTGCTTTTAAATTAGGATCTATATCTGAAGAACCAAATAATAGTCTTGATGCCATCTTAAGGGAAGGAACAAATTCGACACATTCTTTACTGTAACCTTGGGCTATAAGGTCATCTGTAAAATCTTTATGCAATGGCCCTGTCGCCTTCTCAGCAAAATCAATGTGGTTTGTAGATACGAATAGGACACGATTACAGCAGCTATTAAGTAAATTTAGTATTGTTTCCCATATTATCCAATCCTTGAAACCTGAATCAATATTTTTACCTTCACGAATTTTTCCGAAAGGTTTTTGTCTATTTAAACACCTTTCCATAACGCGTTTTGTCTTTATATCTGGATAATCCACTATAACAATATTTCTTCGGCTGATGATATCTTCTAGTAGGTTGCGGTAGGATCCGGATGCTTCGGGAACAGAAAACTGTGAGACATCAATTGCTGGTAGTTTACTGAGCCGTTCTATAGCAGTTTTTAAACGCTCTCGGGAAGCAGTATATTCTATGTTGTAGTGACTAATATGTTCATCTAATACCACTTTTGGTAAATATACCGTAACTTTAGCTTTTTCTACTTTATCGAGAAGTTCAGACAGATCCTGCTTTTCCAATAGATAGTCGCCATGAAGTACGCTAGTATCAAGTACTACACAAGCCTGATGATTCTTAGTTTCTGAAAGCATTAATTACTCCGGTAAAATATTAGTGATTGGCAATTTTAAAAGATCAGTCACAAATCAATAACTTCTCCTGGATACTTCTTCTCCCTCATCATTATACAAAGCGGCAGTATCAGGGCTTGAGTTATTCCATGCAGCCTTCCCATAACCAAAGCTAAAGCCACCATACTCAGGGTGTATCTCATCGGTGTATACCCTAATGCTTTCGTCAGGTTCAAGAAGGTAGTGAGGAAATGTGAAAGATGGATGGCCGTCCGAAACGTTCATAAGCATCCAGCCTTCCAAGTCTTGTGATTCTGTTCCTTTGTTGGTGATTTCCACGTATTCATCAGACTCTACTCGATACACCTGGCCGTCATAGTATATCTTTGTTATCTTAACTTCTGAGTCAGATGGTTCCTGATCGTCTTCTTCCTCTTCTTCATCCGGTATTCCGGTAGAAGATCCACATGAGACAGGATTCGCTTCTTTTTCTATTGTGATGTCGTATGTATTGCCATCGGTGCTGACAGTAATGGTGCCATGAACATCGGTTCCATATATTTCAGCATTTATACCGCATAGTTTAACAATGGTTTCCTCGTGTGGATGGCCATAGGTGTTTCCTTCGCCTGCCATATAAACCGCTATTTCTGGACTGGTAGCATCTAGGAAGTCTTGTGAAGAAGCTGTGCTAGAGCCGTGATGTCCTATCTTCAATATATCTATATCTGGAACTGATACAGATGACGAAGAAAGCATAGAGGCTTCAGCTTCTACTTCGGCATCGCCGGTAAAGAGAAAATCAATATCTCCATAGCTAAGGGATAGGACAAGGCTATTATTATTTGTAGAGTCGTTACAGTTGATTGGATGAAGAACGGTAAATCGTAGATCACCAATACTGATTATATCTCCCCTTTTGCCTATATGAACACCAGCACCTTCCGACTCAACACAATCCATGAAATCCGAGTAGGTCTTTGATGTCGCTGTGTCACCATTGTGCCATATTTCTTCTACTTCGAATGAATTAAGGACAGATATAAGTCCGCCTATGTGATCTGCGTGTGGATGTGTAGCTATGACTGCTTCAAGGGGGTCATCGACATATTGAGATATGTATGAGACTACACCTGGTGACCTATCGCCTCCATCTATTAGGATTTCCTGGTCATCAAGGTCGATTAAGGTAGAATCGCCTTGTCCAACATCAATGAAGTGCACATATAGCGTGCTGCTAGGTTCACTGGTAGGACTGTCGGGAATCAATTCATTTTCTTCAGGTGGAGAATTTTCGGTGTCATCATCAGCTTCAGGGGAGTTATCAATGATTAATGGGTTTGATGGACTGATTTCATTGGGTTCACTAGGCGTAGCACAGCTAACCAAAACGAGACAGCAGATACAGGTTAATATTATGGTTAATCCTATAGATTTCATTCAATGGTATCCCATTCAGGTGATAACCTTTTGTCAGCGATCATTGCGCTTCCTACAACCCTAGGTATTACGCAAATATCACCGGCGTTAACTCTTCGTTGAAAAACGTCAGAGTTGTACGAACCAACTACTTTAGATGGAAAACCTCCAAAAAGTAACTTTAGTCCGCCCAGTATCGTACCCACAGTATCATGAACTGCCCCGCATGATCGGCAATAGAGACATCCGTGTTGAAGCCCCACAGGATCTGTGTACCAGTAAGCGAATACAAAAGGTGTTATTGATGTATTTTCTTGGGAAGCAGAATTGCCACATATATGGCATTTGAATTTGAATCTCATATTAACTCGGATTATAAACTACCGAGTTGATAGTATCAAAAAGGAAGGTTTTTAAATTGAACAACATAAGCGTTAGTTCAATGGTAAAAACTTGGATGATTGTTATATGAACAATCTTCACCAGCAGGTTGACTAGGGACCGCCATTTACAAGAATGCCGCCCATCACCTCGATGGCCTTAACGCCCCTCCCATCTACCTATAGGGCCGCCAGTGCGTGGGCGGGCCTCGTTAATACGGAGCGTTCGTCCTTTCAATTCCTTCTTGTTCAATCCGTTGATTGCTGCCTGGGCTTCTAATTTGACAGGCATATCCACGAATCCGAACCCCCTCGATTTGCCAGTAAACCTGTCCTTAATCACAGTGGCAGTTATCACTTTTCCGAAGGCTCGGAATGCCTGTTTTAGATCTTCATCAGTAACCTCTAGGGATAAGTTGCCTACGTAGATATTCATTTCGCCTCCTTCCGCCCCCTCTTTCTTTGCCGCCATGTAGGAATTATTGCCTATCACATGAAGCAAAGATGACTTCTCTAATGTGTCGCGTCCACTAAATTATTACATTTATGACAACAATCCAGTGAAAACTATGCGATCTCTGATCAAACTGCATATCCGGTTATAAAAACCGCTACATTACTAAATACCCCGATTATATTAATAATAACTATAAGTTTTTTGTGTTTAGAAAGTCAGCTATTCAAATGTCATTATTCTGGTTTAACCAGCATCACTGGCACATGTGCTTGCTTTAGAATGAAATCCGTGGTTTTACCAAAACCGTTGTGCATGAATCCATGTTTTAATTCAGTGGAGATAGCTACCAGGCCAACTTTATTTTCATTGGCATAATCGACGATTTCTTTGCCTGCTTCTCCTTGTACAACAACACACTCCACATCTATGCCCTTTTCTCTTAAAGGATTTGCCACATTCTCCAAGTAGCTTTTCATCTTTTTTTCTTCCGCTTCGACTGCTTTTTGTTCCTCATCTGCAGCGCTCATACTTGTTGCCACACAAACGGAAGGCGTATTATATACACGGAGCAATATTAGTTTACTGTTAAAATGCGCTGCTTCTTCGGTGGCATAAGGAATTATCATTTCAGCTCTTTTAGTACCATCCAGACAAATGACAACTTTCTCAAACATAATGATAACCTCCCAGTTAACTTATACTTAATAGCTTAAAATCCCATAACAGGAATTCGACTTATCAATATCCTTAAAGATTACGATTCCAGGTATTTATCCCTTAAATGATTTAGTAGCTGATATAATTCTTCATGCCTGCTCGACCCTATGCTCTCCTCTTCCAATGACTTAAACTGTTCCGTGAGCTTATGCCGCCCTTTTTCTGAAAGGTGCGATTCGATCATGGGGTAAAGAATGCGATTTTCCTTATCAATATGCTGAGTTAACAGTAAAACGTATTTCTTGGCATCCTTAACGAATGGTGAAAAATCCGTTGATCCATTGGACCTGTATCTCTCAAA
>Ga0209164_1002263_pt1 | contig 21096 bp, 19 predicted proteins | sample MTBNYHSulfiMetaG_FD_187458 | JGI IMG/M metagenome (GOLD analysis project Ga0209164, IMG submission 187458) | Enrichment culture microbial communities from rom New York Harbor, USA that are MTBE-degrading - MTBE-NYH (New York Harbor Sulfidogenic)... | ecosystem: Environmental > Aquatic > Marine >... | reverse complement strand
CGTCGAGGATCAGCAGCGCGCCGCTGCGGTCGCAGATCCGGCGCACCTCCGGGAGGTACTCCGGTGGGGGGATGAGCATGCCCGCCGTCGCCGGGATGGTCTCCAGGATCACGGCCGCCACGCCGGAGTCAACCGCCTTCGCCATCGCCCCCACGTCGCCAAAAGGCACCTGCTCAAAGCCCGGCATGAGCGGTTCGAAGTGACGCCTGAAGACCGCATCGCCCGCCGACAGCGCAAAGCCGGTGTGGCCGTGATAGCCCCCAAGGATCGAGACCACGCCCGGCCGGCGCGTGTAGCCGCGGGCCAGCTTGATGGCCAGGTCAACGGCCTCCCCGCCACCGGGGGTAAAGCAGCAGTACTGGAGGTCGCCCGGGGTCAGCTCGGCCAGGCGGCGGGCGAGCCTGGCCCGCTGCTCGCTGATCAGGATGTGATCCCCCACGTCGAGCTCGTCAAGGGCCCGCCGCAAGGCTGCAACCACGGCCGGGGGTCGGTGCCCCAAATTGAACACACCGCCGCTGGAGCGGCAGTTTACGTAGCGGTGGCCCTCGAGGTCCCACATGTAGATGCCCTGACGCCGTCCCGGCACCTTGTCGAAACCCAGAGCCCGGTACACCCCGACGCGGCCCGGAGACACGTGCTCGGCGAACTCCTGGACGACTTCTGACTGCTGCCTGGCGCCGATCAAGAGGCTGCCTTCGGGCCTATCTTCGGGCGTGTCCTCAGGCTTCTCTTCTTCCCGCGGCATGTGCACGTCACCACCCAGCCCCCACCTGTTCTGGTACATTCTTCGTCCGGGCTTAAGTCGTTCCCTCCCGGCCCGGGTGGCGCAGCCCGGTTGATGGCAAGCCCGGCGTGCCATTGACCGCCATCTGTCCTGGTCTTACAATCAGATGCAGTAAGACGATATCCTCGTAAGACCAAGGAGCGACGACCGTGACCATCGTGAGGCTCTCGTCCAAAGGGCAACTGGTCATCCCAAGCGAGATACGCAGCAAGTACGGTCTACGCAAGGGCGACCGGTTTCTCGTGTGCGAGGAAGCACGTGCAATCATCCTCCGGCCGCTGGAGCGACATCCGGTGCTTGACCTGAGGGGCGCGTACAAAGGCGATGCGAACCTGACCGAGCTGCTGCTCCAGGAGCGGCAGGCCGAGAAGGTGCGCGAGGACGAGGACAAAAGGCATGTCTAGCCGCTTCGTCCTGGACAGCTCCGCCCTGCTCGTTCTGATCCAGGACCAGCCCGGGGCTCAGGTGGTGGAAGACCTCATCGCTGCCGAGGATACGGAGGTCTTCCTCAGCACGATCAACCTCGCCGAGGTCCTGTACATCATCCTCAGGCACTACGGCCAGGAGGCGGCGACCCAGGTCGAGGAGTCCATCGCCCAAACCCCCAAGGTCCAGATCATGAACGCCTTCTGGCAGCGGGTTAGATCGGCGGCGGTCCTCAAAGCCGCCGGTGGCCTATCGTTTGCCGACTGCTTTGCAGCTGGACTTACCGGGGAGCTGGATGCGACCCTGGTGACCTCTGATCCTGAGTTCGGGCGGCTGGAGTCGACGGGGCGGATCAGGGTGTTGTGGCTGCGGTAGGCGATAGGGCGAAGACCGGCCGCCACGCGGTGGGATGGGCCCGAGAAGGTCAGGGGAAGCTTCCTAGCCCCGGCCCGACCCGCCTTGCGGAGGCAAGCCCAGAAGCCTTCTCAATTCGCCGCTGTTGTTGACGAGCATGCTTCTGATGAGGAGGCGAAGATGGCTCCGACGGCGCTCATCTTTCAGGTAGACTGCCGGCTGTTCGAAGTACAAGTCCGCATACGCACGCACGTGCTCAAGAAGCTGCTCTACCGCCTGTTCGTAGTCCGCGTCGTTAGCCACGAGGTCTAGTTCACGGCAACAGAGCGTGTACGAACCGTCCTCCTCGCGGACTACCTCTACGCCAGCAGGCGGCGGCTTGGTTTCAACGAGAGCTAGGAGCATGTTCTTGCCTATCAGGAAGGCTTGCTCGTTATCGTACCGGCTTATTGCCGTTACGACATCATGGTGTGCGGCGTCTGAAAAGAACCTGCCAAGCTCTTTCCGGACGTCAGACACCTTTGCAGTACGGAGCATGGTCCGGTACCCCCCATTCTCGGCTACAAGTATACTACACGTTTTATACGTTTACGACAAGAGTGCCGCCGGTCGGAGAATTGGAGCATCTATCTGGTGTCCCGCGCGGCGCAATATGGCAAATACTGGACCCCAGGGGAGTTGCTCTGGTATTGTCACTTGGGGTGAGCGAATGAGGACCGCCAACGTGTCGCGGGCATTCCTGTTGTCCTTTCAGCACCCGGCTAAGCCCCGAGCGGAGAGGTGACCGTCATGCCCCCGACCTTCCGAGACCTGCGGCAGACCATAAGAGATCACGGCTTTGTCAAGGTGCGGGAAGCCCCCCACGGCGAGATTTGGCGGAAGACCGTAGGTGACATAGTCCTGCAGACAACCGTCCCTCGCGGCAGGGACAGCGAAACGGTGCCTAGGTGGCTGTTGGGGGAGATCCTACGCCAGACCCGCCTGGACAAGGAGCTCGGTAGGCAGAGCGGTCCACGCCTGGGCTCCGCGCCCCCGTAGAGAACTGGACGATGATGCCGCACCGCTTGCACCGGCGCTTGGTTGGCGCCGTTGGGTCTCCACACACGAACCCCAGCGGCCACCGGACGCAGCCTAACCCAGCCGCCGGAGCCGGCCCTTCAGCTCGCTCTCCATCCGGTCCAGGTGGAGCCGGATGATGCTCTCGCCATGCTCCGTTGACGCGTGCGTCCTGGGGTCCTTGCCGATGATCGCCAGCGGCTTCTGCGTCACGTCCTGCGGCAGGTTCTCCATGTGAACCAGGTCGGGATGCAGGGCCATCATCAGCGAGGTCTCATTGGCAGCGGCATGATCGCACTGAAACTCCATGTCCGTATCCCGCTGGTCCTTGTCCCGCCAGACCGACGTAATGATCAGGCCGTGCTTCCTGCCAAGCTCGGCGGCGTTCTTGAGGACCAGGTTGGTCGAGGGCCCGTGGCCGTGGGCGACGACGATCCTGAATCCAGCGCGACGAATCTGCTTCAGCACCGCCTCGACAAGGGCCATGAACAGCTCAGCGGAGATCCAATAGGCGCTTCCCGTGAGCTGCCGGGGAGTCCCCGGCAGATGTCCGTAAACGTCCATTCCGTAGTATTCAAATCCGTCAACTTCCTGCATGCCGTCCGGCCCCAGGAACAGGGGCGGCAATACCACACCCCCGACGCGCCCGGCAAGCCTGACAAAGAAGCTCTCGCTCTGCAGGGAGTCGCTCCCGAGCGGAAGGTGCGTGCAGTGCCACTCCAGGGTACCGAGCGGCAGGTAGGCTATCGGGGCCTGCTTCAGCCGCTCCTCGAATTCGGACGGCGTCAACCGCTCGTACCTAACCTCCTGCATGCCTACACCCGCCGCTTGAACACCGCATACATCGCAACAATCGCCACCAGGCCGTACACCAGCCCGACCGACAGGTAGCTGCCATAGCTCAACCGGCCCGCGGCCGGTCCCAGGACCGCCACGCTCAGGGCTTTGGCCGGCCAGAAACCCGGCTCAAAGGCGAAGATAAACTCCTTGGCGCCGCGCATGAACAAGGCCACGATCGGCAGGATGACGAGCGTGTTGAGGCCTTTGATCATCGCAAAGCCCTCTATCTTGTTGCTTGCCAGGCAGTTGATCATTAATGCCGAGAGGGGAGCGCCGAGCGCCGCCACGGCCGAGACGGCCCAGATGGTCCCGTTCTCCAGCGGCACGAGCCTTGAAAACCAAATCACAAAGAACCCGCCGGCCACGCTGAGCACGTAGATCAGGGCCATCTTGAGCCCGATGAACGCCTCGAGCGTCATCGGCGCCACCTTGACCGCCAGCATGATGTTATCGTCGCGGTCGTCCAGAATCGAGAAACCCACGATCGCTCCCATGATCCGCGACGTGAAGAGCACAAGCCCCGCCAGGATCACGTGGTAGTAAGGTCCAAGGTTGTATCCCAGTTGCCGCTCGATCAGCGGCACAAGATACCGGCCGACCAGCCCCATCAGCACGAAATAGGTAAGCATGAACGCCGACATCGAATCGCGCACCCACTTGCGGACCTCGTAGCCGGCGTAGGCCACCGTCTCCATATTCCTAGCCTCCTATCTCCTTGGCAGCGTACGCGTCGAAGCGCCGCCAGGCGACCCAGCCCAGGACCAGGCCCAAGACGGCCAGGTAGATTGCGGATATCCAAACATCCTTGCTTGCCACATGCCCGGTTGGCGCCATCAACACGTTCAGGGCGCTCTTGGTAGGATTGAGGTACTGGAGCCTGGTAATCCACTCGCCTTTCAGCACGTGCAAGGCTTCGAGCAGCGTGGGCAGCGCAAACGCTAGGACAAAGACAAACATCGACATCAGCATCTGCGTGAAGTCCCGGACCCGGTAGGTGATTATCAGACCCACCAGGCAAAAGGCGAAGGCACTGAGGATCACCGCACCATAGATGCCGGGGACGTTGATCGACAGGTCACGGAAGGCGTATCCGTAGATCAGCAGCAGAGTTAGGGTCAAGAGGCTTGACGTGATCGTAGCGGCGATCTTGGCCCCCAGGTACCCCGCCTTGCTGATCGGCAGGACGAGCATCGACTTGGTCGCCCCCTCCTGCTTTTCAAAGAGCATGATCACGCCAATCAGCAGGAACGACATCAGCGTCGCGTCCGCGAACATGATCAGTGGAAACACGAGGTCGATATTGCCCGCGCCGGCAAAGTGAAGCACTGCCACCCAGAGCACCACGACCACGACGCTGGCGGCGGCGATGTTGTAGCGCCGCATGCGAAGGACCTCGCCCGAGTAGAGGGCCATCAGCTCACGCATGAAGCTTCACCCCGGTCACCTTGATGAAGATGTCGTCAAGCGTGGTTTCGCCGCTGTGGATGGTCACGATCTCCTTGGTCCGCAGGAGCCCCAGGAAGTCCTGGTTATCCGCCAGGCCGTCAAGCGGGAAGCTGGCCCGCCGCAGCTCTTCGTCCCGGTACTCGACGTTGAGCACCCGGCTGCCGAAACGCAGCTTCAGGTTCATCGGGGAGTCGATCTCCCGGAGCTCCCCGTCGGCGATGAACGCCACCCGGTCGCACAGCTCGTCGGCGTCGTGCATCGCGTGGGTCGTCAAGAACACCGTGCCCCCGGCCTTCCGGTACTCAAGAACGATGTCCTTGATGATCCGCGCGTTCTGCGGGTCGAGCCCCGCGGTCGGCTCGTCCAGGAAGAGCATCTTGGGGTCGTTGAGCATCGCCCGCACGAAGTTGAGTCTGACCTTCATGCCCCTGGAGAACTCGGCCACCCGCTTGTTGCGGTCCTCCCACAGCCCCACCCTCTTGAGCAACGGCTCGAGGTCGATGCGCCGCGGGTAGAGGCGGCCATAGAAACCGAGATTCTCCATCGCGGTGAGCTTTGAAAAGTGCACTGGCACCTCGAATCCGACGCCGATGTCGCGGTAGATCTCCCTGCCGTAGCCGCCAAGGTCCTTTCCCTGGTAGCGCACCTTGCCGCGGAAGCCCTTGAGGATACCGGTCATCAGTTTCTGGGTCGTGGACTTGCCGGCGCCGGAGGGCCCCAGAAACCCGAATATCTCGCCCTGCTCAAAGGCAAACGAGATGCCGCGGATCACGTCTTCCTTTCCTGTCGGGTATTTGTAGCGCAGATCGGTAACCTCGAACATCTACCGGGCCCCCTCTTTCGTCTGAATCCCGTGGCGCAGGACGCTGACGAGCGTACTACATATTCTGCTGATACTGGCCTCCGTGGCCGCGGCTTCGTCGCCGCCGCGGTAGCCCAGGAGCATAGTTCCGACGGCTTCCGTGAAAATCGTCATCACGAAAGCAGCCAGGACGTACGAGTCTATCGATCCTCGGACCAGGCCCTTGGCCTTGTCCTGGTCGATTAGCGGGGCGTAGTGCTCCACGCCCATGCGTTTGGCGGCGTTCACAAACCTGACGACCACCGGGTTGGTCGAGGAGTAGATCTGCCGCCCGAGGGTATAGAGCTTTGGATTGCTCTCCGCGAAGCGCAACGACGCGCGCCAAGTGAGCTCGACGTAGTCCACAAACGGGATCTTGCCGGCCTGTTCAAGCGCCGGGGCCACAAACCGCAGCTTGGCCCGCGTCAGTTGATCGAAGACGTAGCCGAGGAGATCGTCCATGCCCTCGAAGTACTGGTAGAAACTCCCGCGGGGTATCCCGGCCCGCCTAACCACACCGGCGACATCCGCTCCGTCGATCCCCTTGTCGCTGAACTCGCCGATCGCTGCCTCCGTGATGCGGGTCCGTTTCTCCTCGGGGAGGTTACAAAAGCGCTGCGTCGGCACGGCGGTCCTCCTCCTGCTTGTGAGCTGACACATGTGTCATCTAGAGTATGCACACATGCTGACACATGTGTCAACCCTCCGTGCCGTCAGTCCCGCCGCCCAACCGCGCCAGTCGGGCCGGAAGGCCGACTAGATCAGCCCTGGGAGTTGAGTTTGGCGATAAACTCCTCACGCCGCGGGCAGAAGATATCCAGCATCACAAACGGCTCGTCTCCGATGCAGGTGTCGCTGTGCGGGACGTCCGCCGGAATGCAGTAAAAGTCGCCGGCGCTCACCACTTTCTCCTGGTCCCCGATCCGGAGGCTCGCCTTGCCCGCATAGACCATGCCGATCTGCTCGTGCGGGTGGGAGTGCAGCGGCACGGTATAACCCGGCAAGGTGGCGTTCAGGACCATCATCATTTTCTCGCCGTGAAGTCCGGTGAGGATCGTGGTCTGTAGCCCGGGCATCTGCGTCAGGCGGGGCGCGGCCTCAGGATCGATGAAATACGGTGGTTTCTCCTGGCTCATCTTTCGAATGCCTCCCTCTTTGTAGCGAGATAACTCCTACCAGAGGGATATTCTGCAGGCTAGCGATTCCCTGCTGCCGAGATGTACTCGTCGACGAGCCGCTCAAGGATCTCAAGCGGCAGGCTGCCGTTGTCCAGAAGCACGCTGTGGAACTCCTTCAGGTCAAACCTGTCGCCGAGCTCGTCTTTGGCCTTTTGGCGCAATTCGAGGATCCGCAGCACGCCAACCGCGTACGCCGTGGCCTGGCCGGGCCATGCCACGTACCGTGCGATCTGGTATTGCGCGTCGGTCGAGTCGCCCGGCCCGAAGCCGGTGTTTTCCTCGAAGAACCTCACGGCCTGATCGAACGTCCAGCCCCTGGCGTGGATTCCCGTGTCCACGACCAGCCGTGCGGCACGGTATGCCTCGGCCTGGAGGCGGCCGAGATTGCCGTAGGGGTCATCGTCGTACCAGCCCAGCTCCCAGGCGAGGCGCTCGGCGTACAGGGCCCAGCCTTCGACGAAACCAAGATGGGACACAAAGCAGCGGAAGAACGGCAGCCGGGCCTCCTGGGCAAGGGCGATCTGGACGTGATGGCCGGGGACCGCCTCGTGGTAGGCGAGCGTGGGCATGGCGTATAGCTCCTGCGGCCCCTTGGCCGGCCCCGCGTAGAAGATGCCCGGCCGCGAGCCGTCAACAGCCGGCGACTGGTATGAACCCGCGACCGGGCTCCAGGAGACAACGACCCTCGCCCGGGGCAGGCGGGCGAAGACGGACCCCAGGCTCCTCTCGGCTTCTGCAATCAGGCTCTCGTACGTCGAGAAGATCCGGTCCGCCGGGACCAGGCCGCCGTCCCGCGCGATGCGGTCGAAGAGCTGAGTGAGGCTCTCTCCGCCGGGGTAGCCGAGGCCGTCGCAGATTTCCCTGATCTCGGCGTGGATCCGCTCAAGCTCGGCCAGGCCGAGGGCGAGGACCTCGTCAGCCGTGATGTCCACGGTGGTGTGATGACGCAGCAGGTACGCGTAGTAGTCGTCTCCCCGCGTCAGCCGGCCGACCCCGATGGTCTCCGGGGCCACCGACAGCTGGTGCTGCAGATAGGCCTCCAGGTCGCGGTACGCCGGCGCGACCACGGTGGTGAGCGCGGATCTCGCCGCCCTCAGCAAGAGCAACCGCTCTAAGGTTCCTACGCCGTCTGCGCCCTCCAGCTTGGTTTCAAACGTCGCAAAGTACGGGTTATCCGGATGGGACGCCGACAGCCCCCGGATTCCCTCCAGGGCCCTCTCGATGACCAGCCGCGGCGGCACGATACCTTCCGCTTCGCTCGCCCGCAGCCTGTCGAGGAGTTGCTCGAATTTGACGCCGACCTGCCGCAGCCTCGCCACGTAGTTCCTGGCGTCCTGCCGGTCGGCGATCGGGTGCAGCCGAGTGAAGAAACCGAGCGTTTGCTCGTGAATCGACGTGGCACCCATGAACGTGGCGAGGTAGTCGTGATGCGCGAAGTCCTGGCGGCGCAGTTCGTCCTCCAGGAACCACTCGTACGCGTCGTATGAGATCCTGTCCGCAGCGGATAAGGCCTGGCGGTCGTATCTCCGGAGCGCTTCGAGCACCAGCGCGTAAAGCGACAAGGTTTCAGCAGCATAGGCGCTCGAGACATCGGTGAGTCCCAGCGTGCCCGCTCCGATCTGGCTTTCCAGTCCGGAGGCGATGATCGACTCCGGGTCCCTGAGCGACAGCTCACGGAACGAAACATCCAGGAAACCCGCGAAGTCCAGCCCGGATAGCCTCTGCGCGAAGGCCGTCACGTCGACCGGCTGGCTGCTCGTCCCGGCGGGGCTGCAGCCCGAAAGGAGTGAGACCGCCGGACAGGCGAGGGCTATGCAGAGGATTCCGGCGAGCAGCAGTCGCGGGATGCTCAGGCCCGGCCTTTTCGAAGTCAATTGGCGGCCCCCCTCGTCACGGCGGTTGAACGAGTGGCTCCAAGGTTCCGGTCCACGGCTCTAGCTTTCGTACGCACGAGGGATACAGCGTGTTCTATCCGCCCTGCCCCTTCCCTGCAACTGCGCAACAAAAGGCGGTACTTGGCAAGATGTTGTTAGAACTCGTACCCCGGTTGCGCGTACCAGAGTAGTGTTCGGGCCGTACCGGGGGCGGCTTCCGAATGTCGCCGACCGGGGGGTTGCTGGCAATGAATTTGCGCCGTTCCGGAACCACAATCCTGATACTCCTTAGCACCCTCCTCCTGAGCACTGTCGCGGCCGGATGCAGTCAAGGGGCTTTCACCGGGCCGTACCTTGGTCAACAGCCCCCGGGGCGCACCCCGGAGCTCTTCGCGCCCGGTTTCATCCGCAGCGGGGTTCACGCGACGGCTGTATCTGCGCCCGCGGGGGACGAGGTCTACTGGTCCCTGTGGTCCGACCGGGGTGAGCAGACTACCATGTACTCCCGGCTGGAGGACGGCCGGTGGACCTCGCCTGCCGAGGCGCCCTTCTCCACGGCGGGAGGCGCCGGCAACCCCTGCTTTTCGCCCGACGGGAAGCGGCTGTTCTTCACCAGCCAACGGAGGCCCGGCCAGCCCGACGATCCGGCCGCCAAGGAGAGCATCTGGCAGGCGGAAAGAACCGCCGCCGGCTGGAGCACACCAAGGCTGCTGCACCACGCGGTCAACGATCTGCACGTCCACTGGCTAATCTCCGTCTCGGAGAGCGGAGACCTGTACTTCGGCGCCTCCGAGACCAGAGGAGACCAGCGCGACATCTACCGCGCCCGCATCGCCGGCGGCGAGTACAGCGACGTCGTCAAGCTGGGTCCGGAGATCAACACGGATGCGTACGAGGATTGCCCTTACATCGCGCGGGACGGGTCGTACCTCATCTTCACGCGCGTCGTGAACACCTCCAGGACGGATTCAGATCTGTTAGTCTGTTCTTGGGCCGATGACGGTGGGTGGGGAGAAGCCGTCAACATGGGGCCAACCGTCAACTCCGGCGGCATCGGCTCGGGAAGCGCCCGGGCGTACTGGGTCAGCGCCCGGATAATTGACGAACTGCGACAATCAGCCAAGGGAGGGTAAGCTGGATGGCCTGTACGAACTCCACAATCACGCTGGACCCTGCGGCGCTCGAACGGCTGGTGACCGACCCGGAAGGAGTGCTCAGGGACGAGGAGCGTTTCTGGACGGACTACCGCGCGCAGGTCCTCACCAGGCGCTGGGCGGAGGCAGTCGGATACGAGATTTCGTACGACTCGTGGCGGTCGCAGGTCAAGGCCTGGGCGGAAACCCCGGAGGAAGAGCGCCGAAAGCACCCTCTGGTCCGCAACTGCGAGGCAATCGTCGCCGCCGGAGAGTCGTTTGCGCGCCGCGCCCTGCCCCACATCCGCTCTTTCGTGCTGCCCGGCGCCGACCTGAGCTGCACGGTACGGTTCACGGCCTTCATCCCGGCCCGGGCCTTTGCCGTCGAGGACGTCGTCTTCAACGTTGCCGCCAGGTACTGGCACGACAACCCGGCAAACATCTTAAACCAGATGGTTCACGAGGTGGGCCACGTCGGCCATTCCCGCTGCCGCGAGATGGGCCGCGAGGACGACTGCCCGGACAAGGCGGTGTCCAGCGTGCTCCAGAACCTGCAGGCTGAGGGCTTTTGTACGTACATCGCCTACCGGGCCCAGCATCTCTATCCGGCCCCGGATGAAGTGGACTTCAAGCTTGCCGACGACCCCGCAGCGGTGGACCGGCTGTTCGCGGACCTCAACGAGGTCTTTGCCCAGGCCCGGGGCGGCTCGCTGACGGAAGCGGAGTTTGGCAATCTGTCCTGGGAAAAGGGCGTGATGGGCAGGGCGTTTTACATTCCCGGGATGCATATGTGCAAGGCGATCGACGAGCGGCTCGGCAGGGATGCCCTAATTCAGAGCATGCTGGACGGGCCGAGCGCGTGGGTGCGGCTGTACGGCACGATTGCCCCCGCGGGGCACAGGCTCATCGGGATCAAATAGGCGGGATCGAAACGCAAGGCGCCCTACGGGACATACTGAAAGACCATCAGCCCCCTCGCGTCGGCGACGTAGATGAAGTCCCCGGCAAGGCATAGCTTGTGGGGGATGTATCCCGTCCTGCTTGTTACCGCCACAGGATGCAGAGGGTCCTTGATATCGAGCACGTGGATGACTCCGTCCTCCTGGTCGCCGGCGTACAAGCGGTTGCCGTCTGCCAACACGGTATTGGCTTCTTTGCTGAAACTGAACGTTCCCTGGACCCGGGGAACCGCCGGATTCGAGATATCCAGCACCCTCAATCCTTCGGGCTGACAGGCGAGAAACAGCAGGTCTTCCTGAGCGGCGAAACCGTGAGCGCCCCTTGTACCGGGCACGACAGACAGCTTCTTCGGGGCTGAAGGCTCGGACACATCAAACAGGACCAGTCCTGAGGCGTGGGCCCCGGCAAAGAGGTAGTCACCTCGCAGAAAGGCCTCGCCCCCCGCGCTGCCCAGCTCGAGGTCATCGAGCAGAAGCGGTTCTATCTCGTTCGTGATGTCCAGGATAAGCAGCCGGCCTTCCCTCTGGACCACGTAGGCGTATGCCCCGTTGACGCAGAGCTCGTCGGTGATGCCATTGGCCGGTGAATACTGCCCGACCACTATTGGCTTCTCCGGATCGCCGACATCCGCGATGAAAAAGCCTTCTGTATCCCCGGCGATGTAGGCCTTCCCGTTGTGGACGGAGATGCCGAAGGCGCCGTCCCGCAGCTGCAAGAGCCCCAGTTCCCGGGGCGACGCGGGATTGCCCACGTCGATGATGTGCACCCCCCGGTTGCCCGTTACGTAGGCGATCTCGTCGACGACGCAGACGTCATAGGCCGGGCCGAAGGGCAGGCGCCCGACCTCTTTCAAGGGACTCCCTTGGTCACCGGATTGGGGCTGGTTGCGGGCACCGCAGCCGCATACGGCAAGCAGAGCCAAGAGGACAAACAGGCAGGCAGTCTTTCTTCTCATATCGCCGACCTCCGACAGGTTAGTGGCCGCCGAGGCCCCAAGGAACCCGCCCACGACGCGTCCCGTACAAAGCCCGGGGCGGGCGAAGCGAAACCAGAGGCAAGGACAGCCTCGGGCCTCAGAAAGCTAGAACTCTAATAGTACGCCCGAATGGTTCTGAGGTTTCGCCGACCTGCAGGCTCCGGTGGCCGTCCAACGAACTAAGCCCCGGAGGCGCGAGATGACGCAAAACCGTGAGGCCAGACCGGTGGTCACTCCGATCTTGACCACGAAGCTCCACGTCCCGTCTCTGGGACGTGGCCTTGTCCCTCGCTGGCGCCTGATCGAGCGCCTGGCCCGGGGCCTTGAGCGGAAGCTCTCGCTCATCTCGGCACCGGCCGGTTTCGGCAAGACCACCCTTCTGGCCGAGTGGGTCCGGACGCTCCGTGAGCGGAAACCCGCGCCCGCCGATATCAGCTGGCTGTCGTTGGACGAGGAAGATAACGATCCAGCGCGCTTTTTTGCCTACCTTGAGGCCGCGCTTGGGGAGACGGACGAGAGGGCAGGAGGACCGCCGTGGGACGAGGGCGCATACGACAGTCCCAAGCCCCCCGCGCCGGGCCAACGCTCGCAGCACCAGTCCCGCCTGATCAGGTTGATTAACCGGATTGCCGGGCGCCCGCTCGAGCAGGTTCTCGTCCTGGACGACTACCACCTCATAACGTCGCCGGAGATTCATGAGTCGCTGGGCTTCCTGGTCGATCACCTACCGGAAAACCTGCACCTGGCACTGGCCACCCGCGCCGATCCGCCACTCCACCTGGCCCGGCTCCGGGCCCACGGCAGCCTGACAGAACTTCGTCAGAGCGAGCTCCGGTTTAGCCCTGAGGAGGCCGCGGCCTTTCTCAACGAAGCCATGGGCCTTGACCTGACGGCAGACGAGGTGGCGGCCCTGGAGGCGCGCACCGAAGGCTGGATCGTCGGTCTTCAGATGGCAGCGGTTTCGCTGCAGGGCAAGGACCAGGAACCGGGCCGTCGGCTTCGTTCCGAGTTTGTCCACAACTTCACCGGGAGCCATCGCTTTGTGCTGGACTATCTGGCCGGGGAGGTCCTCGACAAGCAGCCGCCGGCTGTCCAGGACTTCCTGCTGAAGACTTCGATCCTCGACCGGCTGGCGGCCCCGCTGTGCGATGAGGTTACCGGGACCCCGGGTGCCTCCCAGTCCGTCCTGGAGCACCTTGAGGAATCCAACCTTTTCATCGTGCCGCTGGACGGCGAGAGGCTATGGTATCGCTATCACCACCTTTTCGCCGACCTGCTTCGCAAGAAGCTGCAACAGACGCTGCCCGGCCTGGTGCCTGCCCTGCATCTTCGTGCCAGCGCGTGGTTCGAACAACAAGGTCTGACGTCCGCGGCAATCGATCACGCCTTTGCCGCCGGCGACGTCTCCCGGGCAGGACAGTTGGTGGAAAGCGCCGCTCAGGGAACCTTGGCGCGCAGCGAAGTCATGACCTTCCTGAAGTGGGTAGACCGGCTGCCTGCCGGTGAGGTTGGCGGGCGCCCGCTTCTCCGCTTCTACCACGCCCTGGCACTGGTGATGAGCGGCCATCCCCTCGACCATGCGCAGCAACTCATTGACGATCTGACTCACGGCACCCGGTCCCCGGAGGATCCTGACGCCATGGCCGGCCGGCTGGCCGCTCTCAAGGCATTTGCCCTTCTGCTGCAGTTCGACATCCACCGCGCTGCCGAGCAGTGCCGTCTCGCCCTGGAGCGCGTTCCCGAGAGCGAGACATTCCTGCGCAGCCTGGCGGCCTGGGTCCTGAGCCACGCGAGCCTGGCCGGTGGGGACTTCGAGGACGGCAGCCGGGCCCTCCGAGAGGTCGCCGCAGCGGTCCAGCATGCAGGGAATCCTCTCGTTGCTGTCGTTGCGCTATGCGGCCAGGCGAGACTGCAGATGAGACAGGGCCGTCTGCGACAGGCCCGGCAGATCTTTGAGCAGGCACTGCGTATCGCGACCAGCCCGGCAGGGAAGCGGTTGCCCGTGGCCAGCGAACCTTTGATTGGTCTCGGGCTGCTTCACCTCCACTGGAATGACCTCGAGGCGGCCGCCGGGCACCTCACCGAGAGCCTCGAGGTCGGCAGAGGTTGGAACGAACCAGCGATCTTCGACGCCTGCTATCCGCTGGCCCGTGTCAGGCTGGCGCAGGGCAGGGTCGAGGCGGCGCAGGAGGCCCTCCAGGCGGCGGAGACGCTCGCGAACCGTCCCGATGCTCCCGAGACCTTGATCCTGCTTCATGACCTCCAGCTGGCCCTCTTCCATGCCGCCCAAGGGAATGCGGCAGGGCTGGCGGGCTGGGCGGAAAGACGAGGATTGACGGCTTGCTGCGCACAGGCACCCGGCAGCGGTCTTGAGGAAGAACCCGGGACTCTGCAAGCTCACCTCAGGAAATACGAGCAGATCGCATTTTCCCGGCTGCTCATTCTCCAGGGCAGGGCGGAGGAGGCGCTCTCCGTACTCGGATCCTTGCGCGACCTGGCCAGAAGGTTGGGCCGGGTGGATCTGGCCCTGGAGGTTCAGATCCTGACTGCTGTCGCATACCAGGCAGCAGGCGACGAAAGTGCGGCGCTGGTGGCACTCGCCGGTGCGCTCACCGCCGGTGAGCAAGGAGGTTACGTCCGCATCTTCCTCGACGAGGGCGAACCGATGCTCCGGCTGCTCCGGAGAGCAGCCGCACAGGGCATGGCGCCGGCCTACGTCGCAAAGCTGCTGGGGGCCTTTGGGCTGGAGCGGCCAGTGGCACAATCCCGGTTGGTGGAAACCCCGCATCCCCACTCGCGCGACATCGCCCTGGCCGAGCCCCTGAGCGGACGCGAGCTGGAAGTTCTGCGGCTGCTGGAGACAGGAATGACCAATCCAGAGATCGCAGCCCGGCTGGTCGTGGCTGCGAGCACGGTCCGGTCGCACTGCAAGAGCATTTACGGCAAGCTTGGAGTGCACAGCCGCTTCCACGCGGTCAGACGAGCCCGGGAGCTGGGCTTGATCTAGGATCCCCCTTGATATCCCCCATCTGGGGGATGACCGCCTGGTCCGCATGCGCGATACTACGCTCGCAACAACTGGCCCGACTCGAACCGGAAAGCGGAGGATGAGCTTGGCAGCCCATCAGAGACCGACCCGGTCAACGTACGAGATCCGGGTACTCGGACAACTGGATACCGACTGGGAAGAGTGGTTCGGCGGCGGCAGCGTGACCCTTGGGTCGGCCGCCGGCCGGACGCCCATCACTATCTTGACAGCTCGCCTGCCTGACCAGGCCGCGCTTCGCGGCCTGCTCTGCAAGCTCTGGGATCTCAACCTGACTCTCCTTTCGGTCAGGCGGACCCGGGCCGGCGGCGGGGAGGAGGAAGACGATGGCTGAGAAGAGCGGGTTTGACCCTAGTACGGGAGCCTGGAACGACTCCCTGGCCGGCGACTTTCTTTGGTCGCGGAACAACTTCGGTGAGGCCAGGCCCGACGTGATGAGCCCCCTGACCTACTCAATCACCGAAATGGTCTGGCAGGGGGTCAGCCCCTTGCCGGGCTATCAGCTCTCCGGAAACATCTGTGGCCGCTACTACGCCAACGTGAGCGTCAGTATCGCCATGCTGCGGGCCACGGGAAAGAGCGAAAAGGCGGCCCTAGAGCAGATGCGTGGTCTGCTCGGAAGCGTGCCGGAGGGCCTGGACATCCCGGTGCCGTCGCTTCCGCGTTCCACGATCCTGCGGGCCATGCCGAAGTTGATCGGCCTGGCTCGGAAGGAAAAGGCCGGGGCCGCCAAGGTCCCGTCGTTTCTCGCCAGCAACGTTGCCCGTTGCCGGGATCTGAGCCGCCGCATCCTTGAGGCACGGTCAGAGGCCGAGCTTGCCGCGATCTGGAACCGGGAACTGGCCTCGCAGATGGTGGAGGGCATGTGGGTGATGGGCGGCGCTGCCGCGCCCCTCGAGGCCACCATGCCTCTGAAACAGCAACTGGTCGAGCTCGTCGGCGAGGCGGATGCCAATGCTTTGTGCTCCGGCCTCAGCGCCGAGGGCGAAATACTGGCCAGCCTGGGCCCCGTTACCGGCCTGGCCAGGGTGGCCCAGGGGAAGATGACCCGCGCGGAATACCTTGAGAAGTATGGTCACCGGGGGCCCTGGGAGATGGAGCTATCCCTTCCGCGCCCGGCGGAGGATCCAACCTGGCTGGATAGGCAGCTGGTCGAGTACGAAAAAGACCCGGTCGACGTCGACGCGCTTCTCAAGAGCCGCGGGGCGCAGTTCGAGGCAGCCTGGCAACGCCTGCAGGAGCGCTATCCCAACCGGGCGGGAGACCTGAAACGCAAGATCGACAAGGTCGGCCCCGCCGCCAGGACCCGTGAAGCCGTGCGCGATGAGGTCACGCGCGCCCTTGGAGTATCGCGCGAGTGGGCTTTGCGGGTCGGGGAACTGACGGGCGTTGGCCACGATGTCTTCTTGCTGACCATCGCCGAGGCGCTGGACCTGCTATCCGGCAAGGACACCGTTTCTGCCTACGTACCTGCCCGGAGGGAAACCTACGCAGCCTACCGGAAGCTTCCAGTGTACCCGATGATCATCCGCGGGGCCTTTGACCCCTTCAGGTGGGCCGGCGACCCAAAGAGGCGGAGCGACGTCTTCGACGCAACCGCGAGTGTACCTGCCTTCGCCTCCAACCTGCTGACCGGTTTCGCCGGTGCCGCGGGTGTGGTCGAGGGTCCGGTCCGCGTACTGGATACGCCGGATCAGGCCGGCGAGTTGAAGCCCGGCGAGATCCTCGTGGCCGTGACCACCAACGTCGGCTGGACGCCGCTGTTTCCGATGGCCGCGGCGGTGATCACCGACGTAGGCGCACCTCTCTCACATGCGGCGATTGTTGCCCGGGAGCTGGGTATTCCCGCTGTTGTCGGTTGCGGCAGCGCCACCACCCGCCTCCGCACCGGCGACCGCGTCCGGGTTGATGGCGGCCGGGGGATTGTCGAGATACTACACGGCTCGCGCGCTTTATGATGTACGGCGGCCCATCAAGGAGGTAAACCAGGTGACGGGACTGGTTCGATCCTTCGGGGATCTCGCTGCGAAAGAACAGCCGCTCGCAGGCGGCAAGGGCGGCACGCTGGCCCGGCTTTACCAGGCCGGTTATCCTGTTCCGGACGGGATCGTCCTGCTGCCGCCGGCTTTCGCGGGAGACGAGCTCAAGCCCGGTGCCTGGGCCGAGGCGCGGGCCTGGCTGGCCCGCGTGCGACGGGAAGACGCCGGCGTGGCCTTTGCCGTGCGCTCCAGCGCAATGAGTGAGGATGCCTCCGAGGCCTCCTTTGCAGGCGAATTTGAAACCGTACTCGACGTTGCCACGGACGAGGAAGTGCGGGACGCTATCGATCACGTCCGCCAGTCCCGGCATTCCGAGCGTGTGCGGGCGTACAGCCAGGCGAAGGGCCTCGCCGGGGACCACGAGATGGCCGTCGTCGTCCAGCGCCTTGTCCGGGCACGTATGTCAGGAGTCCTTTTCACCGCAAATCCGGTTACCGGCGACCGTTCCGAGATGATGGCCAATGCGGTGCACGGGAGCGGGGACAAGCTGGTTTCGGGCGAAGCCGACGCGACCGTGTTCACGTTGCGCCATCCCAAAGGGGCGTACCACGGCCCGCCGGAGCTGCAGCGGCTCGCAGCGAGGTTGTTTGAGCTAGGCGTTCGCCTGGAAAACGAGCTGGGGTCACCGCAAGACATCGAGTGGAGCGTCGGCGAGGGCGACCAGCTCTACCTGCTTCAATCGCGCCCGATCACGACACTGCCGGCGGTGCACAATCCCGCCACGGGCGACTGGAATGAAAGCTTGTCGGGCGACTACCTGTGGTCCAACGCCAACCTGTCCGAGGCCCTGCCCGGAGTGGCCACGCCCATGACGTGGTCGCTCTGGCGGACCTTCCACGTGGACCTGTCACCGATTGACCTGGGTGAGATCCCTCTCGTAGCGAACATCTGCGGCCGTGGCTACGCCAACTTCGGGTTGCTGTATTCCACCTACCGGCTCGGTACCAGCCACGAGAACGCCCTGAAGATGGCCGAGGCGATCATTGGCCGGCTGCCGGAGGGAATGGACGTCCCGCTGATCAAGGTATCCAGGTCGAGGTTTCTGCGTATGGCCGTGGCCGCCATCCGGTGGGAGCTGAAGTTCAGGTCGCTCGTCAAGGTCATGCCGGAGTTTGTCGCTGCGTCACCGGAATGGTGCCGCCGGATGCGCGCCCGGTTCCCCGCTATCCGGACCACGGGACAACTCGCTTCACTGTGGCGCGACGAGCTGCAACCGAACCTGTACCATGCTCTGTGGATGCTGCGCGCGGGGATGAAGCTCTTCTCGGACCGGTTCATCCCTCTGGACGCGGAGCTAACGAAGCTGATGGGCAAGGCCGACTCAAATGCCCTGCTGTCCAACCTGAGAGGAAGCGCGGGACTCGCCAGCCTCGGCCCCGTCGTCGGTCTGGCCAGAGTGGCGCGCGGCGACATGAGCCGCCAGGAGTACCGCGAGCGATGGGGCCACCGGGGACCGGACGAACTGGAGCTGTCAGCCGTGCGCCCGGCGGAAGACCCGGACTGGCTCGAACGCGAGGTGAGCAGGCTCCCCGATCTGGCCCTGGACGCGGAAGAACTGCTGGCGAAGCAGCGCGCCATCCATGATCAGGCGTGGGAACGGTTCCGGCAGCGGTTTCCTCAGCGCGAAAGGGCGATCAGCCGTCGTATCGAGAAGGTGGCCGAGGGAGCCCGGATGCGCGAAGCCACGCGCTCAGAAGCGGCGCGCGTCGTCGGCGTGCTCCGCGAGTTCGCGCTCCGCGCGGGTGACCTCACCGGCCTTGGGGACGACGTCTTTTTCCTCTACCTGGACGAGTTGATGGACCTTCTGGCCGGCTCGGGCGGCGAAGCGGGGGTGAGCCACATCCCTGCCCGGAAGAGGGCCCATGCCCGGTACAAGGAGCTGCCGCCCTACCCGGCAATCATCCGCGGACGTTTTGACCCGTTCCGGTGGGCCTCCGACCCGAACCGCCGCTCGGACGTCTTTGATGCCACGTGGGTCCCACCCGCATCCGTCTCGGACACGATCAGGGGGTTCCCCGGCGCGGAGGGCCGGGTGGAGGGCAGGGTCCGGGTACTTGCCGGGGCAAACCAGGGCGCCGATCTGCAGCCCGGGGAGATCCTGGTCACAGTGACGACCAACGTGGGCTGGACACCGCTCTTTCCAAGGACCGCGGCGATCGTCACGGACGTTGGCGCGCCGCTCTCGCACACGGCGATCGTCGCCCGCGAGCTGGGGATTCCCGCTGTAGTTGGCTGCGTTGACGCTACCATGCGACTGCGCACGGGCGATCTGGTCCGGGTTGATGGCGGGCTCGGGACGGTGGAGGTTCTTGACAGGGTAGGCCAAAGCCGTTAGCAGCTAAATCCTGGCCAGCGCGCGTGTCCGAAACCAACTGCGGGGCTTCGCGTATTAGATTGGAAATCTAACTACGCCCCACAGGAGGCCCCCGGCATGTCGCGAGATGAGGTTGCTCTGCCCCGGTGGCCGCGGGCAGCAGTTCTCTCCTGATGGGGCGGCCCCGTCCTCCGTCCAGCGATGGCGTAGTGTTCTGTTAGAGTTCTCAGCACAGCACTGACCCAAGGAGGTCTTGGGCGACGATGAAACCTGACTCCTCCATCGGCTTCGGTTGCGCGGCCGCTACGGACGGGGAGGCTCTTCACGCGGCAGGACTGGTCGAGAGCCTGCGCGAGTTCGGGGGTGAGCGCGCGGATCAGCCCTTCTGGGTCCTGGTGCCCCCCGCTGTCATGGCTCAGCCAAGGGTGCCCGAACAGCTGGCACGCGTGGGAGATGCAGGCGCGCTGGTCGTCCCCCTGGATACATCCGCTGGACCGATGGAACTGCCTTTCTCAACCAAGACCCTCGGGGCGGCGCAGGCAGAGAAGTTGGCAGCAGGACAGGTCGACCTGCTGGCCTGGATGGACGCCGGCTCGCTCGTGGTGCGCGAGCCGCGCCCGCTGGTCCTCCCCCGTGGCAAGGCCTTCGGCTATCGCCCCGTCGACCACACCTTGATCGGCTCCATTCACGCAGCGCCCCCCGATGCCTTTTGGCAACACATCTACGAAGGGTGCGCTGCTCCCGCCGGCCGCATGTTTCCGATGCCGACGACCACCGACGGGCACGTGCTGCGACCGTACTTCAATGCGGGCCTGATGGTCGTGCCGCCCGAGCGGGGTATCTTTGGGGCCTGGCTGGCCAACTTCGCCCGCCTGCATAAACAAGAGGTCTTCGCCCCGTCCCTGACCGAGCGCCTGTATAGGATCTTCTTCCACCAGGCGGTGCTTGCGGGAACCGTCCTCAACCTGGTAGGCCCCAGCGAGATGGTCCTGTTGCCACCGTCCGCAAGCTACCCGCTGCACATGCACGACCAGCAGCCGGTCGCCTCCCGGGCAACGTCGGTCGAGCAACTCACGACGCTTCGCCACGAGGGCGTATTCCATCGCCCGGCATGGAGCGAGCAGCTTGACATCGCCATCGGCGAGGAACTCGCCGCGTGGGTGGCCGCAAGGTTTCCACCTATCAAGGGGGACTCGCCGCCTGCCGCCAAGCCGGCTCCAGAGAAACGCGCATGAAGACCAGGCTGGGCCCGGTACAGTTGCTGTACCCGATTCCGATTGTCCTGGTCGGGGCGATGGTCGACTGCCGTCCCAACTTCGAGACGATCGGGCAAGTGGCCATCATGGGCGTCAGGCCGGCGCTGGTCTGCATCTCGTCAGCCCGCGACCACCATACGAACGCCGGCATCGTCGAGCATGGGGCTTTCAGCATCAACCTGCCGGCGACGAAGCTGCTGCCGGCCGTGGACTACTGCGGTATGGTCTCGGGCCGGGACGTGGACAAGGCGGCGCTGTTTGACGTGTTTACGAGCGATTCGCTGGGCGTGCCGATGATCCGCGAGTGCCCCGTCAACCTCGAGTGCGAGGTCATCCACGAGTTCTCGGTCGAGCACCGCCAGATGTTTGTCGCCCGGGTGGTTGAAACCTACGTCAATAGCGACCTCGTGCAGCTACCGGCGTCTGGCGGGGCAGGCGGGAGAGCGGTCGTCGCAGCCCTCACTGAGCTGGACCCCATAATCTACGCCCTTGACAACAACTACTACCGGATCGGCAACGCCATCGGGCGCGGCTATCACGAGGGGAAGAGGCTCCAGGGGGAGCCGAGGGCTT
>Ga0209164_1002261_pt1 | contig 21100 bp, 19 predicted proteins | sample MTBNYHSulfiMetaG_FD_187458 | JGI IMG/M metagenome (GOLD analysis project Ga0209164, IMG submission 187458) | Enrichment culture microbial communities from rom New York Harbor, USA that are MTBE-degrading - MTBE-NYH (New York Harbor Sulfidogenic)... | ecosystem: Environmental > Aquatic > Marine >... | reverse complement strand
CAAAAGCACCCTCGAGGTCCCAAAAAACCGCAACCAAAGCGGGTTGGGATGAAGAACAAGCCACATGTCTCGACCGCGAGAATACTCGCGGAGAGAAAGAAATAGAAGTACTACCTTGAAAGGGCTGGACATAACCCTTTGTGCCTGATGCCTTGCGCCTCGTGCCTTCCCTGGAGTTCGCCATGACCGCAGCGTTTGAAAATGAATACAGCCAGTACTGGCAGACCGTCGTGCAGACCATGCTGGACGGCCTCATGATCGTGGACCCGGAAGGGATCATCCTTTCTGTCAACAATGCCATGGAAGGGATGACCGGGTATCGTCAGGACGAATTGATCGGGCAGTCCTGCGCCATTCTCAACTGCGACAGTTGCTACGGCACCATGGCCCTGGGGGGTGATCGACATTGCGCCCTGTTCAGGGAGGAACAGGTGCGGCACCGAAAGTGCGTCCTTCGAAGAAAAGACGGGAGTCCTCTCTATGTGCTCAAGAACGCCGCCGTGCTCAGGGATCGGGACGGGGTGGTGGTGGGGGGGGTGGAGACACTGGCGGACTGCACGGAGTTGGTGGCCAAAGAGGAGGTCATTAGTTCGCTCAAGAGGGAACTCAGCATCGAGGACAGCTTCGAAGGGATGATCGGCCAGGCCATGGTCATGCAGCAAGTGTACGATCTGATTCGAAGCGCGGCCCAATCCGATGCCCCTGTGATCATTTACGGAGAGAGCGGCACCGGAAAAGAACTGGCGGCAGCGGCCATTCACCGCCTCGGCTCCCGCTCCAGCGGCCCGTTCATCAAGGTCAACTGCGCGGCCCTCAACGAATCCCTGCTGGAGAGCGAGCTGTTCGGCCATGTGAAAGGGGCCTTCACGGGGGCGGACCGGACCCGGGTGGGACGATTCGAGGCAGCCAATCATGGCGACATATTTCTCGACGAGATCGGCGACCTCCCCCTGTCCACTCAGGTGAAGTTGCTGCGGGTCCTGCAAGAAAAGGAGATTGAAAAGGTAGGAGACCAGAGGCCGGTCCGGGTGGACGTACGCATTCTATCGGCCACCAACAAGGACCTCCACCACCTGATGCAGGAGGGGCTATTCCGGGAGGACCTGTTCTATCGCATCGGCGTGATTCCTGTTTTTCTGCCTCCGCTGAGAGAGCGGGCAGAGGACATTCCCCTGCTGATCGATGCCTTTGTTCAGCGAATTCGGCTCAAGACGCAGAAACCGATTCAAGGGATCGACCGAGGGGCCTTGGATATCCTGGTCCGTTACGACTGGCCCGGCAATGTCCGAGAACTCATCAATGTCATTGAACATGCATTTGTGCTATGCCCAGGAGGAGAGATCCTGTCGCATCACCTGCCGGCCACCTTAACGGGCCGGTCCCCGTGCGTGATGCCGACCCGGTCCGGGGAGTCGAGACGGAGGGCCGACGACAACAGGGAGAAACTGCTCGCAGCGTTGCAGCAGGCCCGTGGAAACAAGTCCGATGCGGCCCGGTTGCTGGGGATCAGTCGGGTCACCCTGTGGAAGCGGTTGAAGGCCCACGGCATCGACGTGGAAAAAACGGTTCAAGGGTAGGCTGCTTATTGAAACAAGACCTTTTTGTATACGATTCCGGCCTTGTCGAAATCAGCGTAAATTAACGTCAGCCTTCGGTTCGCCAGTTGCCGGGCCGTCTCTCTCTCTGCCCGCTCGTTGTCCATGGCGTAGCAGGCCAGACACCGCTGACAGATATGGGTCTGGCCGAGGTGCCGGACATTGAAATTGGCAGTAAAAAACATCCGTTTTTCTTTATGATTGGCAAAATTCTCCACGGCAGGCAGATACTCGAGGGAGACCTCGGCCGAGACCTCGTTTCCCTCTCTGGCGATGGCGATGTAGTCCTCGAGAATCAGGGTGGAAACAAATTCATCCCGTTTTTCCTCGAATTTGGCCAGCATGGCTTCCAGGGTGAAGAGATCTCCTTTGACGGCGATCCCCGCCTTTTTCAGCGCCTGATAATCCCTGCTCAGATAGCGGTTGGCAGTGATGACCGCCTGAGATACATGGGGGCAGAGATTGTGAGTACATCCCTTGGAATAGCATTTTCTGAATGAATAGGCCTCTCCACCCACCGTACCAACAAACCGCGAAAAAAATAGAAACGCCTGAAACGGGTGTTCATCGTGAACCAGTTCGACCTCGTTGACTTCAAATGAATTATCCATGGTAACAACTGATCCGCTTTTCTTTAAGAGGACCAGATCGGTAACGCTGATCGGCGGCTTATGAACAATCTGTTCTTCCATTTGAATTGAATACCTCCATACGATAATGGTTGTGCATTGTCAACAAGAGCGACGAATTTCATTCCTTTCGCGGCAGGCGCATCAATTCAACAGGCAGATCGGCCATGGTTTCGTGTATGGCCTGCAAGGCACCCACCGCACGCATCAACATCATGGCAAGTCCCACATGTTCCACCATGATAAGGAGATAGTCGAGATCCTGTTCGGATATGTCCCAGGGCCTGTGATGGTACATGCGCAGTCCACCGATGGTCTCGTCGTAAAAGGGTATGCAGATGGAAACAATAGCGCCAATTCCTTCTTCCTTGGCCTCTCTCGGATACTGCAAGCGATTGTCTTTCGTTATGTCTCGGACAATTATCGGTTTCCCCTCAAAAAGCGCGCAGATCCCTCTATCGGCCATAACGGGCCCCTTATTCAGATAGTTGGAGCTTAGACCGAAACTGGCCAATATCTCGAGTTCTTTTGTTTCCGAGTTCAGAACAAACAGAGTGCTCCCTTTAATCTCCAGTGCCCCCACCAGCAGTTGCGTCAGGTGTTTGGCCATGGTCTCCAAACTGTCCGATCGTGAAAGAGACTTACAGACAACCTTAAAAATATCTAAATTCAATTTGCTTTCGCCTTCCATGAATTGTTCCTTTCATCATCCTACTGGAAACTCGTACGCTTGAATCATGCCTACGAGCACTATCCGATCGCAATCATCCCCAGCCAAGAATTTGCCAGACTCTCAGTCAACTGACAATACAAACGGCAATCCCATTTATTGAAGAAATCAACTTGCCGGACACGCTCCGACTGAATAACCTCGCGATTTTCCCGGACCTCCGAGTGAGAATGATCAATTCGCAGTTTCCCTCAAGCGCTTCGTCGATGATTTCCTCAGCGACATCCTTGGTCTTTGGTTTAAAGATAAAATTTATTTGATTCTCTGGGAATCCCTTCTCTGAAAGGGCCTGGGCGGCCTCCCTTAGAGCTGACTCCTGCCCTCGAAGTTCTTGGCGGAGGGATTTCATGGTGTCCTTCAGCCTGCCCAGGACTGCATTCGAATCCATTTCAATATCGGGAAGAGGCGTGTAAGCATGAAAGAGGGTGATCCGGACATCCTTGGAATTTTTGATCATGTCCGCAACAAAATCCAACGCCTTTTGGTCATAACTGGTGAATTTGCACGGCATCAGGATTTTCTTTGTGCCCATGGCATCCCTCCCCCCAATGCAAGAGGATTTTTCTCTTCGATTTTCCTTTTTTTTTAAAGTGCAAAGGCAATGCCAAGGCGAATAACATCCATATTAAAAGGATCGGCTGGATCCCCCCCAACGATTGACAAAGGGAGGTCTTGCCAAAATCGTCCGGTGATTGTCAGGGACTTCCTGCTGAAACAGGGTGGCCCATGAAATTCCGTCCAAGGCATGAATGTCCCCCCACTGAAATCACCGGGATCAGGCGGTTGGCATGTCACCTCACGATATGCCCATTGGCACGCCGGCGTTAAGCATGTTAAGGGAAATCCGTTTAACATCTGTTAAAATTTAACGATGGGATTCCCGGAACTCCGCGACACCAAATCCATATGAGTTAGTTCAGACAGGGGCCCCTAACCGGCCAAAACCCATCCAAATATCATTGCAGGAGAGAAGAAAATCCTGCTGCAGGTTCATATGGCATAAATTATGCTTGGCTTTTAGACCAAGGGCATCAACCTTGGCAACACCTCCTTTTGCTGATAGCCCCTTCCAGATGGTGAATGGGTCCCTGTGGTCGGCCACGGGGACCTGTTCACTTATCACCTGTCGTGTGGACGAACCGATCGCACTCTCACCGTTAAGTCTGCCCCGACTGGCCATGTCCGATGACAATCCGCTTTTTCATGGAAACGAACTCACTCCCCGATCAAATTGCGACGGAGTGTATGGGTACCCGCATTGCCATCGAACACTCCGACACCCAGTCTTGAACACGGAAGTGAATAGCTCTCCGACAATTTCTCCTTGCGTAATCGATATAGAAGTTGGATAAATTGAAATTGAGCCGCACTGACACATAATTGTAACTTTTTCTGCAAGCCCGTCTCTTGATGGATGAACAGACAAAGGAGATCAATCGATGAACAAATCTATTTCACGAAGGACATTTTTAAAAGGAGGCCTGGCTGCAGCAGGCGCCGTGGCTGCGTCCTCCATACCGCTTCCGGCTGCCGTAAGAGGAGAGTCCGGTCAGGAACTGGCCACCCTTATCGACATCCGTAAGTGCATCGGATGCGAGGCCTGTGTTGAGGCATGCAAGGAGGTCAATGCCCCCAAATTCCCTGAACCCAAAAAGCCCTTTCCAAAGATGTATCCCAGCCGGGTGAAGGTCTCTGACTGGTCTGACAAAAGAGACGACATGGATCGGCTGACCCCGTACAACTGGGTCTTTATCCAAGAGGCCAAGGTGATGGTGAATGGCAAAGAGGAGACCTACACCTTCCCGCGCCGCTGCATGCACTGCCAGAATCCCCCCTGTGCGGACCTGTGTCCCTGGGGGGCTGCTCGCAAACTCAAAAACGGCATCACGCGGATCGATGCGGATATCTGCCTCGGGGGCGCCAAATGCGAGGTTGTGTGTCCCTGGCATATCCCCCAGCGCCAGACCGGTGTCGGCCTGTATCTCGACATCCTCCCCAGCCTTGCCGGAAACGGGGTCATGTATAAGTGCGACCGGTGTTACAACCGGCTGGAGGAGGGAAAACTTCCTGCCTGCATTGACGTATGCCCGGAAAATGTACAGAAAATCGGCCCACGGGATGAGATCATCAAAGAGGCCCATGCCATTGCAAAGGAGATCAATGGCTATATCTACGGTGAGAAAGAAAACGGCGGGACCAATACCATCTATGTGTCGCCGGTCCCTTTCGAAAAATTGAATGCATCCATTGAAAAAGGTCCCGGAAGGCCGGGGCTGCAGCCGGTGGAGGATGCCATGGCCCATGCCGACAACCTGGCCAAGGCCATGGTCATCGCCCCGATTGCCGGCATTGCGGCGGCCGCCGGAAAGTTCTACGCTGCCACAAAAAAGGCGACCCATTCCGCGGAGGGTAAGAAATGACATATCGTGCCCAACAATCAACGGCTGGCAGGAAGTGGCTCAAATGGTCTTACATCGGGTTATTAATCGTCATGGCATTTACCGGATTCGGACAGATGCCCATCTTTAAACGCTTTTATATCTCTGATATTCCTGGCCTGGGCTGGTCTGCCGACTTTTATGCAACTCACTATGTTCATTATCTGGGGGCGATTCTCCTGTTTGTCCTGATTGCCTATTGCATAACGGATTTCCTTATCATAGGTCGATCAGAGTTCAGGCTCACCGCTTCAGCATATGTGCGGATCGCGCTCCTGGCCGGGATCGTCGTCACAGGGATCTTCAGGGTCCTCAAAAACCTGCCGGATGTTGTTTTTTCTCCGGGATTTACCATGTTCATTGATATTGCCCATCTGGGCTTCATGATGCTATATCTTGTGACAGCCCTTATTTTCGTGATCGTCGGATCCGGATGGACCCAGGGGATCAGTGAATAAAGAGGGTTGATCGTTGGTTGGGAAAACCACATATTTGATAAGGCGAAATATGGACTGCAAATATCATCCGGGCCGCGAGGCCTTTGTTCAATGTCAGAAAATGATGATCGGTTATTGCCAGGAGTGCCTTGAAAACTGCGAGGCCTGTACCGACCCCTGCACCTACTGCAAATTCCGGGGTCAGTGTATTATCTGGGAGATGTGCCGCAAGAGTAAAAAGAGATACCGGCTCGAGAGAGAGGCGAAGGGCGGAGACATGAACGACGGAGTCGACCTTTATCCAGCTCCTTCGCCCAGAACCGCATAGACCTCGATCGCTTCGCTCCTTCCCCTGAGGGAGGTCCTGCCTTTGCCGGTGAGGCGAAATCTGTCGGCTGGCAGGAGATCTTTTGCAGCGCCGCTGATCAGGATGTCGGTCCCGAATGTCTTGTTCAAGGACTGTATCCTGGAGGCCGTATTCACCGGGTCTCCCACCATGGCATAGGATAGCCGGTCCTGGCTCCCCACGCTCCCTGCATAGACCCTGCCTGTATGGATGCCGATCCCATGGGCCACATACCCGCGCCCAGCCGCCTCCCGCTTTTGATTCAAGGCTTCCAGCCGAGCCCTCATCGCAAGGGCTGCAAGGACCGCCTTTTCAGTGTGGCGGGGCAGCTCCAGGGGCGCCCCGAAAACCGCCTCGATTTCATCGCCGATATATTGGAGCACGATTCCCTGATGGGCCCTGATCGCCTGCTCCATCTGGGTAAAATATTCATTCAGAAACCCAACCACTTCCTTGGGATCCCTCCCTTCCGCGAAGGTGGTATAGCCCCTCAGGTCACAGAAGAGAATGGTTACATCTTTCAATTCTCCCTCTAACGATATCTCCCCTTTCAGGATCTTCTGGCTCACCTCGGGCGTCAGGTATCGGCCGAAGCTGAGTCGGCACAAATCCCTTTCCTTGAGTCCGATCATCATTTCATTGGTCTTCCCAGCAATCAAACCGAATTCATCATTGCTCACCACCGGCGCCGGCGACTCATAATCGCCAAGACTGATCTTCCTCATGACCTCCAATTGAAGCGACAAGGCGGCCTTGAGGTTGCGGGAATATTTCCCGAGGATCAGAAAACTGAGAAAGAGGAGAACCCCGAAGGCAAATGCAATTTCTTTGAATACCCCCAGATAGATCTCCGTGTCCGAAGAACGGCCTTGTTCAAGAAGGTAGCTGACATCCATGAAGACCATGAGAAGAATAGCGGTAACCATGAACCCGAGCACAATGACCATAAAAAATAGGATTTTGTCTGAGACGGAGAAGATCCTTTTCGGGCTGATCGGGATCTCGAAGGTCGTGTTTTGCAGAAATGCGATAATTCGGCCTTCCATCCAGAGAAAACAGAGCATCCCTCCAAGCAGACCGAAAGAAATGCACCCGAGCAGAATCTTTGCGCCGGTGAGCAAGGGGGCCCCCAGATGCAAGATGTAGAAGGCGGACATGCCCATCCCAATTCCCCCCCACAGGGCCAGATCTCCGGCGAATTCCCGCCAGGGGAGTGAATAAAGGGCAATACTTTGCGCAGAGCCGAACCAGCGAAGACGGTGAATATTCGTCTTCAACCAGTAAATCCTGAATGGCAATGCAATCAGCATCGGCACCAGGGTATTGATCGAGGCCTGAAGATACCCGAGGCCTTCCAGAAAGGGTCAGACCTGGGCCCCGTAGACGATGAGAATGAACCCAAAAAAAAGATAGCAGAGCATATGTTTGACCATGGAAGCACCTCCCGGGTTTTTGGTCGCTCGTTACTGGGTGGAGATCCCGTCAACGGGATCGGCTTTTCTCAATTTTAGGCATCTTAGGCACTTCTTTTGCTGTTTGCTGATCGAGTATCCCGTCAGGTCATGATTCCCTCAGCAGGGAGTAGATCCGCAGAGGGGTATCGATTCCCTTGAGGTGGGGCCATCCCCGGTCAAACACCGGCCAGAGTCCCTCGATCATCTCTTTGGTGGCCTCCCCGATGAGGATATCGCCTCCCTGTGCATAATCCGCGAGGCGGGCGGCCAGGTTCGTGACCGGTCCGCTGGCCGTATAGGTCATCCGGGTATCCAGAGATCCCTTGAATGTGCTCATGCCCAGGAGGGCAACGCCCGAATTGATTCCCATGTTAACATTGGTCTCTCCGAACTTCTTGCCGAATTCTTGGTTCAGGGCCAGATTTCTCTCGTGTATGTCAAAAGCGGCTTTCACCGCATTAGAGGCATTGGCCCTGGCGTCATCGTTTTTGAAGATAATCATGAGCCCATCCCCGGCCGTTTCGTTGATATCGCCGCCAGACCGGTGGATCGGATCGACAAAACTGGAAAACATCTTTTCCACCAGCTCGTTCACTTCAGTCTCCGGCCGATGTGCACTGAGCCGGGTGTACCCTTCCAGATCCAGGAAAAGGACCGTAACGTCCTTTTTTTCCTTTTCCTGGGTCAGCATCTCTGGATTCTTCTCAACAATCCGTCGTACGGACTGGGGTACAAAGGGTGAGAGATGGGCGAGTTTCTGCGTAATCTCTATCTTTTCCTGTGTGATGGCCCAGTGCCGCTTTGCAGCCATAATCGCATTTCCGGCGATCTCGGAGAGGTCCTGTATCAGATAGAAGTCCTTTCTGCTGAAGCGAGTCCCTGGTCTGGCCACCACACTGATAATGGCCAGTATCTTATCATCGACAAACACCGGGATTGCCGCCTCGGGTCCGATTTTCAGCTCTTCGCCGTCGCGCCTTCGGATGGGTCCGCTGCTGGAAACCACAACCCCCCTTTTCCGGGCGAGGGCCTTCTGGATCGCAGACCGCTTTCGCTTGCACGAGATACAGTTGACGGGGGTATCATACAGGGCGCACTGAAGGGGACGCGTGTATTTCTGCGCATCCGGATCCAGCATCAGGATGCACGCCTCCATGGCTATGGGAACCATGTTCCGCGTCTCTTCTCTAAGGAGTTCCAGGATCTCGTTCACCTCCATGGTGGGCGCCAGTCTCTTAGCCACGCGTCGCTGGGCCTCAAACCGCTCCTTATAATACTGGTTCATTTCAAGCCCTCTTTACAATCGGGAATCAGAGAGATGACCGCCTTGGGGAATGAAGAGACGGATAGGTGTTCGGAGGATTCTGCCTCTTCCGGAATCCTTCCATGCGTCGCCAATGCCGACAACCCGTTGCGATCCAGAAGGCGGATACGCCTGCCACTTACTTCAATAAGACCCTGACCGCTCATCTTTGAAAATATCCGCGAGAGCGTCTCAGGGATCGTCCCTAACAGGCTGGCAAGATGAGACTTTGAGATGCTGAGCCTTATCAGATCCTTTCGCTTATCTTCATCGGCCAGGTATAGCAGGTAGGCGGCCAACCGGCCGGGTACCTCCTTGAGAGAAAGGCTCTCTATCTGTACGGTAAACTGACGAAGCCGCATAGAAAGGACCGCGAGCATATTGAGTGCCAGTGAAGGGTTGGCGGCGATGAGATCGACAAATGCCGCTCGAGGGAAAAAGAGGATGCGGGACTCGGAAATGGCTTCAGCGCTTGCAGGAAAATGCCTACCGGTGAATACCGGGACCTCGCCGAACGGTTCTCCGGGGCCGAAGATATGAAGGATCTGTTCCTTCCCATCCTGGGACACCTTGAATATCTTGACAAGCCCCGTCGCCACCAGATAAAAGCCGTTGCCCTCATCTCCTTCCGAAAAAACGGCCTCACCCTTTTTCAACCGGATCTCCTCGGCGATCCCTTCGATCTCTTTGATCTGGGTCTCAGGGAGGCCTTTAAAAAGGAGGGCCGCCTCGATAAATGCCGTCAGGTTCTTTTTCAATGGATCCTTCCACCTCCCGAACAGGAAAACGGGGTGAAATCCTCTTGTCCCCTCTCAGAAAGGCCACAGGCAACAGCCTCCCGCGGTGAACTCTCGCTCGCATGCGGCCAACTGGCCCCTGTACATCGCGGCCCTTTTCTGGACCTTGTCAGCCACTGCTATGAGCCACTGCTTTTTCGTGTAGGTCTTTCTGTTAAACCCGCCACGACCTTCATGATAGGCCAGGTAGAGGTTGCGGGCATTATCCTTAGGGATCCCGCACTGCTGTGCGCTTAGGTGACAATACCATCCGACAAAATCGATGGCATCGCCGAAATCATCTCTGTCGGCCCATGAATTGCCGGAGCATTTCTTGTATTCCTCCCACGTTCCGTCCAATACCTGGGCATATCCATAGGCCGAAGAGGGCCGCGGGCCTGGGAAAATCCATAGGCAGGTGGTCCGGGGGGGCTTGGAGTCGCTCACATACTTGGATTCCTGGTGGAGAATGGCCATCATGACGGGGATGGGGATGCCCCACCGCTTGTACGACTCGGCCGCATCTTCATACCAGTCAGAATGTTCCCTGAAGATCTCGCACACATTGTCGAGCCGTTTGGGCGGGGGCGTCGTAGCACATCCGTGTAACAGAAAAACCATGAGAGATCCCGTGAGGATTTTCAATGTCAGCCACTGGGAATTCATGAGCTTTGAACGAGGTCGGCGCAATGGGGTAACTCCATTTCTCCCGAACGAGGGAAACGAATCACATCGGAACCGCTCAGACGGCTAACTCAAGAGCTTTGGAACCTTTAACCTGAGATCCTTTGGACCTCTCGACGTTTACGACTTGACCTATTGCCAAATGATCTTTACCATATAAGTCTTTATTTGAAAAGTTCCTTTGTCGCCTTTAGGCCCTTGGATTGCAACTTCTACGCAAGAAACGGACACGTTTTGTTGAGGGTAACCCAATTGATTCATTAGAAATGAAGGTTTTCCCACCAAGGCGGAACCACTCATTGGGTTGCGGCCTTAGGCAGCCTTGGGAGCTTGAAATGGACCCTTAGCTTCGCCGCAACACAAGGGAGTGTCATGGAACCCTACGATATCATCATTAAAAACGGCACCATCCTGACCATGGATGGAGACAATTCAGTTGTTGAAGACGCCCAGGTTTGCATCAGGGGCGACACCATCGCCCGGGTCGAACCCTGCGGCAACGAGGCGTGCGAGGCAAAAACGACGATTGATGTCAAGGGCGACCTGATCCTCCCTGGTCTCATCAATGGTCACACCCACGCCGCCATGAGCCTGTTCAGGGGACTGGCCGACGACCTACCGCTCATGGAGTGGCTGAACCGCTATATTTTCCCGGCTGAAAGAAGAATCGACGCCCGCTTTGTCTACACGGGAAGCCTCCTGGCCTGCGCCGAAATGATCCTTTCCGGCGCCACCACCTTCTGCGACATGTATCTTTTTGAGGATCAGGCGGCCGAGGCCGCGGCAAGGGCCGGGATGAGATGCATGGCAGGCGAGGTCCTCTATGATTTTCCCTCCCCCAATTACGGGGAACTGGAAAACGGGTTTGCATATACCGAATCATTGATTCGGAAATGGGAACGCCATCCCCTGATTTCCATCGCCGTGGAACCCCATTCCCTGTTTACGTGCAGCCCGGAGCTTCTCATCCGGGCAAACGAGATCGCCCTCACCCACCATCGGCCCCTTATTGTCCATCTGGCTGAAACCGTGGCTGAACTCTCGGAAATCAAACAGCGCTACGGCAAGACGCCCGTTGACCACCTCGAATCTCTGGGCCTCCTGGGACCCCATCTGATAGCGGATCATGCAGTGCATCTCACCACGAGGGATATGGATCGAATGTCGGAGCGCGGCGTCAGGGTGATACACAACCCCGAGAGCAACATGAAGCTCGCCTCCGGCATCGCCCCCGTGCCCGATCTGCTGGCACGCGGCGTAACCGTGGGGCTTGGGACCGACGGCTGCGCCTCCAACAACAATCTGGACCTCTTCACCGAGATGGATATGGCGGCCAAGCTCCACAAGGCGCACGCAATGGATCCGACCATAATGGATGCTGTCACCGTGTTGAGAATGGCTACCATTGAAGGCGCCCGGGCACTGGGTCTTCAGGATCTCATCGGATCCATTGAGGCTGGAAAAAAGGCGGATATTATCATAATCGACACAGATAAGCCTCATCTGACGCCCATGTACAACCCCTTTTCTCATCTTGTGTACGCCGCCCGCGGAAACGACGTCAGCCACGCCGTCATCAACGGTCAGCTTGTCATGGCCGATCGGAAACTGCTCACCCTAAACCTTGAAGAGGTCATGATGCAGGCCAGAGAAAAGGCAATGACGGTCAGAAAATGGATTGGAATTGAATAGTGATGGCGCGATCAGACTTCCGACAGGGGTGTGTCTGTGATGGCGAGAAGAAATAATTTTGTAGCATTGGGAAGCAGGCTGAGGGGTGTTCCCGAGGTGGAGACCCTTGGGGTCAGGCCCAACTTTCTGGATTATACCCCGAGAGAAAGAGAGCGCATTCTGACCGCTGACATGGTACTCTTCCCCACCCTCAACTATGCCCAGTTTCTCACCACCTCCGGAAGGAAGATCTTCCCCAGCCTGGAGACCTATCTCTATGCCGACGAAAAGATCAAGCAGACCACCCTCTTTTATATGCTGGGGATTCCTCATCCGCACACCCGAATCTATTACTGCCTCCATCATCAGGACATCCTCAAGGACTTTTCCTTTCCTTTTGTGGCCAAGGTCCCGAGGTCTTCGGCACGGGGGAGGGGGGTCTTCAGGATCGACAGCGAAGAGGCGCTTGATGCCTACCTCGCGGTTAACAAGGTCGCATATATCCAGGAATATGTCCCCCACGAACGGGACCTGCGGGTGGTCCTGATCAATTATCAGCCGGTGCTGGCCTATTGGCGCATCCCCTGCCCTGGGAACTTCAAGAGCAATCTGGCCCAGGGGGGAATGATCGATTTTGACCATATCCCCCGGGAGGGCGTGGAGGCGGCCCGCGAAGCCGCCCTCAAATGCAGGCTGAATGATGCGGGGATCGATCTCATCCACTCCCGTGGCCTCTGGCACGTCATGGAAGCCAACATGGAGTATGGACGCAAGGGGCTAAAGATAAAAGGGCTGGATCTAAAAGAGATCATCAGGGAGATGCTTCTGTCAGGAGAACTGGATTGAAGGTAAAAAACGTAAGGCTGTTGATCTGCTAAGCTCATCAGCGATTGCGTTATTGGCGCCTGCCCCCGCTTATGAGTTATCACCCAGCATCCAGCAACCGGTATCCAGTATCCAGTAACGAGCAACCAGCAACAGTATGAAACGAATCCTTATCATTAGTCTCCTCATCCTGATCCTTGTCCCCTGCGCTTTCCTGGGTTATTTTTACTATACGGTAAGCCGGGAAGCGGCAACGCATATTGAGCGGGGGGCGATCGAGCAGGTCATCGCCTCTGAAAGCCCGGTCTATTATGCGGATGGCCGGACCCCCATAGGGGTCTTCTTTGAAATGACCCACAGCAAATACATCCCCTACGCGGAGATGCCCAAGGTATTTGTCAAGGCCCTGATTGCAGCGGAAGACAGAGGCTTCTTCGAACACATGGGGTTTGACATCAAGTCCGTTGTCAGGGCCTTTATTGCCAACATGAGGGCGGGTCGCGTGGTACAGGGGGGCAGCACCATCACCCAGCAGACTGCCAAGAACATTTTCAAACGGGAAAAGCGATCCTACATATCCAAGCTCAGGGAAGCAATGCAGGCCTTCCTCCTGGAAAGGCGGTATTCGAAGGAAGAGATCCTCGAGATGTATGCCAACCAGTTCTTTGTGACCGGTTATGGAAAGGGGCTCTGGATTGCAGCCCAGTACTTTTTTGGAAAAGACCCCCGGGACCTCGACCTGGTGGAGGCCGCCTTTATTGCCGGTTCGCTGAAAGGGCCGAACCGGTACAACCCCTTCATCAAAAAGGGCCGGATCGAAAAAGATGAAGCGATACGGCTGGCCAAGGCCCGGAAGGATTATGTATTGGCCAGCATGCGTAAACTCGACTTCATTACCCATGAGGAATACGCAGAGGCATTGAATAGGGAGGTCCCATTTGAGCAGGGAAAGGTCACCTATCGATTGAATGTGGTCCTGGACTATATCCGGAATCAACTCGAATCAGATTATTTCAGAAGTATCCTCGAGGAACAAGGCGTTGATAACATTGCCACGTCCGGGATCAGCATCTACACATCGGTCGACAGGGATATCCAGAATGCCGCCCTCATGAGCCTCCGCAGGCGTCTGCCCCTGATGGATGTGGAACTGAACGGCTACAGACCCTGCCGGGAATCGGATCCATGCGGGAAGCTTTTTGAAAAGAGAGGAAAGGAAACCGAAGACGGTCTCCCCTTTCTATCAGAAATAACCTTTGTTAACCCCGACAAGGACAATGGGCACTTGGTTGTGGCGTGGGAAAATGGCGGCGGGATTATCGATTTCGATGGTTTCAAGGAGGTAGGGGGCGCCTGGTTCAGGGCCAAGGCGGGGAGCTGGGCGGTGTTTGACCGCGCTCAGGTCCCAGCCTTCCTGAAGACATTTCACGTGGGCGACCGAGTGCCGGTTCAGTTTCTGACAAACCCTGATGCGACTCCCGAACAAGACCCCGGACCGAAACTGATGCTCACGGCGGTCCCGGAGATGGAAGGAGGGATCGTAGCGCTGCAACGGGGAATGATACGGGCCATGGTCGGAGGCTACTTCGATCGTTTTTTCAACAGGGCCGTGCATGCAAAGAGGCAATTGGGCTCCATCTTCAAGCCGATCGTATATACTGCGGCGCTGATGCTCAAATGGAATAACCTCGATCCCCTCAGAAACAGTCGGGAGGTATACCAATTTGAAGGGACATCTTACGTGCCCCGGCCCGATCATGAACCCGAGAGCGACACGGTCTCCATGACATGGGCCGGCGCTAAATCGGAAAACCTGGCAACCGTCTGGCTCCTCTACCACCTCACCGATCACCTCAACATGAGCGAATTTCGCCAGGTGGTCAACCTGGTGGGGCTCGGAAGGGAGGAGGGCGAGTCCCACCTGGCCTACAAGACCCGTATCAGGGACCAATACGGCGTGATCGTTGACAGGGATACGCTGATGGAGGCAGCCTTTGAAGCGTCCAAGCGCCAGATGGAAACCGATATGATATTCTCAGGCCATGAGTCTGTCCTGGAGGATGTCAACCGTCTCTATTTTGGTCTTGACAACGACACGCCCGATATGGAGGAGACCGAGGCCCGCGAGGTCCTGAGATACGACTTTCAGAGACTTCGCCGTCTCGACATGGAGATGCGCACACGGTTTGGGAGAGCTGCAAGGATCCTGCGCGAGCAGGGTCGGCCAACCGATTCCAGCATCAACCGCCTCCTGTCCGACGACCTCAGCAATTTCTACAGGGTCAGCGAACCAGGGGGAGGGACCCGAATGGTCTACATAGATCATCCCCAACGGCTTGTTCCGGCCACACCGCTGCCGGTCACCCCGGCATGGCTCATCGAAAAAGGGATCCATGACGCGATGGAAAAGGAGGTGTGGATTGACAATCTGATTCCTGCCGGCATACTCGAGTCACTGGAGAATCACATCCAAACCAACTACCGAAGGCTTCTCACCGGTGACCGCTACAGCCTTGAGATCCTCTCCGGGATCCGGGACTTCAGGACCCTTGTCAATCTCTCTTTTGTGATATATCTCTCAAAAAAGATCGGCATATCGACTCCCCTGGACCCGGTTCTCTCATTCCCTCTCGGTCCCAATTCCATCAGCATCATGGAGGCCGCCGTGGCCTATGAAACGATGACAACAGGAAAGGCCTATCCCCTTTCCCCGGGGGGAGGCGCCGCCATGGTCCCGATCATCACAAAAATCGTCGACCGAGAGGGAGAGCTCATCTACAAATTTGATCCAGAGCCTGAAAGGGTCTTGTCCGAGAGGGTATCGACCCTGACCACCGAGATCCTGAGAAAGGTCATGGAGATCGGGACCGGTCGAAAGGCCAAGGACGCTGTCCGGATGTTCGACATTCCCATCCCAACCTTTGGGAAAACAGGGACCGCCAACCGGTTCACCAATTCCAGTTTTGTCGGATTTATACCCGGGCGCGATAGGGAAACCAACCTGTTTGACATGGCGGACGGATATGCGATCGCTGCATATGCCGGTTATGACGACAACCGTCCTATGAAGGGGAAGCACATGGAGATATATGGATCATCCGGGGCACTCCCCCTCTGGGTCGACACCGCCAACGCCATCATCAGCGCCCCTGAATTTCAGAAGGGGTTAGAGCCCGCCGATCTTGTGTTCAGCGGCCCATTGGCGGGGCCTGTGGCCGGACAGGATGGTTTACGCAGCGTGCCGGTTTCACCCGTGACCGGTCTTCCATTGGGTCCGCGCGAAACGCGGGATGCTTCCCCGGGACCTGCCGTTATAACGGAGGCAGAGTTCCAGGGGGAAACATGGAAGCTCAAAAGGGGATTTGAGCCGCTTTGACTTTTCTTTTTCTTGACAAGGCCTCATCGTCCCCGCGCAGGAAAACGGGAGCGCGTTATCCCTCATGAGTGAATCGTCATCAGGAGGCACCCCAAACCGACGCCCGATAACCCGTAGCCGATAATTATTCTTGAGCTATTTGTAACCGTTCACGGGTTCAAAGGTCCGGGGGGTCAGGGCTGCAATTTTGTCCCCGGATTCTATCTCTTGGGCGTATTCACATGAGAGGCGCGCGGATTCATCTGCTCCCATATGGAAATTGACGGCCCAGAGGATGCCATTTTGCCGAACTCAGTCCCGCTTTAAAGCGGGATTTGGAAGGCATTCGGGCCTTTAATTCCCTCCCTGTCCTTAACCTTGAATCCCGCTACAGCGGGAAACCTGGAACCTGTGAACCCTTACAGCTATTTTGTAGTAAATGCTCATGATGAAGGATCTGTCACGCCCGTGGAGCAAAATGTCCCCTATGAATGCCGTCCTCTCCGCCGATATCCAGGTTGGAAGCGTCTCTCGCACGAAAAAACAGACCTTTGACCTGTTCATGTTGTTCATTTTATTCGTGGTTAAAAACATATTTTCGTGGTAAAGGAATAGCATGAGATTCCTGAGCACGCTACTATCGTTTTTTTTAGGGGTATGGCTCACAGGGTGCGCTGCCCCTCCGAAAAGCCGGGTTCCGCTTGCGCCGGAGACCGTAGAACACTCGGACCTTCTGATCAACGACACGATGATTGATCAAAAGATCCGTTTCCTGGAAGGGATACTGGCAAACGAGGACTTGACAGGGGAAGACCGGGAAACCGCAGCAGCGGTGCTCCACGCCTATAACCAGCTCAAGGAATCGGCATCCGTTCATCTCGTGGAAAAGGACTATCAACGGCTCATTCTCTCTCTATTCAGGGCCGTGAGTCTGATGGATGAGGCATACTTTGGTGAAAAGGAGGCCGCTCGGTACGATGCGAGGGCCTTTGCCCTCTTCGCTGAGAAACGGCAGGCCATCATGGCCCTTTATTTGAAACGGGACTTCAAAGGGGTCATTAACGAGGCGCTTGAACTCAAAAATGTCTTTGGACCGGATGCCCTGACCGGCGAGATGGGCCTCCTGTTTGCCTTGTCCCTGGCCGAGGAAGGAGATCTGAAGCAGGCCATCGAGGTGGGGGAAGCGATTGCGGATGAGCTTGACCGGTTCCCCGATGTCATGAAGCTCCGTTCAGAGATGGCCCGGTGGCAAATTGCATTGGGTAAGGAAGACAGGGCGCTTCGGACCTATGAGAGGCTGACCGACCATCAGGATGAGCGGACTGCCCTTGTTCAGCAGGTCGGCCGGCAGATCGGTGCAGCCGAAAAGGACAGGCCCCCCGATCGGCCTGGCATGGCTGAGCCCGCACCGGGCGGGGGGCCTGACGACATCTGGCAAGAGGGTGGGTACACCATGGACCAGCTTCTCCAGAAGGTGCGTTCACTGGTCCAGGGGCATGCCTACAGCAGGGCACGGGTCCTCATCCTGAGAGAACGGTTACGGTTGGGGGAAGGCCCTGAGAACGAACTGCTGGACAGGGAGTTGGAAAAGATCGATCAGCACGAGGCGGAATTCCAGGCTCACAAGCAGATGAGAGATGATTATGTAAAAGAGAGCCAGGAAGCGGCCCGGCGGATGATCGAGGAGGAGAATTACGAGGCGGCCATCGATGCATTCAGCAAGTTGGAAGCATCCCAGGAACTGGATGCTGAATCACGTGAATTAAAGGAACGGGCGGTGGAAAGCCTGATCAACAAAGAAAGGAACCGGGCAGCGGAGCTCTTCCTGGCAGCGAAGAAGGCTGGCGACCCTTCCAAAAGGAAGGAACTCCTTGATTCAGCCTACGCCATACTGAAGACCCTTATCGACAAGTATCCGTCATCCCCTCTGAATCAGAAGCTCAAATCCCATATCGCCATCGTACAGAACGAACTGGATAGGCTGAAATAGACTTGAATAAATCTGCCCTTAGGTCATTGCAACCCCCTTTTTCTGGCATGCCCATATAAAAAAACTGACATTTTTTTTCTTGATTCGTTTCCTGTTTGGGAGTAGAAGATTTCTCTGTATTTTGGCTCAAACCCTCTGATGAAACCCTGCCGCAGGGATATGGAAGCAGCCGATTCAGGGAGGGTTTTTTCTGCAATCCGGGGATTTGAAGATAAGCAAAACAGAGGCTGTGATAGCGCGACAACAATTTTAGATTGCAAATACAACGAGTTGTCTCTGTTAAGTCCATGCCAATGTCAAACGCCAAGCCACATCGTGCCCTGATAGACGGTCGATACGTCTTCTTTCAGGAGTTTCTGAAACACCCCCTTGAGATAGGGTCCATCATCCCGAGTTCTCGTTTCCTTGAACGCCGCATTGTGGCGACAGCGGGGGTCCGTTCTGCCAGGACCATCGTAGAACTGGGGCCTGGCACCGGAGGAACGACCCGGGCTATACTGCGGGCAATGGCGCCGGAAGCCAGGCTTCTAACCCTTGAAATTAATCCAAATTTTCACGCCTTGGTGAGTGCCTTGAAGGATGATCGGCTCATTGCTCACTTTGGCAGTGCTCGCGGACTGAAAGAGATCCTTCAAATGTATGGTCTCAGTGCCCCGGAGGCCGTCATTTCCGGCATCCCGTTTTCCACCATGCGTAACGGTTTGGGATCTCAGATTATGGAGGCGATCTCCTTAGCCCTCGCCCCCGGGGGATGTTTCGTGGCATACCAGGTGAGCAAGCAGGTCGCTTCCGTGTGCCAACCGTTTTTGGGACCAGGGCGCATGGAGGTGGAATTGTTCAACATACCGCCGGTACGGGTGTATCGATGGGAGAAAAATGGGTCAGGCTGTTGACCTCGGGCAACAGGCCCCTCCGGGCCCACCCCCTTATCTTTTTAAACGCAATCTCTCAACAAACGGAGCCAGGTCTTCAGGGGAGGTGATGTGGTGAATCTCGTATCCATCAAATGCCCTCAGATCCGCACAGGCTGTTTCGCATCCCTGGACCGCCACCACCAAATCGCAGGAATCAGCGTCCGAACCCACCCACTCCACGGTTCCGCTCAAACACACTTTCATCTCTTCGACTAAGGCGACCCGGTCGTAATTGGGGTTGCATCCCCCGCAGTACTTGATTCGAACGCGCGGTTTCACCTGCTATTCCGCTATGCCGCAGAGCTTCTTGGCGGCCTTCTGTTTCTCTGCCAGGTTCACCCGGCGGGAGATCATGATCCGCTGGGCCTGGGGCGACCCTGCGCCGTGCATGGATTCGGTGAGATAACCCACCGCAGCCGTGCCCAGGGTCAGGTTCTCGATCAGCCGCAGGATGCGCATCCGGTTCTCGGTGGAAACATCAGGGTTTGCCTGGAAATATTTCCTGATCCATTTACCGGTTTCAGGGGAATTCAGGTCCTTTTCCGAGGGGAGGGTGACCATGAGTCCGCCCGCGATATCCTGTGCCAGCCGGGAGAGTTCAAAGGGAAACCGGGTGACGTTATGCTTGTGCACATTGGCCAAGAGGATATTCACGCTATAGGTGCCGCTGGGTTCCTTGTGGCCTTCTGAGGCGCATGCAATGCACCCGCAGTAGAGGGTCTCGTTCAAGTGATTCATCTCCACAATCTTGTCGCGGATGTGGGATGCCTTTTCAACGCCGTTGTACTCCGCAGCAGTCTGGGCCGCGCCGATCAGGACATCGCCCACCCCCACCTTGCAGGCATAACTCTGTCGGTGATAGGCGGCGAATGTCTCTACGAGCTGGCCGGCAAAGTCATATTCCCGGCACATGAAGACCCGTTCCCATGGGACAAAGACGTCGTCAAAGATCACCAGGGCCTCATGGCCGCCGAAAAGGATATTCCCCTGGTCCAGGGCACCCCCCTCCAGCTTTCGCGTGTCGCAGGACTGGCGGCCAATGATATAGGTGATCCCCTCCGCATCGCTCGCCAAGGCAAAGGAGACCGCATAATCCGCGTCTTCCTTGCGCATGGACAGGGTGGGCATGACCACGATCTCATGGGAATTGACCGCACCGGTCTGATGGGCCTTGGCCCCCCGGACCACAATGCCGTCTTTCCGTTCCTCGACCACGCGCAGGAACGCATCCGGGTCGGGCTGCTGGTGGGGAGGGAGGCCCCTGTGGCCCTTGGGGTCTGTCATGGCCCCGTCCACCATCAGGTCGTTCTCCTGAACATACTCCAGATATTTGAGAAAACGGGAATAATATTCCGTGCCGTATTTCTGATCGATATTATAAGTGACGATGGAGAGGGCATTCAAGGTATCCATGCCCACGCATCGCTGAAAACAACACCCGGTCTCGCGGCCCAGGAGCCTCCCCATCTTGCTCTTCTTGACCAGATCGCTGACATTCTGGTGGATGTGGGTAAACCGGTTGATCTTCTTTCCGGTGATATGGGATGTGGCCGTCATCAGATCTTCGTGTTCCGGGGAATGGGCCAGTGCGTAGGTCTTTGCCACCGCATTCATGGAGGGTCGGATAATCGGGTTGTCCACCACATTCTCTATCCTCTCGCCGAACATGTAGACCTGAAGGTTTAGCTTCCTGAGACTTTCCTCATATGCATCTGCCGTCATCATTGCCATTGGATATCCCTCCTGTCGGTTCAACCCGTTGATTCATCGTTCCGGTTTTCGTCACACAGGGCGCAGAGATCAGAGAATAAAACATTAAACCGTTTACTCCGGAGCGCCCCGATTCTCTTTATCTTTGCGTCGGGCCATGCGAGGCCCTGCATGTCCGGGTCAAAACTGCCCCTATGATCTTTGAAGGATCACGGCGGTTCCCATGCCCCCCCCCCGCACACA
>Ga0209164_1002259_pt1 | contig 21124 bp, 20 predicted proteins | sample MTBNYHSulfiMetaG_FD_187458 | JGI IMG/M metagenome (GOLD analysis project Ga0209164, IMG submission 187458) | Enrichment culture microbial communities from rom New York Harbor, USA that are MTBE-degrading - MTBE-NYH (New York Harbor Sulfidogenic)... | ecosystem: Environmental > Aquatic > Marine >... | reverse complement strand
ACCGGAAATAAACCTTGAACCACGGGAATACAAGGTAAAAGAGTTACGCGGTGGTCTTAGTTCTGTTGATGTGACTGCACGGATCTTGGAGATACAACAGCGCGAGGTGGAAGCCTCTGGTCAGAAGAAGACGGTGTTCTCTGGCATGCTTGGGGATGAGACCGGCAAAGCGCAGTTCACTGCATGGCATGATTTCAAGTTAAAGGAAGGCATGGTCGTACGGATCACCGGCGGGTATGTGAAATCCTGGAAAGGGATTCCGCAGTTCACGTTTGATGAAAAGGCGACCGTGGAGAAACTTGATGCAGACAAGATCTCCAAAAAAGACATCAAAACACAAAAAGTAACCCTATCAGAGCTGACAGAGCGTAACGGGGGGCTGGATATCGAGGTGGAAGGAACCGTCATTGAGATCCGTAAGGGCTCTGGTCTGGTGCAGCGATGCCCAGAATGCAACCGCGTCCTTCAGCAGGGTTCGTGTAGCGTGCATGGGGCGGTGGACGGGAAGGCGGACATGCGCATGAAACTAGTCCTCGACGATGGAACCGGTTCTGTCAGCGCGATCCTTGGCAAGGAGCTGACCGAAAAGCTTCTTGGACGAACCATGAGCGATGTCTCCGGTGATGACCACTTAGTCGAGGAGATGAACACCCTGTTGTTTGGCCATCGGATTAGTGTACAGGGTAACGCGCTTGGTGACCAGTTCGGGGTTACAGTGATTGCCCGTGATGCGAAACGCTCTGATTTTGATGTCGCGATAGAAGCAGAACGACTGTCCCAAGAGCTGGAGGAGTTCCTATGAGACGGGAGCCTGCATGGCGGATTTTTGCCGCGGAGTACAACGATGCGTCCCTGGAGATCAAAGGCAGCGGGGAGAAGGTACCCTCGTATGTGGTGACCCCGTTGGGCAGCAAAGTCAACCGTGTGTTCATTGCAGGCGTGCTAACGGATGTGGAAAGCGTCATGGAGGGCGGGGAGTACCTCCGTGCGCATGTGTCTGACCCGACCGGTGTGTTTACTATGTATTCAGGGCAGTATCAGGCTGAGGCGACAGCCAAACTGCAAAGCATTGAGGTCCCTGCGTTCGTCGCCGTGGTTGGCAAGGTGCGGACGTATATCCCTGAGGAAGGCACAATGTATGTGTCGCTTCGCCCGGAGTTGATCCGGGAGGTGGACGCGGAGGCACGGGACCGATGGATCATCGAAGCGTGTCTGCAGACCAAGCATCGGATGGGTGCGATGGAGGAGGCGATGAAGATGACGCAGCCGAATGTCTATGACCTGCGGAAACTTGGGTACAGCCGTGAGCTGTCGGAAGGAGTGGTGGCTGCGATTAAGAAATACGGTACTGTTGATGTGACACGATATGCGACGTTGATTCGGGAATCACTGCAATTCCTAATGCCTGGTACCGCTGGGAGATTTGAGGAAGCTTCGACGGACGAGACACTGGAGAGCATACAGCAACGGAAAGAGACCAAGAAGGAGCCGAAGAAACCGAAAAAACAAAAAAAGGAGTCCGCAGAAAAGCCAGATGCAGCGCAAGACCCCGAGGCGATCGTCCTTGACACTATCAAGGAGCTTGAGGGCGAAGATGGCGCCCCCTGGGACAGCATTGTTGAGACCTGTAAACGCAAAGGGTTAGATGAGAATTCCATCGAGGAAGCACTGAATTCGCTGATGGATAAAGGGTTTGTGTTTGAGCCGATGCTTGGGACGTTAAAGACAACGTAGTCAGTCTTTGAGCAGGTCCTCACCGCCTTCGAACTGCTGCTGAATCGTGGTGTAGAGGTCATCGATTCCCGAAAAGTCCGTCTGGGAGGTCGCGATAAGCTTGGAGTACCCGCCAATGTCTTTTATGAGGTGTAGCAGCTGTTCGCTCATCTCCCGATGCAGGGACGCCTCCTCGTTGCAGAGCGCCTCGTACATCTCCTCAGGGTCATGTGACCAGCGTTGGATGAGCGCTTGGTGTTTTTTCGAGAGCAGATCTGCTTTGCTTAGGATGTTTATTTGCGGCTGGTTGAGCCGGAAGTTGGTCGTAATCGCAAGTAGCAGTTGGGAGACAAACCCTGATGCGGTTTTTGCAAGCAGAGGGTCAAGCAGGTAACAGATCATTGATTTCTCTGGGCTGAGGAACTTGACGGTGTACTTGCCTGCTTCCCGGAAGACGAAGAGCTCCAGCTGCCCCGGCGTGTCAAGAAGGATATAGTCTGCTTTGAAGGAATTGATGCTTTGTTTGACGTCCTCGGTGTTCAGCGCTATCATGTCTGCACAGGCGATTTGCGCACCGTTTGGCCCAAGTTTGTTTGCTTCCATGACTTCTCGTAGTGAGATCCAGTCCCTGATATCGACGTCTGGTTCGTAGGGGAGGTTCTCTGCGCCAGGATCCAGGTTGACGATGATTGCGTCCAGCCCGCGGTCTTTGCACCATTGTTGCATCGATGCAGTCAGGGTCGATTTTCCTGAGCCTGCGGTTCCGATAAAGTACACAAAGATTTCTTGTTTCATGGTCTGTTCCGTATCTCCTTCATATGGTGGATGCGTTTCTCAATGAGTTTTTTGGTCCCGATATCATGGCGGATGAACAGATGCGGGCCAGTAATATAGGTCAACGCCTGTTCGCATATGTTCTCTGCTTTTTCGAGTGTATCGCTCTTTCCGACGACTGCAAGGGATCGTGATGAGCCAGTCAGGATGTGATCGTCTTGTTTGTTGACGGATGCGTAAAACAACCGTGCACCGGTTTTTCTAATTGCTTGTTCGTCGACGTAGAGCGGCTCGCCAACCATGCTGCGTACGCCGTATCCCTCAGGGACTACGTATTTGCAGACCGTTGCTTTCTTCTCCACGGATATGTCTCTGGTGGAGAGGGTCTGGGTATGCATTGCTGTGCAGAGGTCAAGAAAATTCGTCTGCAGGAGGGGGAGGACGTTCATGGCCTCAGGGTCTCCGAATCGTGCGTTCACCTCGATGAGTTTTACCCCCTGCGCGGTGAGGATGAACTGTCCGTAGATAGGACCGACGTATGGACAGTTTTCTTTTGCTAGGGCATGGATGATGGCTTGGAGTATGCGGACGCCCTGGTCGTATTCCTGTTGTGTCAGAAACGGCAGCAGTCCGTCAGTGCATGAGTAGGATCCCATGCCACCCGTGTTTGGGCCTTTGTCGTCTGGCAGGAGTCGTTTGTGGTCCTGGACCGCTGGGAGCGGGGCGATATGCGTTCCATCGGTGAATGCCTGCAAGGTGAATTCCTCGCCAATCGCTTTTTCTTCGATAAGGACTTTGGAAGCTCCCCCGATTCTGTTGGTGATTACTTCCTTGACGTATGCCATGGCCTCGTCAGCACCGGTGAAGTGGTCTCCAGCAACGTGAACGCCTTTGCCCCCTGTCAGGCCGATAGGTTTGATTGCGACATTGGCGTTGAGGTCTTTGATAAATGCGCGTGCTTCGGCAGGGTCTGTAAATGTCTTATGGTGAAGTTGTCCAGGGATGTGATGGGTTGTAAGAAGTCTGCGCATCCATTCCTTGTCTGTTTCGATGCGTGCCGCGTTTTTTGTTGGGGCACAGGTCTGTATGCTGTTATGTAAAAGTGCATCGGTAAGTCCTGCCTCCAAGGGTGCTTCTGGTCCAATGAGTGCGATGTCGATTTGCTTTGTTTTTGCGTAGGAGACGATCTCGTCGATGTGTGTCTCTTTTTCTAGCAGGTGTTCTTTTGCGAGTTGTTCGATCCCTGGGTTTTTGTTGCTCATCACGGAAAACAAGGTTGTTTGCTTTGATCGGACGACAGCATCACAGATGGCATGCTCTCGTGCGCCTCCTCCAACGACTAATACGTTCATTCTGATCTCCCCTCTTTTTATGATGTATTTGGTTAGTGTTTTTCAGGTTTTTTGTTTTTGAGGATCTCACTGGCGCTGACCAGTGGTATGAACTCGACTTCAAGTTTTTTTAGTTTTTCCCGGGTGCCGCTTTCGCGGTCGACGACGACGAGTGCTTTTTCGACCTCAGCGTTGTTCTCGCGAAGAACCTCAATGGTTTTTATCACAGACCCTCCGCTGGTGGTGACGTCTTCGATGATAAGCACGCTTTTTCCTTTGACCTCCCCGCCCTCGATTTGTTTTCCCGTCCCGTGTTCCCGTTTTTCTTTCCTGATGATGACGTAGGGGATCTCTGTTTCCAGGGATAGTGCGACAACGAGGGGGACTGCGCCTAGCTCCATGCCGGCGAGCAGGTCGTATCCTTTCGTGTATGGGCTCATCTCTTGTGCGATGAGTTTGAGGGTCTTTGGTTCTGTGCTTGCTTTTTTTATGTCGATGTAGTAGTCGCTGATTGCTCCTGATGTCAGGACGAATCGTCCGAACTTGATTGCACCGCATTCCTTGAGCTGCTTAATCAGTGTGTCTTTCGTCATGTGAGGGGAGGATATTGGGTATGATGATTTATAATTTTACCTTGTGATCTCAGAGGGGGGTGTTTTCAGGGGATTTTGCGTTATTTGGGAAAAACCAAACGTAAACACACAGTATTTAAATATTGTATGAGATAATTGGTTATACGAACTATGACGAAAATCACTTTAGACAGGGAGACATTCAAGGCGCTTGCGTCTGATACGAGACTTGACATCCTTAAGACACTTGATGGGAAGAACATGGGTCTTAACGAGATTGCGAAGGTGACGAACCTCAATAAGGCGACGCTGCATGAGCATCTGACAAAGCTGCATGAGGCTGGACTTATCAAGCGAAATGAACGCGAGGGTCATAAATGGGTGTACTATAAACTGACGTGGAAGGGGGAAAGCCTGCTCCATCCGGAGAACACCAAGATTGTTGTGTTGTTTGCGATGACGTTCATGGCGCTATGGGTGGGTCTTGTTCAGCTGATTTGGTATATCAAGGGAACGGTTTCCGATATCGGGTATGATATGTACACCATGGGTGATGAGGTGGTGTTGACGAGCAAGGGGTTGGTCGATTCAAGTGGTCTGCTTCTCTCAGGGAACGGTGTAGGCGAAGGGTTCGTGGTCCCGCCCGGTCTTCCTGATTTTTTCCAGATGTTCTTGATGAGAGCAAAACTTGCCTATTACCAGGGCATCCCGCTTGGCAGGGATTTATCCGTCATTGAGAATGGTTCTGACTCCGGGGTTCTTTCAACCACCGAGGGTGGTCGGTTTGTTATTGACCAGTCGCAGGGCTTGATTCAGCTGGTGTATCAGGACCCGATGTTCTTGTATGCGGCTGTTGGTTGTTTTGTGATTTTTTCGGTGTTGCTGAGTGTCGCGGTCTGGCGGCTTTGGGAGAACCGTACACCAAAACTGTAGAAAAAGCAATGAATATTTTTTTTTTTATTATTCTTTATTGGGTCGCTGTTTGTTTTCTTTTGTTGTTTTTTCCCTCAAGGTCGAAGAAATCGAGTAGTGTTTTTTGCATCCGCATTCACCCCGTGATACGCGTATGCGGTCGTGTGTTATATTCTTTTTGTTTTGGTTTGGTTGATGGCATTTTTTCAGGATAAATATAAATACAACCATTGACAAATAGTATCATGATATAAAATATCATTATATCGCTGAAGAGGTGTCATAGAACAATGTCAACAACCGTTCCAAACCATCCAAACGCCGTTTTTTCTGAGGTAACCAGGCGATACCCATGACTGCCATCACCTTCGCACTCATCGGGTTTATGGCAGGACTGTTCGTCATGGCAATCATCCACTTGTACAAATACGTCTTCAAAATAATAAGCAGATAAAGAAAAAAAACGAACACAGGAATTCACGGGTTATTCGTACGGCGCTGCCTCTTTTAACAAATCCACCTGCGAGATGATCATCCGCCGGCAGCAGTACCGCTCGACACCCAGGTCATCAAGGATCTCCTTAGGAGTCTCCTTTGGTTTTTGCCCAGCGGCAACCGCCTTCTGATACGCCTCACATCGTTTCGTATACTCCTCATATAACGAGGAGATTACCTTTCCGCAGGTGAAACATCGAACCGGTATAATCAACTTAATCACCTATACGATTTCTGCCTCTTCTTCCGTGCACCACGACCCAGAGGCTTTTTACTTTCTTTAATCCGTGAATCACTCACCAGCAGGTCCCGGTCATAGCCGAGAAATGAGAGGCGAAGCGCAGGGTCCCCGGTGTATTCCACCAGGCCTTTTGCTATCGCTGTTCGTATCGCGTTTGCCTGACTCATGAATCCGCCACCGTGCACGTCGATGTCGATATCCACCGTGCCGACATGGTGCTCTGCAAGCTGCAACGGCTCCATGATTTTGTACCGTGCTATCGCGGGCTCATAGAACTCCACAGGAATCTTATTGATGCGAACCCGACCGGCGCCTTTCACCACGGTTGCTTTTGCCACAGAGGTCTTCCGCTTTCCGGTTGTATTGACGACTTTCTTGCTCATGTTACACTTTCGCTCCTAGGAACTCTGCCACTTCCTGCAGCGTCATATAATTAGCAGGGTGCTTCTCCGCCGTGGCGATCTTCTCAAAGGTCTTTCCCTTCAGGTCCTTTGGCACCCCGATATAGCATCGTAGTTTTTTAAATGCTGTTCTCCCATGGGGCTCCTGATAGGGGATCATCCCACGGATCGTTCGTTTCATGATCCGATCCGGCATCCGAGGGTAAAACGGCCCTTTCCGGTAGGTCCCCACCTCACGTTCGTGTTTATAATGCTGTTTTATCATGACTTTCTTACCTGTGACAATCGCTTTCTCGCTGTTGACCACGACGATTTCTTCGCCGTTTAAGAGGCGTTTTGCCACAACCGTGCACAGTCTCCCAAGCACCGCACCTTCTGAATCAATGATTGTAACCATATTCATCCCACGATCCTAACATCCTTTCCTTTCGGGTTGTGTTTGACCAGCTCCTGAATCGAAAGGGATTTTCCCCCCGCCTTTTTTATCTTCTCATGCGCTTTTTCTGAGAATGACCACGCGGCAATCGAAACCTTCTTGGTTAAGGCTCCTGTCGAAAGCACTTTCCCCGGGACAAGCGCGGTTTCTTTCTCATGAACATGCATATTGATATGATGTAAATTCACCTCAGGCCAATTCCGCAGTGGTTTTTCCAACCGCTCCGCGATATCCTTCCAGATTGGTGCCTTGTTCTCATATGCGCTGCGTTTCAATTCCTCGATAAGAGTCGTAAGCGCTGGATTTGTCTTTTCAACGTGTCGTGCCATAAGCTGGTACCCCAGTGTTGATGGATGGTAGGAAAACAAAGTGATGTTTATAAGACTTACGGGGGCTTTAGATGTCTTTCTGATGGAACCTCCAGACTGCGAAAACAAAAAATACGATGATCCAGGCAAACAGGACGCCAAGCAGACGGCCTGGGGTGTACCAGGATGGGTTTTCGATCAGGCTTGCGTCGATACTTGACTGCACAGGACCCACCGTCATTTCGATAAGGTTTGAATACACGGAGATGGGGTTAAGGAGGTCTAGGACATGGTACCAGTCAGGGATCACAAGGGTTTCTTCCACAAGGATGCTGCTGAAGTCTATGGTCATCGCCAGAAGTCCGACAAGGACGATGGGAAGGATGATATTAAACAGGAACCACAGGAAGATCGCGCCACCAAGCGCGGTCGATCGTTTCGAGAAGACCGTGGAGAAAAACAACGCGACGCTTAGGAACACCAATCCAAAGACCATGGTGACGCCGATGAAGACCAGGTATTCAACGAAATCCACGTTTGGCACATTAAGCCCGATGACCAGCCCTGCGACACCAAAGCCGATGAAGATGGTCAGGCACAGCACCGCACCAAGCCCCAGGAGCTTTCCAATAGTGATTTCAAAGCGGGTCGTTGCAAGGGAAAGCAGTGCGCTCATCGAGCCACGCTCGATTTCCCCGATGATTGCCGCGTACCCAAGCATCAATGCCACAATGGAGATTAAAATAGATGCAAGCTGGGTCATCCCCGATATCGTGTTGCCCAGGTCCTGCCATCCGGTGCTCCCCAATGAGCCGAAGTAGGACACTGCGAGGGTGAGCAGCGCAAACATCACCGAAACAAGGATGATCCATTTGTTCCTGATGTTGTCCATGATTTCTTTTTTCGCGATGCTGATGACAATGTTTGTTTGCATGGCTAGCCCTCCGTATACCGCATGAATACCTCTTCGAGGGTCGGTTCCTTGGTCTGCAGGTTCTGGATGGTTCCTCCCGCGTTGGTGATTGCAAGGATGACTTTTGCTTTGATGGCCCCATCACAGACGATTTCAAGGGTGTTGTGTTGCGCAGCCACCCGGTCGACCCCGGGGATTTTCTTTACTGCGTTTTCTATTTTTGAGGTCAGAGTATCTACGGTGACCGTAAGTTGTGGTTTAAGACTCAGTTTTTTCCGTAAACCGTCCACCGTGTCCTGTGCAACCAGGATTCCTTTGTTGATGATACCGACGCGATCGCAGATCTCCTGGATCTCACTGAGAATATGCGATGAGACAAAAATGGTTGTCCCTTTCTTCTTCATCTCAAGGATTTTATCACGGATAAGGACGACGCCACGCGGGTCAAGACCACCACTTGGCTCGTCAAGGATAAGGATCGGGGGGTTCCCAAGGATTGCGCGGGCCATGCCAAGGCGTTGGACCATGCCTTTTGAGAACTTTCCAACCCGTTTTTTCCCCGCGTCAGCAAGACCAAATTCGTTGATAAGGGGAGCACATTCGTCTTTTGAGACATGTTTTATCTCCGCGTAGAACTCTAGGTTCTGTAAAGCAGTGAGGTTGTCATAGAATGCGACTTTCTCTGGCAGATACCCAACGTGTTTCTTGGCTTCCTTGCCATGTTTCCGTACGTCAATGCCGTTGAGATGAACGGTTCCGTTGTCTGCATGAAGCAGGTCAAGCATCGCCTTGATTGTCGTGGTCTTGCCTGCCCCGTTTGGCCCCAGGAATCCGAAGATCTCCCCTTTTTTGACGCGAAAGGAGATATTGTTGACCGCGGTGAAATCGTTGTATGTTTTTGTCAGGTTGTGTACCTCAATAGTCTCGGTGTTCCCCGGTACAGATACAGGGTGTATAATCTCTTCCTTGGGGAACGTAAATATCCCTTTTTGGTTGCACTGTGGGCAGGTAAGGTTCAGCTTATCCCCTGGTTTCCCTGCGATGGTAATGATGGTTTTACAGCGAGAACATTTGACGAGTTGCGTTGCCATATCAAGGGTGCTCCTCTGTGTTTTTTTCTCGTAATATCAGGGCAGCTATTTAGGTTTATTGGCGAAAGAACCATACGAGATTTCTCCTGTTTCTCTCCTGAACATAAAATATTTATATGAGTATGTCATAGAAAGTATGGATTTGGAAGGAGGCAAAAAAAGGATATACAAACTATTTTGAGAAAGGCACTTGTTTTGTTGCTGATGGCCTTGATGATCGTGTCCTCAGGGGCTATCGGAGCAAATACGGTTCATGAAGATACACATCTCGTAACCGATGCATCAACCGTTCAGACCACTGCACTGGCTCGTGACCTTGTATGGGATAATATGGTAGGCGTGCATGGGTCCCTTGGTGGCATTATTGTCGCGACCGTGCGTACGGAAGGCATTGCGTTTCCGGCAGATGATTTCAAGCTTACCGCACAAAAAGAAGTGACAAGCATCTACTGGCAGGGCGGGTATTTCCAATGTCAGCTTGCGCAAGGACAAATGGATTACCACTGGGATTGGCGTGTTCTCTTCTGGACCGATGATGGCACTGAAAACCGTCCCGGTACCGAGATTTATAACCAGACAATCCCAGACGCGGCCATAACCCGTGAATTTTGGTATAATTATACGCATCCGACAAACGGGAACACCTACTGGGTTGCGAACTACTCTGCTGATTTACCGGTATCAATCATCTTTGATGCGAACACAAAATATTGGATAACCATTCAAGGCATTCAGATTCCCAACACCTACCCGCAGGCCTGCTGGTCCAGACACAATGATTCCGTTGGTGGGATACTCCTGCATCAAGCGGTCATTAAAGCGGCATACTGGGGGTATCCAAGCTGGACTGACCTTTCTGTGCTTGTCTCCGATGGGCTCCCCCATGATCTGAACTATCAGCTCTATGGTGGAGAGGTCCTTGATACGACACCGCCGGTGACCACCGCGACCCTTGAGGGTGACCTGAGTGGTGATGTGTATGTCTCTGATGTGACCGTGACCTTGACAGCGACGGATGACAACTCTGGTGTGAACTATACGCAATACAAGGTGGACGGTGGCGTATGGATGACGTATACGGATCCCTTTGTCGTGTCTGGAAACGGTGAGCATACTGTTGCGTTCTATTCTGTCGACAACGCGGGAAACGTTGAATCAGAGAAATCAGTGACCTTCACCATCCAATACCCAATAGAGATCACTATCGAGGCTATCAAAGGAGGATTTGGTGTTTCTGCGGAGATCAAAAACAACGGCGCTTCTGACGTTTCGAATGTCGACTGGACGATCACCCTGGATGGGAAGTTGATCTTTGTTGGAAAGACAAAATCAGGGACCATTGAGACGCTTGCCGCTGGTGATACGGAAATAGTGAAAACCTTTGTCCTTGGCTTTGGGAAAACAGGGATTGCTGTTGAGGCAGACGGTGCAAGCGCAACTGCATCGGGAACAGTTCTCTTGTTCTTTGTCTTTGGGGTATCATAAACCCCTCCTCTCCTCTTTTTATATCCAAGAAAAACTTTAAACATATGAAGTGCGATGCTTTTGTCAGGGGGAAGTGTGACGTGACAACGAACCGTGCGGTGAGACTCTGTGGTCTGTTGTGTGCAATCCTGATGGCTGTACCCGGGACTGCTGCCTACCCAATCATACGTCTCCAGGGTGAGAACCCATCTGAACCGCTCTCGTTTCAGGATCAAGCAGCACAGAAGGGTCTTTTCGATGGCTGGGAGCTCCAATGGAGCCAGGCGTACGGTGGCTATGGTCATGCGCAATTTGCACAACCAGTGGGGGATATTGACGAAGATGGGATACATGAGATACTCCTTGGTGGGTATGAGAATTTCGGTGTATGCCGGATTCTGTCCTATGATACCGTACAAGCTACCTACGTTGAGGAGTATTCCTGGTATGTCCCTGGCGGTTCGTATCATTCTCCGTCTGGCGCCTGCGTGGTCGATCTGGATGAAGACGGGGATCTGGAGTTCTGCGTCTCCTGGGGGTATTCTGATGCCGACGGGGTGTATGCGTACGACTGGGATGGAACGACGCTTACGATGTTGGATTGGTATGCTGGCATCGGCGTCGATTTCGTCTACGATATCTATGCCTGCGACTATGACGATGACGGCCATCCTGAGGTGCTGATCGCAAATGATCCCGGTCCCGGCGGCATCCATGTCACTGCGATGGGATGGAATAGTCAAACCACCTCGTTTTCGTATGAAACCTCATGGTCGTGCCCGAGTGGGTCTGGGTATTCGGTTCCAATGGTCTGGAGCGGGGATGTCGATAACGACGGGAAGACCGAGGTGATCGCGGATGTCTCGGATCTGAATTATGCGACCGCGGGGACCTGGGCGCTGAACTGGGATGACGCCACCCATACATGGACCGGGGTCCCAGTATGTACCAGTTACCCCTCTGGTGTCACGGTCTTTGGTGTCGGTGTTGGTGATGTGGACGGGGACGGCACTCCGGAGATCGGCGTTGGGAGTTATGGCGGGACGCCTGGCGGGTGGTTGTTTGAATGGGATGGAAACCAGTTCGTTCAGGTCTGGCATGGTGAGTACCCTGGGCAGGACCCTGTGATCGAGTCGGTTGCGATCGGTGATGCGGATAACGACGGGGGAATCGAGTTTTGTTTTGGCACAGGCAACGTGCATATCATCGGATGGGATGGTGCTGTGTATTATGAGGAGGCAACCCTTTCTGGTCCGACCAATATGCTTGCCGGGTTGATTATCGGTGATTGTGATTCCGATGGGGAGAACGAGGTGAAGGGCTGTGAGATCCTTGGGGGGACCGGCAGTGAATTCATCTGGAAATACGTCCGGTCTGATACCGACCCGCCGGTGACCACGTGCACCTTGGACGGGGTGCTTGATGGGGAGGTGTACCGCAGTGATGTGACGGTGACGCTTACCGCGACGGATGAGGGGTCTGGTGTTGAGGTGACACGGTATAGGCTTGATGCGGGTGCCTGGACTGAGTATCATGCACCGTTTCAAGTGACACAGGATGGTGGCCATACCGTGGTGTTTTATTCGGTTGACGAGGTTGGGAACGTGGAAGAACAGCAGCAGTGTGTCTTTACGATTCAGCATGCGCTGCCCCTTGATGTTTCTCTAAAAGGCGGGATAGGTGTCACCCTTGTCATCAAGAACAATGGGACGACGTCGTATACAGATATCCCTTGGAGCATCGCACTTGAGGGCAGGTTCTTATACAGAGAGAATCAGAGCTCAGGGGTGATCCTGCAGCTTCCGCCTGGTGGCGAGACGACCAAGACGCTTCCTGTGTTTGGGTTTGGGAGCGTTTCAATCACGGTTGCGGTGGATGGCATTTCGAAACATGCGAAGGGCGTTGTGTTTTTGTTCTGTGTTTTTGCGGTGAGGTGATCCCCTACAATCTTTTTTGTTATGTTTGTTACGTTTAGACGGGGAAAAAAACTAAATATCATGAGTGCTTTAGAACTATAATCGGAGGAAAATCGTATGAAAAAAATAGTTCCACTCGTGATAGCCGTCAGCATACTTCTGTGCGGGCTACAGGCAAGTGCTTCCCTTGATGCTTCCACAACCACCGCATTTGAGACCTGGGGACAATCGGCAGCTCATTGTGCGGGTGTCTCTGTCGGAGAGGAGTTAGATCAATATCAGATTCATAATGGGACGTTTGGACCAATCGGCGTCTTCCCTATGCTTCCGAATACGAACATTACTATCGCCCAGTCATTTGTGCCACAGAAGGAGATACTCACCCGCATTGAACTACAGATTGGGAAGAATGCGACGACGACATATCCGTTTATGCTGGCGATTCGGGAGGAGTTGACCGCGGAGCCTCTTGGGGTGTCCGTGGTATCTGCGGAGGACATCCTAACAGAGAATTTCAGCTGGATACGCTTCTCCTTTACGAACGTGAAGGTGACCCCTGGCCTGAGTTATTGGATGGTGGCCTACACTGCGAATGTCTCTGATAATTTCTATGGCTGGACTGCAAATGATACAGACCCGTATCCCAACGGCTCGGTCGCGATTTCCCTAAACGATGGGCAGACATGGCAGAACGAGACAACCGTTGATATGACCTTTCAGACCTATGGGATGGATGCGACAGCGCTTGAGCTTACGCTTTCTGGCGGCATCGGCGTGAAATATTCTATCAAGAACGTTGGGTCTGTCGATGCGCTTGGAGTGCAGATCTATCTGAAAATCACGGGCGGAATTCTCAACCGCATAAACATCACGGAAGATGGCGTGTTCATATCGCCGTTAGCACCAGGTGGATCAATCGATGGAACCGTGGTGCCACTGGGACTTGGCCAAATCGCGATGACGATGACAATACGTGCCACCAACGCAGTGGAGGTCACGAAAAACGTCGATGGAGTGATCCTCTTTTTCTTTGTGGTGCTGAAGTAGAAGCCACACCATCTTTTTTTTCTTTTTCAGGCTTTGCTTCGTGATGATCGAAGAACGGAGGTTTGCAGCGAAGAGTACGGACATCAAATGGAACGGTTCTATTCCTTTTTCATGATGGTTTTATAGCAGGGGAGGAAGTCTTCGATTGTTTGGACTTTCCAGAGTATAAAACCAAGGTTTTCTTCCAGGGGCTGCTTTTTTTCGTGTTTTAACAATTTTTCCTGCATTTTTCCTACCCCTCTTTTATTTATCATTACTACTTTATATTATTTTCTCATTTTTTGAGAGAAATTATCACATTTTGTTCTCTTTTTGCGGGAATGGCGATGTACCACCGATGGTCATGGGTCCGGAAAGAGCCGTGTGATAATCAAAGATTTGTTTCAAAACATATAAATAAGGAGTATTTCTTAAGTATTCATGACGGAGAAAAAAAGGACTATGCCCCTACATCGGTCATCGTCGTTTCGGAACCAAAACCAAATCGGTTTTTTTCTTGTAGCGGTCGCATTGCTGCTGTGCCTGGTTTTGGATCTGTCCGTTGTGGTGTGTGTAGCAGATGACGGTGCTGTTGTCACCGTGGCATCCCTTTCGGTCAGCGACCAGGTCATGGAAACCGATTACTCTGAGATTGTCTCCCAGTACACGGCAAACACCAGCACCATCCTGCTTGATGGCGCGTTGAAAAGCCTTATTGAGCTGCCGTCGGAAAGCATCGTGGTCCTGCTGCCGGATGATCGTCTTGCGATTAAATCAGAGGAAGAGACCAGCTTTTTGCCTGAGGGCAGCACGGTAGCGTACTATCAGGATAAACCGGTGATCCATATCCCTCAGCAGGTGACGGTTGTTGGCGTTTCCAGCGTGGTGGTCTCGCCCTTACGGAATTTCACGGTCAATACGAATTTCATCCAGTCGGTGCAGGAGCTGGACGTCTATCACGTGGAGGTGGTGTTCTTCGAGCTGACACGGGAACGTCCAGATGTGCCGTTGGCACGCTATACGATCGATTGGGGCGATGGGCAGAAGTCCTCGTACACCGCTGAGACGATCGTCGCTGCGCATCAGTATTCCCAGAGTGGGACGTACCGGTTGGCTATCAACGTCTCCGACGCGCTTGGGTTCACCTACATAACCTCGAGGCAGTACACGGTGGAGTACGAGGGGTATCTGATGCATTCCTCCCTATGGGTCACCAAGTACAAGGTTCCCCTTGGCAGCTGTACCCTTGGGTTTGGGTTGTTGGCTGTCGGCCTGGGGGCGTTTACCGAGAACGGGCGGTACAAACTGCTGATGTTGTTCACCCTGCTGCTTCCGTTCTACTCCCGGATTCAGAAGGAGGATGTGCTTGACCAGTTTGTCCGTGGGCAGATTTACGGGTTTATTAAGACGAACCCGGGGGTGCATTACAATCAGATCCTGCGGAAGGTCGGGGTGAAGAACGGGACGTTGTCGTATCATCTTGGTGTGCTTGAGAAGACGGAGCTGATCCAGTCTCGTCGGGAGGGGTTGAAGTACCGGGTGTTTTATCCGACCGGGATGAATTTCCCAAAAGCGGAGCGGTTCCGGCTTACTGATTTTCAGATCCGGATCATTGACGCATTGAAAAGACGACCGGGGATGACGCAAAAAGAGCTTGCCTGGCTGCTTTCTCAAAAGCCACAGACGATTAACTATAACATCAAGGTGTTGGACCAGGCTGGGTTGGTCTCCGTGGTTCGGAAAGGCCGGAAGACTACGTGTTTTGCAGTCGAGGATGAGTCTTCTGCTGGGCTGTAGCCTTCAGCGGTTTTTTTTTTTGGCGTGTGGGTGAAAACTGTTAAAAACATCCACCGGATAGTCTTGTGGTGATGCGAACAGTTGTTGCGGTGTGTGGAAGCGATGCAGATGATAAGCAGCTTTCGTCGCACATGCTTCTGGCCGCTGAACAGGTCGGTCAGGGGATCGCGGCTCGTGGCGGCGTGCTTGTGTGTGGTGGCCGTGGTGGGGTGATGGAGGCTGCCTGTCGTGGTGCAAAGACGATAGGTGGGCTTACGGTGGGCCTGTTGCCTGAGTCGAAGCAGGAGGCCAACGCGTTTGTGGATGTGCCCATTGCCACTGGTCTTGGGATGCGGAGGAATTTTTTGGTGGTGCATGCCGCTGACGTGGTGATTGCGATCGGTGGACGGTGGGGGACGCTAAGTGAGGTTGCGTTTGCCGTTATCTTCGGCAAGCCGGTGGTGCTGCTTGCGGGGACCGGTGGGTGTGTCGATGAGCTTGCCTCCGGGCGTCTGATGAAGCAGGCCGGCGGGTTGGTGTCTGTTGCCATGTCTGCTGCGGAGGCGGTGGAACAGGCGTTTTTATTGTGTCCCGGGTAGTGTCGTTTTTGCGTTTTGGCATTCTTGATAACAATGTATTTATAGCAGATTAGATAAAGTATAACATAAGAGGATCTGGAGTTGTATTTTTATCTTCCTTTTCCTTCCATCTCTCCTATGCCCCTTCCAGATCCTTCCTACCTCCCTTATTATGCTCTGGCTTTCTCTCCTAAGTTATGCTGATTTGAAGAAAAAAAGGGATGGTGCGCTCTTTTATAGGACGTCGTCGCGCATCATGCGGCGGTTCGCCTCTGCTTCTGCCCGGAGCGGGTGAACGCCCTGCCGAAGCAGATGCTGGTAGATTGCCTCTCTGTAGAGGTCTTGGACTTCTTTTCGTATCACTAGGTCACCTGCACTATAAATATTATTTTGTTAATATATAAATATTTCTTTTAAAAAGAGGAAACTCTTCAGGAACCCCCCTCTCCTATAGAACCATTGCAATCCCTCCCGATAGATAGATATTAATAGAAGAAGCATATTAGAAAAGCATAGAGAAGGGACGGAAAACCATGAAAGGATGTATTGATACACGAAAATATGTTGCTGTTGGGCTTATGGGACTGTTTCTTGGGACCTGCATCGTACCAGGGATCGCTCAGGAAACACCACATCGTTTCTTTCCCGCTGCGAACGGCACCTGGCTGTATGTCGGGGGCAGCGGCCCGGGGAATTATACCCACATCCAGGACGCGATTGATAACGCAAGTGAGGGGGACACGGTGTTTGTGTACCAAGGAACCTATTTTGAGAACATCACCATCAATACGTCCATCACACTGCTTGGCGAAGATCGGAAAACAACAATTATCGATGGCAGTGAACAAGGAACGGTCGTCACGATTCTTTCTGATGGCGTCACCATGGATACCTTCACGGTACAAAATGCAGTGGACCCCTACGCAGGATGGGGCCACGGCATCCATGTCCTGTCTGACAACAACACGATTCAGAACATCATCATTGGACCAAAAAATTCCAATGGAGTCTATCTCTCCGAATCACATTACAACATCATCAGGAGAAACAGGTTCCTCTATAATTACGATGCGATAGAAATGAGCCTTTCCAACCATAACCTGATTGTGGAAAACACGCTTGGGTATTCGACCCTCTACGCCCTCAGGATCTGGGATAGCGCACAGAACATGATACAGGACAACGATTTTGTGTTCAACCGGTTTTCCGTGACATGCTATGGAAACAGCCCCCAGGATGTCAACAACACCTGGGAGGGTAATTATTGGAACATCCCCAGACATTCCCCAAAACCAATCCTGGTCGCTACAGATTTTCTCAAACTATCGTTTCAATACGATTATTCCCCCTCTCTCACACCCCATGGGGCTGTCGAAGTCTACACCAATGTCATGGAGAATATGTACATCACCATAATTGGACGAATCGATGGACTGGGGAACACCTCGACCTGGGATGGTACCGGCCTGAAAATCGGACGGCTGCCATACCTAGAAATATTTGTCAATCAGTCGCTGCGCGGTGAAAGAATCCGGTATCGCGGGAGAGCTGTGAATTTTACCTTTTCGTTTGCTGGGGTGATTGCCGGAGGATTTGCAACCTTTGTCCTGGAGGATGCCGTCGGTCTCTTCTATCATCAGAAATCACCGCTGCTGCCAGGTTTTGCGCCGCGGTTCCAGGCAAGGTGCTTTGTAAAGAAAATAACGGAGACCTCCTACGTCCATTGGTACATCTGATCCCATGTTCCCTCGTGTGGTATGCCTTGGAGCCAAACCTGTTTGCTGCCATGACTATCAGGGGAAGGAACAGAGTGTGGCCTGTCCGTATGCCCCTACGAACGTCTAAAAACTGGTTGGATGCCGTTTGAATATGGGGGTGTATCGCATCGTAACATTTAAATCAAGCAAGTCCTTTAATAATACGTAACCTGTTTTTAAAAGGGGGCAGAAAACCTATGGAAAATATGAAAAAAGTAATCATAACCTGTTGTATTGTAGGCCTTTTTGTGACAAGCGGTTACGCCGCTGTTGGAATGAACCAACCCGTCGCTGCACGCGACAGCTTGACGATGAGCATACATTTCTCACCGCCAGCACTTTCAGACCGTGACGGCTACGTACAGTTCGAGATGGAGGGCGCAAATTCGGTCCGCTCTATTGGAGGACAACCGATGGTTCCCATATACAGAACAAAACTGACGTTCCCATTTGGGACCAGAATCGTTGACGTCACCTACGAACCATCTGATGTTACGACCATGCATGTGTCCGGAAAAATCCGTCCCGCGCCGCAGCCAGTGGTTGCTGACGGACGTGAACCGGAACAGACCGTGGTCATGGATGACAGCGTGTATTCCTCCGCAGCCTTGTATCCTGAGAACTGGGTCACGTATTACACTGGCGGTGGCCTTGACCAGGACAACCACCATGCGACCTTTTTGATCCTGGAGGTCTGTCCGCTGCGCTATTCCCCTGCAACAGACACCATTTATTACGTTAACGACATGGACCTGACCATCACCTCTCAGCCGTCGACGCAGGAGCCGTTTACGGCAAACGAAGACTTTCAACTCGTGATAATCGCACCATCGACATTCGAAAAGGATTTAGCGCCACTCGTAGCCCATAAAATCGATATGGGTCTTACCACCCTGCTGAAAACAACCCAGGCTATCTATGATGAGTTCGACGGCGTTGATAAACCCGAGCAGATAAAATACTTCATACAACATGCCGTTGAGAATTACCAGACCCAATACGTCCTGCTTGTCGGCGGTCTGAAATCACCGATCTTCGGGACGCCGCGGGACGACCGGAACCAAGGGACGGCAACCTGGCATGTCCCCGTGAGGTACACCAACCTTAGGGACGATGGTCCTCTCTATGACCCCGGCTACATCAGTGACCTGTACTACGCGGACATCTATGACTCCGTGGGTAACTTCAGCAGCTGGGATTCCGACGACGACGGGATATTCGCAAAATGGGACAATACCCCTGGAAAAGACATCATCGACCACTATCCTGATGTATACGTCGGAAGACTCCCCTGTCGGAACAAGTTCGAGGTCCGTATCATGGTCAAGAAGATCATCGCCTACGAAGAAGCCCCAGCCGGGTCATGGTTTAACAGCATCATCGCAGTCGCTGGCGATTCCCATAACGACACTGCAAACAACAACTTCAACGAAGGGGAGATCGTCACTGAAAAGATCCTTACAGCCCACATGGGCAATTTCACTGCAGTCAAACTCTACTCTTCAAATGAGATCACCGATCCTTCGTTTACGCCCACGGGGGCAAACATCGTCAGAGCGATCAGTGAGGGTGCCGGGCACCTTGTGTTTGATGGGCATGGGAACCCATTCTCATGGAACACCCACTGGACCAACTATGGCGGATGGACCGGCGGGATACAGGTGACGTCCTTCCCCAAGCTTCGCAACCGCGAGAAACTCCCGGTCTGCGTCGTGGGCGGATGCCATAACAGCCAGTTTAACGTCACCATGCTCGCTGGGCTTACCGATAAGAACAACTCACGACATATGTGGTGCTATGGTGTCCCTGTCCCCGAGTGCTGGGGCTGGTGGCTCGTCCGGAAGGTCGGCGGTGGTGCCATCGCAAGCATCGGGAACACCGGCCTTGGGTATGGCTACGTCGGTGGGATTGACGATCTCAACGGCGATGGGATCGCTGAGCCGGTGTGTGTCGAAGGCCTTGGCGGTTTTATGCAGATACTCTTCTATAAGACCATTGACCAGGAGACCGATATGCTTGGGGCGGCGCATTCCGGTGCATTGTCAAAATACATGGACGTGTTCCCACCGATGAGCGAACGGGTACAGGCAAAAACCGTCCAGGAATGGGCACTGATCGGTGACCCTAGCCTGATGATAGGCGGGTACAGTACCTAAAGGGAAGAACCAACTCCCATTCGATCCGTAAACAAGACGAGGGTGTGATGGTACGTCTAGTCAACCCTCCATTCCTTTCTTTTTTTTCTCTTTGTTCGCAGATATTCAACTCATCACAGATGCCTTCCACTTCTGCATAAAAAAATGAGACAATCCCCTGCAAGTGATTGCGTTACTCGTAGAGTTTGATTACGCTTTTGTCTTTTGGCAGGTGCATGGAACGCGCGATCGCGTTGCATTTCGTCCGGAGCAGGTAGGCGATCGGCCGGTACGTAGTCTCTGAGAAGGACTCGTAGTTTGCCATTCCTTTGGCGATGATAAGGTCTGCTTGGTCCAAAGCCTTTGCAACGTCTGAAGGCAGTCGTTGAAAGTCGACTCCTACGGCAAAGCACCCGGTTGTCAGAAGCTCATCGACGACCTCGGAAAGACTAACTGCCCGTGCGTCTTTCTCCGTGGCGTCGCTGAGGATCGGTTCTCCTTTGACGACGACAGTGATGTGCAGGGTGGGGTTATAGGTTTTTAGTTCCCGGCAGAGGAGTTTGTCAAAGACGATCTCCCCGCAGTTGTCGGTAAACAGAACCAGGCGTGTTGCTTTTCTTAGATGGTTTCTGAGTTTTTCGTAATCGTCATGTCCTAGTCCCTCTGCGTAGAGCCTGTCAAAGATGTCCGTAAGCATCTGCGGGTGGGTGCTTGAGCCGTCGATGCCAAAGTCCATCATGTTTCCGATAATAGCGCATAGCATGCTGGTTTTCAGGGGGTCTGGTGAGTTTCTTATCAGTGATTCGATTTTTGGGATGAGGGTGGTTGCGATGCTGTTGCTTTGTTCTTTCATGGTTTTATAGGGGTCGGTGTTCTTTAAGGCTTCGTAGGCTGCCTCGTGGATCTTGGTTGCGATCGTTGCGCTGCAGACCTGGGGGTCGTAGAGCCGGGCAAGGAGGCTGCAGGCGGTGCGTATCGTGGTGGTCTGTGTTGCCGTATCTGTTGTGCTTAGCTCTGTTTCGAAAAGGATTCGTTTCAGCAGGCAGGGGACGCATTCTGGTTGGATTTTCATGGTGGAGACCCAGATGAGGCCGCTGCTTTTTATCTTTACTGGTTCTTCTTGTGTGTTTTCGTATGTCTTCAAGGAATAGGGCCGTGGTGGGGCGCTGGTTTTGAGAGAAACGAGCAGGTTTTATTGATGCTTTGTATAGATGATGGTAGGAGTTGTCCTCCGGGGCGTTTTTTTAGGTATCTTTGGGTCAGCGGAACGAAATATTAATATATT
>Ga0209164_1002258_pt1 | contig 21130 bp, 19 predicted proteins | sample MTBNYHSulfiMetaG_FD_187458 | JGI IMG/M metagenome (GOLD analysis project Ga0209164, IMG submission 187458) | Enrichment culture microbial communities from rom New York Harbor, USA that are MTBE-degrading - MTBE-NYH (New York Harbor Sulfidogenic)... | ecosystem: Environmental > Aquatic > Marine >... | reverse complement strand
TGGGGAGCTCGAGACCGGGGAGCATGAGCTTTCTGATCACCCTGAACCCGAATCGCTCGTACAGGCGCACGTTCCCTTCGGTTTCGGTTTCCAGGTACAGGTGATGGCCGTTGAGCTCGCTTTCCGCGATGATCCCCCGCAGCAGTCTGCCGCCGAAGCCCTTTCCCTGGTGCTGCGAACCCACCCCGATGATCTGCAGGTACGTGAACGCCCTGCTCCGCATGTATTCCCTGCGATCGCGCTCTATCGGCGAGAGGGCCGGCCACATCTTCCTCATCACGTCCATCCCGATTCGCATTCCGCACGCCATGGCCCCGCTGCGGATCATCCCCCACACGCTCATGCCGGCGTGACGACCCGGGACCCACGCCGCCACGCCCTCCAGGTCCTCAGAGGTGGCAGCGACCCGTCCGTAGCGGAGGCAGTAGCGGATCGGTGTTTCGAAGAATGCCGACAGCTTGACCTCCTTCCTGTACTGGCCCTCGAACAGCCTGTTCCAGACAGGGTCGTGGCGAAAGGCGTCTTTCAACACCTCCCGCGCCCGCGGGACGTCCTGCCTGCGCAGGGTGTACAGATCGCTCATCTTTCTCATCCCCCCGCAATCTGGCCCTCGGGCCGCCGGCGGAGCGTCGAAGGTGCAGCTCAAGCGGTCGACCAGCCCACATTCCCGCTTCTTGCGCTGCAGGCTCCTGGAGGCCTTCGCCCTGAGCACGAGCAGGCTCCGGGCCGGGTCGCCGATGCCCGGACGCTCTCCCCCGATGGATCTACCGGGTCAAGTCCTGGAGCAGCAGGCCCTTGGTCGTCACCCCCGGCACCTTTTCGAAGGCCACGGTGGCGCCCAGGTAGCGCTGCTGGTTGAAATCCAGGGCGACCCAGCTCGACGTGACGATCGTGTACTGCCGGCCGTCGCGGACCGCCACGTCGCTGGAGTACAGAAAATCCCCGCTGCGTCCTTCGATCGAGGGCAGGAGGTGCTGGTTGCTCTTGGCCAGGATCCTGCGCAGGGTGTCGGCGCTCACCGTGGCCCGCATCACGTCGTTGTCGAAGCGCATGAACCCATCGAAGCGATACCGGGGCAGCGGACCGGCCTGAAGGCCGGAGCCGAAGGAGGTGTGGTTCAGCAGCGCCACGTCGGCTTTCACCCCGTCGCGCACGGTCTCCACCGCCCACTTCGCCGCCTCCAGCACGCTCATGCTCCTGCGCACCCGCCCGACGATGGCCGTATCCTCGGCGTCGAGGTACTGGCGGCGCACCGCCGCGATCGTGGCTTCCATGGGCTCGTGTCCGCCGGCGACATCTTCGCTCACGATGTCCCGAAACACCACCCTGGAGCGGCCGCGGTCCAGGTACACCTCGGCCACATTCAGGCGCTCCCCGCAGAAGCCGTTGTGCAGGTAAGGAATGCCGGCCACCTCCTGGCGCAGGGTCAGGTGGTCGTGGGCGCCCACGGCAAACAAGGTCGATCCCGGCAGCCCGGGCAGGATCGCCGCGTCGGCGCTCAGGCCGGCGTGGGACAGCAGGATCGAGTAGTCCGCGCCGGAGCTCAAGGCGCGGTAGTTCGCCTGGACCCACTCGACTGGATTGGGCACCTGGATCGACTCCCGCACCTCCTTGGGGTAGGTGTTGATCTGGTCGGTCGCCACCCCGACGACCCTGACCCAGTACGGGCCCGCCTTCAGGTCGACGTGCGTCGGAGCCAGCAGTGTGCCATCGGAAGCCCGGCGAACGGTCCCGATCACCATGGCTCCGTACATGCGGGCGGTATCGAGGAACTCCTGAGGCGAGACGAAGTCGAACTCGTGGTTGCCGATGTTCACCACCACCGGGCCGTAGTCGCGAAGGCGGGACAGAAACTCCCAGTCCGCCACGCCGCTGGATTTCCGGGCCGCAGCGTTGCCCAGCTCGAACAGGTCGCCGTTGAACAGGAACACCATCGTGCGGCCGCCGACACCCTGCGACAGCTCCTGCACTGCCGCCAGGATTCGGGGGTAGGTGTCGTAGGCCGAATGGGTGTCGGCCATGTTGACGACGATCAGCTCGGGGTTTCGGTACTCCTCCGAGCCCTTTGCCAACAGAGGAGCCGCGAAAGCGGCGACCAGAGCCAGGACCACCAGGGCTCTCAGGAGCTTCTTGAGATTCATCACCGGTTCCTCCTTTTCACTTGGCCGTCATGATAGACCGCCGGCAGAGGGTGCGCAACAGTAAGGGTGTGCGGGCCGGCCGACGACGAGGGGCTCCTCCGTCGAGCCCCGGCTCCCCGCGCGCCGAACAGTGGCAACGCGGAGGAGCCCTCGCGAAAGCGCCGCTTGCCGGAATCATACTTGACTTGTTTGGTAACATTAAGGAACTTCAAAACATGAAGATACTCATTGTCACATTGGCAGTCCTTGGCGTTTTCGGTGTGGGGGCATTGTTCGCCCAGAGCGTGATCGACCTCAGCGACGCCACCTCCCGGGTCAAGGAGATCACCGTCACCAACCAGGGACTCAGCTTTTCGCCTTCGGAAATACGCCTTCGGCAGGGGGACACCGTGCGGCTGACCTTCGAGGTGAGGGCCGGATTCCACGACTGGAAGATCGACGCCTTCGGCGCCGCCACGAAACAGATGTCCAGGGGACAGAAGGATACGGTAGAGTTCGTGGTCGACCGGGCGGGAACCTTTGAGTACTACTGCAGCGTGGGGAATCATCGCGCCCAGGGCATGGTCGGCCGGCTCGTCGTGATCGAATGAGCTCCGGGCCCGCCGGCCGGCCAGCCGCCGGCGGAGGCCCCTCGGTCCTACTCCTTCTCGCCATGAACCAGGTGGCAGGCCGCCAGATGCCCCGGCCTGGCTTGCTTGAGCTCGGGAATCCGGCGGCGGCAAACCTCCATGGCGTACGGGCAGCGGGTGTGAAAGCGGCACCCCGGGGGCGGCGATGCCGGGCTGGGGACGTCCCCCTGGAGAATGATCCGCTCCTTGGGCCGTTCGGGGTCCATGGTGGGAATCGCCGACAGCAGGGCCTGGGAGTAGGGGTGCAGCGGTGAGGCGTAGAACTCCTGCTTGGGCGCCTCCTCCACCAGGGCGCCCAGGTACATCACCCCCACCCGGTCGGCGATGTGCTTGACCACGCTCAGGTCGTGGGAGATGAACAGGAAGGTCAGCCCGAACTCCCCCTGGAGGCGCTCCAGGAGGTTGATGATCTGGGACTGGATCGACACGTCAAGGGCCGAGATCGGCTCGTCGGCCACGACGAACTCCGGCTCGAGGACCAGGGCCCGGGCGATGACCAGCCGCTGGCGCTGGCCGCCGGAGAACTCGTGGGGATAACGGCGGTAGTGGTAGCGGGCCAGGCCGCAGACCTCCAGGACCCGCTCGACCCGGGCCCGCCGCTCGGCCCCGGTGGCGATGCCGTGGGCGGCCAGGGCCTCGCCGATGGCGCTGCCCACGGTCTTGCGGGGGTTCAAGGAGCTGTAGGGGTCCTGGAACACGATCTGCATCTCCCGGCGCAGGTCCCGCAGCTCGTGCTTGCCCATGGCGAACACGTCCCGGCCCTTGTACAGCACCGTTCCGGCGGTGGGCTCCAACATCTTCAGGATCGTGTGGCCGGTGGTGGACTTGCCGCAGCCGGACTCGCCCACCAGGCCGTAGGTCTCCCCCCGGCGGATGCTCAGGCTCACCCCGTCGACGGCCTTGACGCAGCCCTTGACCCGGGCGAAAACGCCGGTGCGCACCGGGAAGTACTTCTTGAGCCCCGAAACCTGCAGCAGGGGGGCGGCCTCCCGGGGCGCCCCCGGGGGCACAGGGGCGGAAGGGGAGCTTTCCATCTCAGAGCTCCTCCGCCGGGTCGAGGTGCCGTCGCCCCCCGCTCGGCGCAGCCGCGGCGGGCCCGCTTTGATTCCCCGGGTACAGCCAGCAGCGGACCGCGTGCCCCGGCCCTACGTCGGTCTCCGGCGGCATCCGGGAGCGGCACACCTCCATGGCATGGGCGCAGCGGGGATGAAACGGGCACCCCGAGGGCATGTGCAGGGGGTTGGGGACCGCCCCGGGGATGTAGGCCAGCACCTCCTGCTCGACCTCGATCCGGGGCTTGGAGTTCATCAGCCCCACGGTATACGGGTGCCTGGGCTGCCGGAACACCGAGACCACGTCGGCGCTCTCGATGATGCGTCCTGCGTACATGACCACCACCTGCTGGGCGATCTCGGCAATCACCCCCAGGTCGTGGGTGATGAAGATGATGGCGGTGTTGATCGCCCTCTTGAGCTCCTTCATGAGCTCCAGGATCTGGGCCTGGATGGTCACGTCCAGGGCGGTGGTCGGCTCGTCGGCGATCAGGAGCTTGGGGTTGCAGGACAGGGCCATGGCGATCATGGCCCGCTGGCGCATGCCGCCGCTGAAGCGGTGGGGGTACTCGTCCACCACCTTCTCCGGGCCCGGGATACCGACCAGCTTGAGCATCTCGATGGTCTTGCCCCGAGCCTGGGCCGCTTTGAGCCCCTGGTGCAGCTCGATGGCCTCGGAGATCTGGTCGCCGATGGTGTAGACCGGGTTGAAGGAGGTCATAGGCTCCTGGAAGATCATGGCGATCTCGTTGCCCCGGATGTCCCGCATGGCCCGGTCGTCGAGCTTCAGGAGATCCCGCCCCTCGAACAGGATCTCACCCGCGGCGATCCTGCCCGGCGGGTCCTGGATCAGGCGCATGACGCTCAGGCAGGCCACGCTCTTGCCGCAGCCGGATTCTCCGACGATGCCGAGCACCTCCCCGGGCCTGACCGAGAAGGAGACGTTGTCCACGGCGGTCAGGGTCCCGTCGTCGGTCACGAAGCGGGTCACCAGGTCCTTGACCTGTAGCAGATACTCCATACACTCTCCGCAGACCCGGGGCCTTTCAGTACTTGCGCGACTTCGGGTCCAGCGCGTCGCGCAGACCGTCGCCCAGCAGGTTGAACCCCAGCACCATCAGGAAGATCGCCAGCCCCGGGTAGGTGGTCAGGTGCGCGGCGACGCGCATGTACACCCGCCCCTTGCTCAGGATGGCGCCCCACTCGGGGGTGGGCGGCTGGGCGCCCAGGCCCAGGAAGCCCAGCCCCGCGGCCCAGAGAATCGAGGTGGCGATCTGGAAGGTCGACTGGACGATCACCGGGCCGATGCAGTTGGGCAGCACGTGGAGGAAGATGATCTTGGCCTCCCGGATGCCCAGGGCCTTGGCCGCCGAGACGTAGCCGAGCTTCTTGATCGACAGCACCGAGCCGCGCACCAGGCGGGCATATACCGGCACCGAGGCGATGCCGGTGGCGATCATGACGTTCTCGACCCCGACGCCGAGGATCGTGACCACGATGATCGCCAGAAGGATCCCGGGGAAGGCGATCATGATGTCGATCAGCCGTTGGACGAACAGGTCCAGCTTCCCGCCGTAGTAGCCGGACAGGGCCCCGATCGGGACTCCCACGACCAGCCCGATGACCACCGAGATCAGGCCGATCCCCAGGGAAATCCGGGCGCCGAAGAGGATACGGCTGAACAGGTCCCGCCCCAGCTCGTCGGTGCCGAACCAGTGCCGGACCGACGGCCCCTTGAGGGCGTTGCCCAGGTCGGTGGCGATGGGGTCGTGGGAGGCGATGAACGGGGCGAAGAGGGCGCACAGTAGGAACAGGGCGATGATCCCAAGGCCGAGCATGGCGGTGCGGTTCTTGCGCAGGTGCCGCACCACGGCCCCGAGCTCGCCCTCGTTGCGGCCCGCAGCCGCCCCGAGGGAGGTGCTGTCGGCTTCCGCCGCCGCGTCGGGCGCCGGCATTCCGCCTGTCTCCGCCATAGGCTACTCGCTCTCCTGGGACTGGTAGCTGATCCTCGGGTCGAGGAAGGCGTAGGCCAGGTCCACCACCAGGTTGATCAGCACGAAGCTCACCGCCAGGGTCATCACCGCCCCCTGGACCACGGGGTAGTCCCGGGCCAGGATCGAGTCCACCAGCAGGCGTCCGACCCCGGGCCAGGCGAACACGGTCTCGGTCAGGACCGCCCCGCCGAGCAGGATCCCGAACTGCAGGCCCATGATGGTCACCACCGGGATCAGGGCGTTCTTCAGGGCGTGCTTGTAGACCACGACCTTCTCGGCCAGACCCTTGGCCCGGGCGGTGGTGATGAAGTCCTGCCGCAGCACCTCCAGCATGCTCGAGCGGGTGATCCGGGCGATCAGCCCGGCGGTGGCCATGCCCAGGGTCAGGGCCGGCAGGATCAGGTGACGCCAGGTGCCGCGTCCCGTGGCCGGAAGCCAGCCCAGGTTGACCGCGAACAGCAGCTGCAGCATCAGGGCCAGCCAGAACACCGGGGCGGCGACCCCGAAGAGGGCTACGAGCATGCTGAGGTTGTCGAACAGGGAGTAGCGCCGGGTGGCCGAGATGATGCCCGCGGAGATCCCGACCAGGGAGGCGATGAGCATGGCCGCAAGGGTCAGCTCGATGGTCCGGGGGAAGCGCTCCCGCAGCTCCGTGGCCACCGGCCGGCGGCTCATGGTCGAGACGCCCAGCTCGCCCCGGAACAGGTTGCGCACGAAGATGCCGTACTGCACCGGCAGGCTGCGGTCCAGGTACAGGTCCTTGCGCACCTGCTCGATGTACTCGTTGCTCGCGTGCACCCCGGCGATGGCCACCGCCGGGTCCCCGGGGATGAGGCGTATGATGGCGAAGATCAGGATCGACACCCCGATGACCACTGGAATGGTCAACAGGAGCCGGCGTACGATGTAACCAACCACCCTTCCAACCTTTGCAGCGGGGGAAAAACGGCGGCGTGCCGCACCAGTCCGGCCGGCACGCCGCTATCCGGCGATCGGGACCAGTCTACTCGATGTAGGCGTCCCAGGCCAGGATGTTCTCCAGGGGATGATGGATCAGCCCCTCGACGTTGCTTCGCACCGCGTTGATCTGCCCCTCGTCGTGGAGGTACAGCCAGGGGGCGTCTTCCCAGATGAGCTCGATCGCCTCGGCGTACAGACCCTCCCGGGCGCTGCGCTCGGGGGTCGTTCTGCCTGAGTCCAGGAGGCGATCCACCCGGTCGTTCTTGTAGTAGGACACGCCCCAGCCCGTAGGCGGCCACTGGGAGGAGTGCAGCAGGGAGAAAATCCCGTAGTCCGCATCCAGGGTCACCGTGCCCCAGCCGAGCATGTACATCTGGTGCTGGGCCTCGGCCGGGGGCTTACGCAGGAAGCTCAGGTAGGCGCTCCACTCCATGGTCTGCAGCTCGAGCTGCACCCCAACCTCGCGGAGCATCGACTGGATGGCCTCGGCGATGGTGGAGTCCATCAGGTAGCGGCCGGTGGGGTGGTGGAAGACCGCCCGGAAGCCGTTCGGGTACCCGGCCTCGGCCAGGAGCTGGCGAGCCTTGGCGGGGTTGTACTCGTAGGGGCCGACCTTGGTGTGCCCGAACACGGCCGGCACCACCGGAGCGGTGGAAGGATACCCGACCCCGGCCAGGATGGTGTTGATGATCGCCTCCTTGTCCACGGCGTAGTTCATGGCCTGGCGGACCTTGGGGTTGTCGAAGGGTTTGACCTGGGTGTTGAAGCCCGCGTAGATCACCCGCACGCTCGAGGCGTACACCACGTCGATGCCGGGGTTGGCGTTCAGACGCTCCGCGTCCGCGGGGGGAACGCGCATGACCGCGTGGGCCTCGCCGGTCTCGAGCATGACCATGCGGGCGGCGTCCTCAGGGACGAACTTGAAGGTCAGGGTCTCGATCGTGGGCACCCTGCCCCAGTACTCGGAGTTGCGCTCCAGCACGATCTGCTCACCCCGGTCCCAGCGCACCAGCTTGAACGGCCCGGTGCCGACGATGTTGCTGGTGGCTTCGCCCTTGGCCAGGCTTTGCAGGGAGGCGGGGCTCAGCATGCCGATGAACGAGTGTGAGAGGTTGGAGATGATCGGCGCAAACGGGCGATTGAGAACCAGGCGGATGGTGTACTCATCCACCACCTGGACGGCCGAGACTTCGCTGATCAGGAAGCGGTACGGCGCCTTGCTCTCCGGGTCCAGGAAGCGGTCGAGGTTGGCCTTGGCCGCCTGGGCGTTGAAGGGGGTACCGTCATGGAACTTCACCCCCTGGCGCAACCGCAAGGTCCAGGACAGACCATCCGAGGCCGCCTGCCACGACTCGGCCAGGGAGGGCTCCAGGGTCCCGTCGGGGGCCATGTAGATCAGGGACTGGTGAAGGTGCTCGCCCACGGTGGCCGCGGGAGCGGAGGCCATGGCGATCGGGTCCAGGGCCTCGGGCTGGGCGCCGATGGCGATCACCAGCTCCTGCCTGGGGGCCGCCGGAGCCTCCTCCTTGGTGCCGGCGGCGAACACGGAGGCCAGCGGCATCAGGACGAGCATCACTGCGGCGACTAACCATAGTTTTCGCATCACGTTTCTCCTTTCGCGAATCCTGTTTCTTACGATCTTCCTGAATATAGAGATTGCCTCCGCGAGCGTCAAGAGAGGTTGCCGCCCACCCCGGCGTGACCGTCGAGCGCACCCCCTTTCTCGACCGGCCGCAGGGTGACCACACCGTGCCGCTGCCCCTGCCCGAAGGCGCTGCTGCCAGCCTGCCTGCCGTGCTCTTGCCTAGGCGAGCCCGCTCGCATACCATGCCTGTCATGACCCCAGAGGAGCCGCTCGGCTTGAAAGGCAAGGTGGAGCTGCAGATCGACCCGCAGGGCCTGGAAGCCCTCCTCGTGTACACCCCGGAGCCCGAGGGAGCCGAGTGGACGCGCCAGGGCGTGGCGGAGCTCCTGGGGGGAGCCGGAGTTACGGAGGGGCTCGAAGCCAGGGCCCTGGATAGTCTGTTCGAGGCCGCAGGGCCCGCATCGGCGTCCGGGTCTGCCCCGGCCTCGCCCGCGGGCCGCACGGTGGTCGCGGCCCGCGGCACCCCACCGCAGGCCGGGGTAGCGGCCCAGGTAGAGGTGGCCCGGCTATCGACTCCCGAGGCCCTGCGGTCCTACGAAGAGCGCGTGATCCCCGCCGGCAGGCCCCCGGAGGTCTGGCTTCGAAGCACCGAGAGGTCAAAGGTTGAGACCACGGTCACGAAAAAGCCCCGGCTGGGATTCCTCCGAGGCAAGACGGAGAAGCAGCTGAAGTGGGAGAAGCGCGAGAGGGTGATCCCCCTGGAGCGGCCGGGGGAGGAGCTGGGTCGCGGCTACGCCCGCAAGGGGGACGTCGTGGCCACCATCACGCCGGGCCGGCGGCCGCGCTCCGGCCGCAGCGTCCTCGGCCTGGAAATCCCGGCCCCCGCAATCGAGCAGGAGGAAGGACCCTACCTGGCGGGGGCCCTGAGACAGCTCGGAGCGGAAATCCGTGCGGAGGAGGCGGGTTTCTATCGGTACGGCTCCAACTGGATCGAGCACTTCCCCTTCGCCCTGCACGAGCACAGGCTCTACGCTTCCCCGGACCGCCTGACCTGCCTGCTGGACTTCACCCCGGGATCCGACCAGGCCGATCCTCCCACCGCGGCGCAGCTCCTCGAAGAGGCGCAGGCCCAGGGCTTCGAGGCCGAGGAGTTGCTCTCCGAAGAGCAGACGGCGCTTGTGCTCAGCGAGGCCCTGACCGATCGGGCGAGCCTTCGGGCCAGGAGCCTTAGCCGGCCGTTGGACGCGGAGATCCGCATCGATGTGAGCGAGGACTCCCTGAGCGCCCGGCTCAGCCTGCGCAAGGGTCGAGGGGAGGGGCGCCCCCTGCTCCTGAAGGAGGCCGGAGACGCCATCCGGGCCCGGAAACTCAAGGGCATGGACACGGCCCGGGTCAAGGAGGACATCCTCGGCTTCTACAGAGGCCCGCACCTCACCCTGGAGGACTACCTGCTGGTGGAAGGCCGGGAGGCGCAGGCGGGGGAGGACGGGCGGCTGGAGTGGAAGGTGGGTTTCCTCGAGCCGGAACGAGCCCAGCGGATCAAGGAGCAGGCCCTGGCCCGGGCTGAGCAGCTGGGGGAGCTTCAGTCCCTGAGCGCCTTTCCCCTGGACTCCGTGGAGGCGATGGCGGAGGTCCAGGAACGGCAGGCCGTGGCGGAGGTGCGTCCGGCCACGGCGGGGCGGCCGGGGGTCGACGTATTCGGGGTCGCGCGACCCGGGATCAGGGGCAAAGAGGTGCCGGTCGAGCTGTTCGAGAATCTCCAGAAGCTCCGCAACGAGGTCATCGCCCTGTCGGCGGGGCTGCTGGAAAAGGGAAGCCGCGGGGAGACGACGCACCTCAGGGTCCGGTCGCACCGGGATCGGGAGGTTCAGGTCTCCCTCTCCGAGGACCGGATGGAGGGGTTTCTCACACTCGTGCCTTCGGCGGGAACCGGAACGCCCGTCGATCCGCAGGAGGTCCAGCAGCTGCTCAGCCAAGCGGGGGTGACCCACGGAATTCTCCACGAGGTACTGGCCGAAGCCCTGCGGCGGGCTCAGGGCGGAGAGAAGGTGGAGCGCCTGGTGGTCGCCCGGGGTCGGGAGCCGGAACACGGCCGGGACACGGACCTGGAAATCCTCGTGCAGCAGGCCAGCGGACAGCGCCTCTCGGTGGGCGAGGACGGCCGGGCCGACTACCGCCGCCAGGACCGGATCACGACCGTCAAGGCCGGGACCCTTTTGGCCCGGCTGCGGGCACCCGCGACCGGCTCGGACGGATGGGACGTGTCCGGAAAGGAAGTCCCGGCGCGCAGGGGAGCGGCCCGGTACGTTCACGCGGGCAAGAACGTCGAATGCCGCGAGCTCGAGGATGGCAGCCTCGAGTACCTGGCCAGAATCGATGGGGAGCTCGACTGCCGGGCCGGGGCCATCGAAGTGCTGCAGATCCACACCGTCGCGGGAGACGTCGGGCTGGGCAGCGGCAATGTGCGCTTTCCCGGCAGCGTCCGCGTCCAGGGGGCGGTCAAGAGCGGCTTCAGTGTCGTGAGTGACGAGAGCATCTTCGTGGAGGAGAGCGTGCAGGGGTCGCTCCTCTCGGCCCGGGAAGCCATCCAGGTGGGAAAGGGCATCGTGGGCGAAGGCAAGGCGGTGCTGCGGGCCGGCAAAACGATCCGGGCGCACTTTGCCGAGCAGGCCACGCTCTTGGCGGTCGAGAACGTACATCTCGCCAACGCCTGCCTGCGCTGCACGGTCAAATGCAACGGCAAGATGATCCTGGGCTCGGACAAGGGCAGCATCATCGGCGGGCGGGTGTACTGCAAGCTCGGCGTGGAAGCCGCGAACCTTGGCTCGGACCGGGAGATCCGTACGGAGATCCACTTCGGGCAGGACATTCTGGTGCAGGACCAGCTGGAACGGGAGCAGCGGAACCTCGAGAAGCTGAAGGTCAGAAACCGGGAGATAGAACGGGCCCTGACCCGCACGGAGCGAACGGCCCCCGTGGACACTCCGACGATCGAGAGGCTGCGCCTCGAGAAGCTCCGGAACCTGCAGCTGATCCAGGTTCACTCCAAGCGCGTCTTCATCCTCCAGGAGCGCTTCGAGCAGCATTTCCCGTCGGAAATCGTGGTGCGGGGGGTAGCCTACCCCGGGGTGGTGCTCAACAGCCACGGCCGGCAGCGAGAGGTCAAGGCGGGCGTACGGGAGGTGGTTTTCTACTTCAACACCGCCACCGGCCGGATCGAGGAGAAAGCCCTGGGCGACTGACATGCCGTGCGCAGCCGAGAACGTGGAGACAACGGGCTTCCTTTGCTGCGGGAGCAAGAGGCAGCCCGAGGCCGGCGAAAGGACGTGACTTGGACCAGCAAAGCACGCGTGATTGGGAGATCTTCTTCGAGCTCTACGAAGCCCTACCCCGGCAGGGGCCGGGCAACCGCGCCTGCGCCGCGAAAGCACTCGGGCTGTGCCGGGACCTGCCGCCGGCTCCGGCGGTCCTGGACCTCGGCTGCGGCGTCGGCGGACAAACGCTGCACCTCGCCGAGCTGACCTCCGGGTCCATCGTTGCCCTGGACAGCCATGCCCCGAGCATTCAGCGACTCGAAGCGACCGTCTCTGAACGCGGGCTCTCGGACCGCATTCGCCCGGTGATCGGCGACATGGCCCGCCCGGATCTGCCGGCCGCCAGCTTCGATCTCATCTGGTCCGAAGGTGCGCTCTACAACATCGGCATCGAGAATGCCCTGCGTATCTGCAGCGGGCTGCTGCGCAGCGGCGGACACCTCGCCTTCACCGACGCTGTCTGGCGCAAGGACAATCCCCCCGCTGAGGTCAAGGCGAGCTTCGACCTGGACTATCCGGCGATGGGCCGGGTCCCCGATATCCTGTCGGCCATCGCCGCCTGCGGATTCTCGCTCCTCGGCCACTTCACCCTGCCGGACCAGGCCTGGTGGGACGACTTCTACACGCCGATGCAGAAGCGCATCGAGGAACTGCGCGGCAAGTACGCCGCCGACCGCGAGGCGCTCGCCGTGCTCGAACAACTCGCGAGAGAGCCCGAGATGCACCGCCTTCACTCCGACTACTACGCCTACGAGTTCTTCGTCGTGCGCCGCGGATGAGGGGGAAATCGCCGAGGCGGGCGTGGGGGTTCTTGACGTAGGCTATCACATGGGCTGACTTCGTCCGATTGGCAATGCGCAGGCCAATCTTGTCAACGGTCAGTTACCGAGTGTTGCCGGCACGGAAGACCGCACTTGACTCAGGAGCAACCGGTCCGCCGGGTCCGCACGACAAAGAGCGCCATCTCCCGGATTGAGCACCATGCGGAAGACATCGAGCTCTCTACAATGGGAAAGGTGGCCAATCCGCTTGGGAAGAAGTTCGTAGCCGAGATCAGCTGTATTCTCGATTCCGCTGGGCGCAGAAGTCGAGATAGTCGTCGATCGAACCCCGAAATGCCGTGGAGCAATTCAACATCAATCACTCGCACGACCTGCGACACGCTCCGAGCCTGCTCTCGAGCGAGTCTTTCGAGAGCTCGCCGCGATCCTTCTCGGAGTACTATCCGTGTGCGCATCCTACCGATTCCCCTGTTACACATGAACTCTTAGACACTGACGGAGAGGCCGCGTCAGTTCGCTCTCAAAGGAGGCTGCGATGCCGATGCGATTCCTGCTATCAGCCTCGAGGCGGGGCTGACAGTGAGCCAGATTGTCTCTGGCTTCATCCCCCGTCACCAGTTGAGAGTACTGGAAGCACCGGCGCTCCGGGTTATGGCCGTGCGATCATCTCTTGACATTCTTAGGGACGCCATATAGAGTTAGTGGATCTTAATAAGAGGGTCAATCCATGACCACACAGGAGCACCTCAGTGCCAGCCTCGAGGACTACCTGGAGGCCATCTACAACCTCATCCAGAAGAATCGCGTGGCCCGCAGCCGGGACATCGCCCAGAAGCTCGATGTGAGCGGGGCCTCGGTCACCGGCGCCCTGCGTGCCCTGTCCGAGAGAAACCTGGTGAACTACGCCCCTTACGAGCTCGTCACCCTGACCAACCGAGGCAGGAAGCTGGCCGAGCGGGTCGTTCAGCGCCACAAGGCGTTGAAGACCTTTTTCGTCACCGTCCTGGGATTGGGCGAGAAGGAGGCCGGGGAAAACGCCTGTCGGATCGAGCACGCCGTATCGGAACAGCTCATGGAACGCCTTACCCGCTTCGCGGAGTTCATCCAGGTTTGTCCGCGGGCCGGAGCCCGCTGGCTGGAAGGCTTCGGCTATTTCTGCGCGCATCCTGACTGCGGGCGGTCACCGGAGCAGTGCCGCCGCTGTATGACCGACGCCCCGGGGGAGAGCGGCGCTGACAGCGGCGGAAGCCACGGAGCCCCCGAATGAGAAGCGAAGGCAGGGCTGAGGCGGCAGGACCGGCCTTCCCACTGTCCATGTCCGAGAGCGGGAGCACCGTGCGGATCCGGCAGGTCTTCGGCGGCCACGGCCTCCAGCGGCGGCTCTCGGCAATGGGCCTGATGCCGGGGATGGAGCTGGAGGTGGTATCGAACGACCGCGGCGGGCCCCTGGTGGTCAAGGTGTTGGACAGCCGTTTCATGATCGGACGCGGGATGGCCCATCACATCCACGTGAGCTGACTCTCGGCAGTCTTTTTTTTCGGTGACCGTTAGGACAGACTAACTTTTTGTGGAGATTCAAAGAAACCACGGAGGTGCGTATGACGACTGGCATCAAAGGCCTCGGAATCGGCGAGAGCGCGCAGGTAGTGGGCTATCGATCGGGTAGCCCAGCCTACCGGAGCCGCCTGCTGGCTATGGGCCTGACCAAGGGCACGGTGTTCACGCTGGTCAAGCTGGCACCGCTGGGCGACCCGGTGGAGCTCCAGGTACGGGGGTTTCACCTGTCGCTCCGCAAAGAGGAGGCCGAGGTACTGGAGATCCGGCCTGTGGAAGAGGAAGGAGAACGACAGTGAGAAGCGAGCATGTCCCGACGGCAGTGGCTGCCCGGGTGGTGGCGGTGGCCGGGAATCCCAACTGCGGAAAGACTACTCTGTTCAACGGCCTGACCGGCGGCCGCCAGCGGGTCGGCAACTGGCCGGGGGTGACCGTCGAGAAGAAGGAGGGCAGAGCCCGGATCGGAGCCACGGAGGTGCGCTTCGTGGACCTGCCGGGAATCTACTCCCTGGCGGCCTACTCGGAAGACGAGCGCGTGGCGCGGGACTACCTGCTGAGCGGCGAGCCGGAGCTGGTCATCAACATCGTCGACGCCACCAACCTGGAGCGCAACCTCTACCTGACCACCCATCTGCTCGAGATGAGGGTGCCGCTCCTCCTCGTGCTGAACATGATGGATCTCGCCGAGCGGCGGGACACTCAGATCGACGCGGAGCTCCTGGAGAAGGTCCTCGGCTGCCCGGTGGTGGCGATCAGCGCGGTCCGGGATCGGGACATCCAGAGGGTCCGGGAGGCCATCTTCCAGGCCCTCTCCGCGCCGAAGGTCCACACAACGGCTGCCCCGGAGTATCCCAACGAGATCGACGAGGTCGTGCAGCGCTGGAAGCCCCGCCTGGAAGCGCTGGCTTCCCGCGTCAAGACCGACGCCCGCTGGCTGGCCTTGAAGCTTCTCGAAGGCGATGACTGGGTCCGGGAGGCAGTGACCGCCTCCGGCGCCCTGCAGGCCGACGAAATCGAGCAGGCCCAGGGGCATATCGAGAAGACCCTGCGAGAATCCCCCGACATCGTTCTGGCCGACTATCGCTACGGGTTCATCCACGGCCTCTCCAAGAAGGTCGTGCGGCGCCGTCGCGACCGCATCTCGGCCACCGACCGGGCGGACAAGGTCGTCATGAACCGGGTGGTGGGCGTCCCGATCTTCCTGGCCGTGATGTACCTGGTGTTCTGGGTCACCATCAACGTGGGCGGGGCGTTCATCGACTTCTTCGACATCCTCTTCGGCACCGTGTTCGTGGACGGATTCGGAGCCCTGCTGGCGGCAATCGGAGCCCCGCAATGGCTCGTTACAGTGCTGGCCGGCGGGGTCGGGGCCGGGATCCAGACCGTGGCCACCTTCGTTCCCATCATCTTGACCATGTTCCTGATGCTCTCGCTGCTCGAGGACTCCGGCTACATGGCCCGGGCCGCCTTCGTGATGGACCGCTTCATGCGCTGGATCGGGCTGCCCGGCAAGTCCTTCGTGCCGATGATCGTGGGCTTCGGGTGCACGATCCCGGCGGTCATGGCCACGAGGACCCTGGAGAACCGCAAGGATCGGTTCATGACCGTGTTCATGACCCCCTTCATGTCCTGCGGGGCCCGGCTGCCCGTGTACGCCCTGTTCGCGGCGGCCTTCTTTCCCGCCGCGGCGGGGAGCGTGGTGTTCTCGATCTACCTGGCCGGCATCGTCCTGGCGGTGCTGACGGGCCTGCTCCTGAAGCACACGCTGTTTCGGGGGGAGGCCTCGCCGTTCATCATGGAGCTCCCGCCGTATCACGCCCCGCGCTTTCGCCACATCATGGCCCATACCTGGAGCCGCCTGAAGGTCTTCATGCGGCGGGCGGGCCTGGTGATCGTGATAGTGGTCGTGGTCCTGGGGTTCCTCAACTCCCTCGGCATCGACGGCAGCTTCGGAAACGAGGACTCCGAGGCGTCGGTGCTGTCGCGAATCGGCAGGGCCATTACCCCGGTGTTCCGGCCCATGGGCGTCGAACAGGACAACTGGCCGGCCACGGTGGCCATCTTCACGGGCCTGTTCGCCAAGGAGGCGGTGGTCGGGACCCTGAACAGCCTGTACAGCCAGATCGACACCGCCTCGGCTGCGGCGGCGGAAGAGGAGGCCGGCGGCGAGCCGGAGCCCTTCGACCTGTGGGGCGGAGTGCGCGAGGCCTTCGCCTCGATTCCGGCGGGGCTGGCCGGGATCTTCGGGACCCTGGGCGATCCGCTGGGAGCCGGTATGATCAGCGGCGAGGAGGCGGCGGTGGCCGAGGAGCTCGAAGCTGATACGACTGTGTTCGCCGCCATGCGGCGCTACTTCTCCTACGGCGGGCCGCAGGCCTACGCCTACCTGCTGTTCATCCTGATCTACTTTCCCTGCGTGGCCGCCCTGGGAGCGATCCTGAGGGAGATCGGGAGCGGATACGGGTGGCTGTCCATCGGTTACCTCACCGTGCTGGCCTGGATCGTGGCCACCCTGTACTTCCAGGTCGTCGTGGAGCACAGCCTCCTCTGGATCGTGGTGCCCCTGGCGATGCTGGGGGCGATCTACGGTCTGTTCCGGCTGATCGGGGCGCGCACCGGCCCCGGTGCCCGCGGATCGCAGCTAGCCGGGCAGAAATCACCCAGCCATGATGCGTGAGCTGCTCCGGCTGGTGGCCGACGGCCCAAGCCGGAGCGTCCGGGAGCTGGCCGAGGCCCTGAGGGCCAAGGGTCTGCGGGTCGAGGGTCTGGGGGCCGATACGAAGCTCGTCGAGATTGCCATCGCCGAGCTGGAGCACAAGGGCTACCTGCGGCGTGAGCCGCAGGTCCCTTGCCCTCCGGCCGGCGCCGACGGCCACCAGCGTACCGGCTCCGGCTGTGCGGCTTGCCCCCTGCAGTGCGGCGGCAGGGCCGCTGCGAGCTGGGTGCTCACGGACAAGGGCCGGGGGCGGTCACGCCGCCCCATCCCCACGCGGCCCGGTCACGCCCGGTGAGGCGGCGCTCCCGAGTGCCGGTGGGGGATGAGAGAGTGCGGCTTCTCGAGGCCGTGCGCCTCCAGCAACGCGTCGTCGGAAAGCACTGAGCGGATCGGCCCGTCGGCGACCAGACGGCCGTCGTGGAGGAGCAGCACCCGGCTGCACAGCTCCAGGAGGAACTCCAGGTCATGGGAGGTCACCAGCAGGGTCTGGGAAGTCCGACCCAGGACGCCGAGGACCTGCCTGCGGTTTCTGCTGTCGAGATTCGAGGTGGGCTCATCGAGGAGCATCACCTCGGGGCTCATGGCCAGAATCGTGGCCAGCGCCGCGAGGCGCTTTTCGCCTCCCGAAAGGTGGTGCGGGGACCGCTCGGCAAGGGGCTCCGCCCCCACGGTTCGCAGCGCCTCCGCCACCCGGGAACGCACCTCCTCGGCGGGAAGCCCCATGTTCAGGGGCCCGAAGGCGACATCGTCGAACACCGTGGGGCTGAACAGCTGGTCCTCCGGGGACTGGAACAGGTAGGCGACCCGCGGATCGAAGCTGCCCGCCTCCAGGCGGCGTCCGCCGACCTCCATCCGCCCACCATTCGGCCCCAGGACGCCGCACAGGAGCAGCAGGAGCGTGGTCTTCCCGGAGCCGTTGGATCCGACCAGGGCTACCCGCTCGCCGGCGCCCAGGCTGAAATCCACCTCGTGGATCACCTCCGGCCCTTCGGGGTAGCCGAAGCGCAACGCCCGCGCCACCAGGATGCCTGCCCCGGCCACGGGAAGGCGCTCCCCCCTGTCCGGGATGCGCGGCCCCCGGCGGCTCACCGCAGCTCCAGCCAGAGCAGCAGCCCCACCCAGGCGGCGGCCAGGATCGACCCTACGACATCGGCGGCGTTTTGCTGGAAGCGGCGCAGGCTGGGGAAGGAACCCTGGAAGCCTCGCAGCCGCATGGCCGTCGCCACCCGATCGCTCTGCTCGTAGCTGCGCACGAGCAGGGTCACCACTACCCCCGCGGTGGCTCCGAGGTGACGCAGGCCCCGCGACAGCCGGTATCCCCTCAGCCGAGCCGCCGTCAGGAGCTTGCCCATCTGCTCAAGATACAGGTGAATGTAGCGGTAGGTAAACATCAGGATGGCCAGCAGGGTGGCGGGCACCTTGAGGTCCTCCAGGGCCTTCAGGGCGGTCTGAACGCGCAGGGTCCCGAAGAAGCCCGCGAACAGCAGAACCACGGTGACGGCCTTGACCGCTATCTGCACCGCGGTGAGCAGACCTCGCCGGTAGAGATGAAGGAAGCCCCAGGACCACAGCGCCTCGCCCCCCGCGGTGAACAGCAGGAGCGGGATCATCAGGGCCAGAATCGCGAGTGGCGCCTTCAGGATCCTGACTACGAAGCCCACGGGCAGGCGCGAGAGCAAGACCAGGAGCAGTGCGCCGCCCGCGGCGGCAGCCAGCGCCCCGGTCGAGGAAACCGAGGCGCTGACCAGCACGAGCACAAAGGCCGCTGCCACCTTGAAGCGAGGATCCCAGGCGTGAACCGGCGAGCGGAGGTCCGCGTAGCGGTCAATCTCCACGACCCCTCCCGGACCCTTCCCCGCCGGAGGGCGGCAGACTCACGAGCGGCGTCTCAGAAGCCCCGCGGGAATCATCTCGGGCTTCACACGCAGGATCTGCTGAACCACGACGAATCCCACGACCCCTTCGACAAGCGCCAGGGCCGCGTGGGCCAGAGAGAACAGGTAGGCGATGCCGGTGAGCTCCTCCCCGGACAGGCGCAGCACCGCAAGCACGATGGCGGCACCGACAAGCACGGCCAGGGCCGAGGCCGCCCCGGCGATGAGGCTGCGCACCACCCGCCGGCCCCCCGCCAGCCGGCCAAGCCCGGAGTACAGGAGGCAGGCCAGCAGCGCCGGCACGGCGAAGATCACCGTGTTCACCCCCAGGGTGCTGAGCCCCCCGTGCTGGAACATCACCGCCTGGAAGAGCAGTCCGGCCAGAAGGGCCAGCACCGATGGCAGACCCAGCACGATGCCCACCAGGCCGGCCAGGCTCAGGTGCACCGAGGTGACCCCGACCTTGAAGTGCAGCAGCGAGGAAACGAAGAAGGCCGCCCCCATGACCGCGATCTTCGGGATCTCCTCCTGTCGCACCCGGCTCAGGGCGAGGGCCGTGAGGCCCGCCGCGGCTGCGTACCCGCCGATGATCACTCGGCTGTCCAGAACCCCTTCGGAAATATGCATCAGCGCGTTTCCCGCCGGCGACGGCGGAAGAACAACGCCGTGCCCAGAAACCCCCACACCCCGCAGGCTGCCATCGCCAGCTTCTGCCAGGCCGTCAGCGCTGCTTCCTGCCTTTCGGCGCCCATGGGCAGCATGGACTCGTCGACCTCCAGGTTGATGCGCATGCCGTGACCGCCCTGGGCCCGGATCTGGAGCACCCAGGTTCCCGGCCGGTCCGGGGCGAAGCAAACGATCCCGCGGCGGTCCGTGGTGGTCTGCTGCTCCGGCCCGCTCTCCCCGGGTGCGAAGATCAGGACGGGCGCCTCGGCCATGGGCAGCCCTGTGTCGAAGGCAGCCCGCACCCCGACCAGACCGCCGGCCAGGATCTCGTACTCCGTGCCGTGCCCGAAGACGGGTAGAGCCGCCAGCAGCAGGATGCCGGCGGCCGCCCGGCGTCTCAGCCGCCAGCTGGACGGCGCCCCGATCGACATAAGCATCTTTCGCCCCTACAGCAGCTCGCTGGAGGACTGCTCCGACACCTCGCAGTGCCCCTCCCCCAGATGCCCCAGGCTCCACAGGGCGTGGATTAGGGTTCGATAGCCGTCGGCGTTCCTGAGCTCCAGCTGGGCGACGTCCACGACCCCGTCCCTGGCAAAGGCGTGGAAGAAATCGAATCCCACCGAGCCCGTGTTGATGTGGTCGTCTTTCGGGGCCCCGATGTCGCCGAACACGTGGTCGAAGTGAAAGGTCATCTCCACATCGGCGCTGGCGCCGGCCTGCACCAGCCCCTTGATCTCCTCGCCGACGTAGCCCTCGCGACCGTCGAAGACCATCTCCTCATCGAGCCGAATGGTGAAAGGAACGCTCAGCCCTTCCCGCTCAGCCGTACCGATCATGACGATCGACGCGCCGGCGTAGGGACCGCCGGAGGCCCTCTTGAGAGCGAACCGCAAGGACTGGAAGTTCGCCGGTGCGACGTCCTCGACCGCACCCACGACGACGGGCTCCGCCTCCGCGTCCCCTTCGGCGAGGTCTACCACGTGGGTCCCGTCAAGGACCACCTGCTTCTGCCCGTCGGAGGTGTACGTCGTGGGATCGACCAGATTGACGTAGAGCTTTTCGAAGGAAATGCTCCAGCCCTGCTTGTCCACGAATCCCTGGCGGATGAAGTCCTCGCCGTTGGCAGTGAACACGAGCGAGCCGAGGGAATCCGCACTCGCCGTAGCGGCGGCCTCTCGAGGCTCCTTGTTCTGGCAGGCTGTCAACCCGCCCAGGACAACGGCCATGGCGAGGATGAGGGCATGGAAGAGCTTGAGGATCAGCTTGCGGTGGTTCATGGCGGCGCTCCTTTGGTAGCACGACTAGCCCATTCGTAGCACGAAGTCGGCGTTCTGTCAACACCCCAGCGAAGCCCCCAAGGAAGCGATCTGGTCGCTGCGGGAAGTCGACAACCATCTTGCCGCTGCGGACGGCGAAGATATGGCTCCGGCGAAACCGGGTAGTACGGACGGACCTGATTGGGAGATACCTGTAATGGTAGTCTGTGGCATGGAGAGAGCCAAAAAACAAGAAAGACAGCCTTGCCCGTGCGCAGCGCTTTCAGATATGGCAATCTGTCCCGCCGCCTGCTCCGCCGCCTGCTCCGGGGAGTCACTCTCCACACGATTGCCACAGCACCGCCGCTCGGGGCCCCCTCTTTCACTTCACGTGGTCCGGCAGACAGTCATGGCTACGGTTCTGGCCCGCGCCAACCCAGCCCAAGCCCGAGCTGCACCGCCCCACCTCAGCAACCGCTCTACCTCATAGGCAGTCCGGCCGACTTGCGCCATCATCCGCGCGCTCAATCGTTCCACTTCCATCGATATGCTGCGGGGAAAGAGCTGGAATTTCTTCAAAAAAGGCTTGCATTCTTCACTACACAGA
>Ga0209164_1002257_pt1 | contig 21134 bp, 17 predicted proteins | sample MTBNYHSulfiMetaG_FD_187458 | JGI IMG/M metagenome (GOLD analysis project Ga0209164, IMG submission 187458) | Enrichment culture microbial communities from rom New York Harbor, USA that are MTBE-degrading - MTBE-NYH (New York Harbor Sulfidogenic)... | ecosystem: Environmental > Aquatic > Marine >... | reverse complement strand
ACCCACGATATGAAGGGGAAATCAAAGCACTCAGCGATTTCGCAGCCCTTCTTGACCCTGAGGGGAATATCGTCGAAATCAGCGAGGCAGGGGCGTCTTTACTGGGTTTCAGTCCCGAGGACCTGGTGGGCAAGCGTATTCTCGATCACGTGGTGCCTCGTTTCCGGGACCTTTTCTCCACCTTTCTCTCCATTGTGGCCAAAACCGGAAAGGAAGAGGGGATCCTCACGATTATGGACCGAGAGGGTGAAGAGAAACATCTGGAGTTCTATGCTTTTGTGGATGAAAGGATCGGCTCGTCCGATCACATTCACCTGGTGGCGCGAAATGTTACGGAAAGAATCAAGCTGCAAAAAGAGCAGCTTTCCAAAGAGAAATTCCTCGGCATTCTGGAAATGGCCGGGGGCGTTGCGCATAAGCTCAACCAACCCCTGACCGTTATCCGCAACACCGCGATGGAGGTTCTCTCCCTTTTATCCCCTGAAGACCCGGTGTACGAGAAAATCGTGCGTATCCATTTGCAGATTGAAAGAATCTACGAAATGGCCATGAAAATCGGGAATATCAAGAGATACGAAGCCATGGATTATGTCGCAGGCATAAAGATCGTGGATATCGACAAAACAAGCTGACCTGAAGCATCTGAAGCATCGAGGGAAAGGTCATGGTCAAGAAAGTCCTTATCGTAGACGATGATACCGCAATGGTCCAAACCTTGAAAGAAGGGTTGATCCGTTATGATGATACCTTCGTGGTGCTCACGGCTGAAAACGGCCTTGACGCCGTGGAGCGTTTGAAGGAACACACCGTGTCCATTGTGGTCACGGATCTCAAGATGCCGAGGATGGACGGATTTTCCCTTCTGGCCCACATTATGGAGCATTATCCGGAGATCCCGGTCATCATTATCACCGGGTTCAGCACACCCGCGATGGAGCGGGCCGCCTGGGAAGGCGGAGCGGTCGGGTACATTGCCAAGCCCTTCATGATCAATGACCTGGCCAAGAAAATCATCACAACCCTAAGAAGAGAGGCCGACGGCGGGACGCTGCACAGCATTTCCTCAGGAATGTTTCTGCAGCTTGTGGAGATGGAAGAAAAGACCTGCACGATCAGGCTTATCTCAAAATCCTCGGGCCGACAGGGGATTCTTTTCTTCAGCCGGGGGGAACTGCTCGATGCGAGGGTGAACGGCATGCGCGGGGAAGAGGCGGCCTATGAGATTTTCTCTTGGGAGGAAGTGAGCCTGAGCATTCAGAACTCCTGCCAGCAAAAGGAGAAGCACATCCACAGGGATCTTCAGGCGATCCTTCTCGAAGCCGTGCGCCTGAAGGATGAAAGGCGTTTTGAAATGAAGGCCCGAGGGGGAAGCGGAACCCAGGGGGAGAAGGCGGCCGGACATGACAAAGCCCTCTCTGCGGAAGGGGTAAAGCGCATTCTGGCCGCACGTTTTCCAGAGGGGGCGGGCGTGGAAGACATTTACCAGGATGAGGCCTGGAAAGGGTTGGTCCTGGAGCTGAAGAGACTGGCGGGAAGGCTGAAAGCGGGGGATTTCAAAGCGGGTTACGTGGACCGGGGAGAGGCTCATGATTTCATCCTCGTCCCCGGCGAAAAGGTGACGGTAGTTTGCGTGAACCCCAAGTGCCCCAGGGATCGACTTGTGGAAACGCTCAGTGAGGTGTCTTAGCGGGCCGTCACGGACCATGAAAGCATTTTGTAACACTTTAGCCTTTTGAAAACTGCTGAGTTTCAGGCATGGGGGTCTCTCTCAAAACCGAAAAACAAAGGTGCCACACCGACCTGCTCAGCTTTAGGCAATTGGTGAGGCGGGCGGAGGACGTCCGGGGCATGACCATGCACGGTCAATCCTCGAAGTGCCTGTGAAGCCTCGCCGCCCGCCTTTGCTACCCGATTCTTGGAGAGTCTCCCCGCATGCCCTTCGTTTCGCGGTTTTGAGAGAGACCCCCATGCCCAGTGCTGCAATCTTGGATTTCAAAAGGCTAAAGTGTTACAGCATTTTGATAATGCCGAGTCATGGGAAGGTATCTCATGCTCTTGGCGTTTGGAAAGCCCAAAAGGGGGGGCGTTCTATGAAATCTGCTTCTGCAGATTTCATGAGGGCGCATGAATGATGAAAGAACTGCTCGGCCAACTGCTTGAAACCGAAGACGTCCACGGGGTGATGTTTTTCTCTTTCCAGGGCGATGTCATCTTCCGCAAAGAGTCCTCCTCGTTTTCGGGAGACAGGGAAGCAGAAGAAGGGTGGGACCGGTTTATCGTCGCCCTTCAAGGGGTCCGGGAGGCGGACCTGGTCTTTGAAAAGGTCAGACTTTACATCAGGAAAACCGATGTGGGGTACCTCGTCATCGTCATGGGGCTTTTCGCCCCTGCGGCCATGGTCAGGATGAGTTGCGACATGCTTCTGCCTTCCCTGAGGCAACAAAGCAAGACCTCAGGGTTGAGAAATTTATTCAAAAAGAAAGCTTGATCTTACCAAGGTTGACGGTCTCGTAAAAAGTCCTACACCGTCATTGCGAGGCGCAACGCGCCGTGGCAATCTCTCGGCGATTCAAGGAGTTATGAGCCCGCCCTGGCGCGATATCCCGGGGAGAATCAGCGTCGCTGGCGACTCACAGGATTTCCTTCTTGGATTCAAACGGTCATTTCCAGGTCTGGGCCAGGGATTGCCGCGCTTCGCTCGCAATGACATATCGGCGTTTTTCGGACTTTTTACGAACCTGTCAAGATAAGCTCGTTGAAAAACCGTCAAAACCTGTATCCGACTAAAACGGTGGCCAGCATGCCGTCGAGGTCCCCCTCGGCGACGACGGGCGCCCCGGAGGCGGTGCCTTCGAATCTTACGTCGGTCGTGAAAAGGTATCTTCCCTCAAATCCCACATACCATCGTTTGGAAAAATTGTAGTTGGCGCCGGCCACAAAATGGGCGCCGAAGGCCGTGTCGCTGTCATCCAGTGTAAAACTTCCAAGAGAACTCCGGCTCACCTGGCTCTTGAAATCAGCCAAGTAGAAGCCGAAGCCCACGCCGCCGAAAACTTCCCATGTATTGCTCGGTAAAACGACTTTGGCGGTTAACGTGATGGGAATAAGGGACAGCTCGTTTTTCTCGGAAACCCACCCAAGGCCGGTCTTGAACCGGTCGAATGAGTCGTCACATTCAATATAGCCGAGACCCAATTCCATTTTTAGATTAGGGGCGACATAACGGCCGTATGCGAGCTCTCCGCTGAAACCCACGTCAAAATCATCCAGGTCTCCATTGGTGGCATAGATGCCTGCCTTGAGCGCAAGGTCGTTCACGAACTCCTGGCCGAAGGATGAGAAAGGCCCCAGGAAGATCAATGAAACAAGAACAGTTCCACACCATAGAGATCTGATTTTCATGGCTCTCCTCCTTGCTGGAAAACGGCGTTTCCCTCCTCAAATATGTGATGCAAAGACCACGGCTTTTACCGGATGGGCAGGATCTAGCACGCTGCTCCATCGTTATCGCCCCATTTTCCTGAGGGGAAAAGAAGGAGCTTTCATGTAACAAAAACACGACAGAAGTGTCAAGAAAAACTCCCATTCCCTCAGATCTCCCGGCTTCTGTCATAGTTGCTTCAAGACCTGGTTGGCTGCGGTGAGCAAGGGGTCCCATGTGGGGCCGAAGGGCGGCGCATAAGCCAGGTCGGACTGGCTGAACGCTTCCACGCTCATCTTGGCGTGAAGCGCCACGGCTGCTGCATTGATCCTGTGGGCCACCCCTTCTTTTCCCACCATCTGTGCACCGAGGAGCCTTCCAGTTTTCTTATCTCCCACGACTTGAGCCCAGATGCCGCTTGCGCCGGGATGAGCATGGGCTCGGCTCCTGCTCCGGATCACCGTCTCCGCAGAGTCAAAGCCGAAATCTTGTGCTTCTTTCACGCTGAGCCCGGTGCGAGCGATCTGCATGTCAAAGACCTTGAACACAGCGGTCCCCACCACGCCTTGAAGCGCCACCTTGCGGCCGATCACATTGTCCGCAGCGGCCCAGCCCGACCTGTTGGCCCGAAGTGCCAGGGGAATCCATGTTTTTTTGCCGGTGACCCCATGGTAAGCGTCGGCACAGTCCCCGGCAGCGTAAATGTCATGGTCTGAAGTCATCATAAAGCGGTCCACGGCCACCGAGTGATTGGGGCCGAGAGAGAGACCCGCGCCGGCCGCCAATTCACTGCAAGGGCTCACCCCAACGCCCAAAAGGACCATCTCGCCCTTCAGTTCCATATCCGAACAGACGACCGTCATGACCTCTTTTTCTGCTTCTATTCTTTTGATCTCGTGACCGGGATAGAGCCCTATCCCATGGGCCTCTACCTCCTGACGCACCGCATCGGCGAGTTCCGGGTTCAGCCAAGGGATAAAAATCGGTCCCGGTTTCACCATATGCACTTCAATCCCTCTTGATCGAAGGGCTTCACACATTTCCAGAGCGATGTACCCCATGCCGACCACAACCGTCTTTCTGACCGGAGTCTTGGCAATGTGCTGTTTGATTCTTCGGCCGTCCTCCAGGCTTTTTAAGGCAAAGACACCGGGAAGACCGACACCCGGGACATCCGGGATGTTGGCTCTGGACCCCGTTGCAAGCAGAAGCTTGTCGTAGGAAAAGTCAAAGGCCTTGCCTTCCGAGGTGGCCCCTTTGCCTGACTTGTTCGCAGGGTCGATGGATTCAACCCGGTGCCCGGTCCTCAGATCAATGTCCTGCTTCTCCCTGAAGACCTGAGCAGGCCTGACCACAAGGTCTTCCATGTCCCTCGTCGCGTCCGCGACGTTGTAAGGGATTCCTCAGGCACTGTAAGAGACGTCCCCGCTCTGTTCAAAGACGATCACCTCCAAATCAGGCTTGTTTCTCTTGGCCCGGCTCGCAGCGCTCATGCCCGCGGCATCCGCGCCGATGATTACGAATTTCATGGTTTCTTCCCCCCTCTGAGATAGGATTGGACTCCTGGACCTCATATTGGATTTTTCACCTGCAAAAGGCAACCCTTTTGGAGTGCTGCACCCAGGATAGCCTGCCGTTCCCGGGACAGCGTTTTACCCGGAACAGCCTGTTGACTCTCAGCGCAGAGGCCAATAAACTGGGAGGACCGATCCATCAGTTGGGAAAAATCAGAAGGCAAAGGAGGTTTCTATGGGTACGTGGGATATGGATCTCTCGGGAAAAATTGCCCTTGTCACGGGCGGCAGTCGGGGGCTCGGAAAGGCGATCGCTCTTGCCATGGCTGAAAAAGGATCTCAGGTGGTCATTTGCGGCCGCAAGCAGGAGAACCTGGACAAAGCGGCCCAGGAATTGAAAAGAGCGGGCTTTGATGTTATGGCCCGAACGGCCCATGCGGGAAAAGGCGAGCAGGTGGCGGCCCTGATGGAAGCGATTGGGAAAAGGTACGGGAAGCTCGACATCCTTGTAAATAATGTGGGAACCAACATCCTAACCCCTTCCGTTGCTGAGGCGGACGAAGGACTGTGGGACAAGCTCATGGAGACCAACCTGAAAAGCGCTTTTCTGGTCTCATCTCGTGCGTACCCGCTTATGAAGAAAGCCGGTGCCGGCAAAATCATCAACATCTCTTCCATTGCAGCCCGAAAAGCGGCCCGGGGCATGGGCATCTATTGCGTCGCCAAAGCGGCCCTCGAGATGCTCACCAAGGTCCTTGCCGTTGAGCTCGCGACCGATCGGATCAACGTCAATGCCGTTGCCCCTTGCGTAGTGAGGACCCAGTTCAGTCAACCCTTCTGGAGCAACGAAAGTCTCCTGGATCAAATCACCGGCACGATTCCCCTGGGCCGGATCGCCGAGCCGACCGACATCGTGGGCGCGGTTCTTTATTTGGCATCCGGCCTTTCCGATTTCGTCACCGGCGAAGTTCTCACCGTGGACGGCGGATCTATGGCATAGGCACGGTGCAAGGCCCACGGCAAAGAAAGATCATGAAATCTGCCTTGGCAGCAATATCCTCTGCAAAGCCCCGAAGGGGCGTTTTATGAAATCTGCCTTGGCAGATTTCATGATTATTTTTCCTTGACTTGGATAAAAATCTTTGGTACCTCTAAAAACAAAATGAATGATTATTCATTCATTATCATCTGAAATTAAAAACAATTTCAAAAAGCTAGACAGGATTGAATGATCCATCCTAACTTCCTCAAGGAGGTCTCCCATGCACAAGACAATCAAAAAGGCCGGGGTGGTAGGCGCAGGCGTGATGGGGGCGACCATTGCCGCTCAACTGGCGAATGTGGGCATCGAGACGCTCCTTCTCGACATTGTTCCCCCGCAGATGACCGAGGAGGACAAGAAAAAGGGGCTCACCCCGGAGAGCAGGAAATTCAGGGACAAGCTCTCCGAGATCGGCGTCCAAACCGCTTTGAAGTCCAAGCCGGCCTCCTTTTACGTGCCGGAATACGCCAGGCTCATTCGCATCGGAAACCTGGAAGACGACCTGGACCGTCTCAAAGAGGTGGACTGGATCATCGAGGTGGTGGTGGAAAGGCTGGACATCAAGAAGGTCGTGTTTGAAAAAATCGATTCCGTCCTGGTCCCGGGAACCATTATCACGTCCAACACATCGGGCATCCCCGGCAAAGCCATGGTGGAAGGCCGCTCCGAGAACTTCCGCAAACACTTTGCCATTACCCACTTTTTCAACCCTCCCAGGTACATGAAACTCCTGGAAATCGTGCCGGTTTCAGAGACCTTGCCCGAGATCGTGGAGACCCTTGCGGATTTCTGCGAGAGGGTGCTCGGCAAGGGAATCGTCTACGCAAAGGACACGCCCAATTTCGTGGCCAATCGCATCGGTATCTTCAGCCTGCTCTCGGTTATCCGGAACATGATGGATCTGGGAATCACCATTGAGACGGTGGACGAATTGACCGGACCGGTGGTGGGCAATCCCAAGAGCGCCACCTTCAGGACCTCCGACCTGGTCGGGATCGACACGCTGGTGCACGTAGCGAGCAACGTTTACGACGGCGCCGTCGGCGATGAGCAACGAGACATGTTCAAGGTCCCTGATTTCATCAACCGGATGGTCGCCAAGAAACTTCTGGGAGAAAAATCCAAGCAGGGGTTTTACAAGAAGACAAAGGATCCTGAAGGCGGAAAGGCCATCCTTTCCATTGACTACAAGACCCTGGAGTACACACCTCAGCAAAAAGCGAAGTTGGCCTCCCTGGAAGCAGCGAAAAACGTCTCAGGCACGGCAGGAAAGATCAAGTCCCTATACTTTGCAGAGGATCTGGCCGGTCAGTTCACCTTCAGGACCCTTTCTGAAACCCTGATCTATGCCGCCAATCGGGTTCCTGAAATTGCCGACGACATCGTCAATGTGGACAATGCCATGAAGTGGGGCTTTGCCCGGCGGCTGGGGCCCTTTGAAGCCTGGGATGCCCTCGGAGTTCCCAAGTCGGTGGAAAAGATGAAAAAGGCCGGATACGAAATCCCGGCCTGGGTAGAACAGATGCTGAAGAGCGGAAAGACGTCCTTTTACAAGCGGGAAGTCGGCGTTCAGCACTTCTATGATGTCGCTTCCAAGGATTACAAGCCGGTTCCCGTCAAAGCCGGGATCATCCTTCTTCCTTCTCTCAAAGACAGGAACAAGCTGGTGGCAGGCAACAAGGGCGCCTCTCTCGTCGATCTCGGCGACGGCGTGGCCTGCCTTGAATTCCACACCAAGATGAATGCCATGGGCGAAGACATTGTGAGCATGATCTTCAAAGCCGCAGACATCGTGAGCCGGCAATTCGAGGGGCTCGTCATCGCCAACCACGGAGACAACTTTTCAGCGGGCGCCAATCTGCCCATGATTCTTTTTACCGCCCAGGAAGAGGAGTGGGACGAACTGGAGTGGATGGTCAAAACCTTCCAGGACAGTCTCATGAAACTCAAGTACCTCGACAAGCCTGTGGTGGCCGCACCGGCGGGTCTCGCTCTCGGCGGGGGGTGTGAAATCTGCCTCAACTCGGATCGGGTCCGGTTCGCCGCCGAAACCTACATGGGGCTCGTGGAAGTGGGGGTGGGCCTGATTCCGGCCGGCGGGGGTTCCAAGGAAATGATCATCCGAAACACGGAGCACCTCTTCGAAGTGCAGCCGGGCGGGGTGTACCCGAAACAGATCGAACTGGTCCCCTTTGTGGCAAGGGCCTTTGAAACCATTGCCCTTGCCAGGGTGGCCACCTCGGGCCCCGAGGCGGTAAAACTCGGCTACCTCAGGCCCACGGACAAGATGACCGTGAATCGGGATTTTCTGATTGAGGATGCGAAGAAGACGGTGCTGGCCTTGAACTTGGAAGGGTACTCGCCTCCCAGACCGATGGACGAGATCCGGGTGGCCGGAGAGAACACCTTCGCCCTTTTGAAGATGGCCATATGGACCCTGAACCAACAGGGTTATGCCACGGACCATGATGTGACCGTGTCTGAAAAGGTGGCCTACGTGCTCTGCGGCGGAAGGCTCCACGCGGACACGAAGGTGAGCGAGCAGTATCTCCTGGATCTTGAAAGAGAGGCGTTCTGCAGTCTTGCAGGGGACCCGAAAACCCAGGCTCGAATTCAGCACATGCTCACCACAGGGAAACCATTAAGGAATTGATGACCACGCATGCGCTCCCGGGCCGTCAAACTCATGACGGGGAGGGGCGATAAAAGGGAGGGATGAACATGAAAGAAGCCGTGATCGTTGCAGCCTGCAGGACAGCGGTCGGTCGGGCCCCCAGGGGGGCGCTCAAGAACACACGTCCGGAGCACATGGGAACCACCGTCCTGGGTGAACTGGTGAAAAGGGCGGGCAATCTCGATCCCAATCTCATTGACGACGTGATTATCGGCTGCACCTTTCCCGAAGCCACCCAGGGTCTTAACCTGGGCCGTGTTCTGGTCATGTCCATGCACTGGCCTGACAGGATTCCGGGCATGACCGTCAACCGGTTTTGCTCCTCGGGTCTCCAGGCCATTGCCATCGGTGCGGAAAAGATCATGTGCGGGTACTCGGAGGTGGTCATCGCCGGCGGCGTGGAGAACATGAGCCAGATCCCCATGGGAGGGAGCATGCTCTATCCCAACCCGGCCCTGGTGGACGTCAGGCCCGGCGGATTCACCGGAATGGGCCTTACCGCGGAAAACGTGGCGGACCGCTACAAGATCGGCCGGGAAGAGCAGGACGAATTCGGCGCCAGGAGCCAGCAAAAGGCCGAGGCGGCGCAAAAAGCCGGGCGATTCAAAAGCCAGATCGTCCCCCTCAGCCTAAAGGTGCAGAAGCAGCTCCCCAACGGCCGCTTTGCCTTTGAAGAAAAGATCTTCGATGCTGACGAGGGCGTGCGGCCCGGAACCACCAAGGAGACCCTGGCGACCCTCCGTCCCGCGTTTAAGCCCAAGGGCTCCGTGACCGCAGGAAACTCCTCCCAGACCAGTGACGGCGCAGCCGGCGTGGTGCTCATGTCCAAGGAAAAGGCCCGGGAACTCGGGCTCAAGCCCCTGGCCACGTTCCGGTACCATGCTGTGGAGGGGTGCGAGCCTGAGTACATGGGCGTAGGGCCTGCGGTGGTCATTCCCAAGATTCTCAAGCTGGCAGGAATGACCATTGATCAGATAGATCTTATTGAATTGAACGAAGCCTTTGCAGCCCAGGCCATTTACTGCATCAACAAGCTCGGTATCAACCAAGAGATCACCAATGTCAACGGCGGCGCCATTGCCCTGGGTCACCCTCTGGGATGCACGGGCGCCAAGCTCACCACCCAGCTTGTTTACGAGATGGCCGAAAGAAAGGTGCGCTGGGGCCTTGTTTCCATGTGCATCGGTTTCGGCATGGGGGCGGCGGCGATCCTGGAAAGAGAAGAGGCCTAGGGGCTTCGCCCCAATTGCAATCTTGGAAAATTGGAAAACTGGGCCCCTCCGGCGCGACCCTTGCTGGATGTTTTCAGAATGAGGTTATGCCTGCCAAGCATGAAAAGGGATGGTTCATCCGAATTGTGCAGGTCCGGACCGGGGAATCATGGATCCAGGACCGGGTGGAAGTGAGGTCGTGTCCACATTCCATCATTCCATGATTCCAATGATGAGCGGAGCGAACCAAATTTCAGAAGGAGTGATATCATGGGCAAGGAAAAGCTATTTAAGGGCGGAGAGTTCTTGATTGTGGATGGGCTGCCGGAGGAGATCTTTACTCCCGAGGACTTTACCAAAGACCAACGCCAGATCGCACAGGCGGCCGATGAATTCGGCACCAAAGAGCTGCTGGCCAAGAAAGAGGAGGTGGAAGAGCTCAATTATGATCTCCTGAAGGAAATGCTCAGAAAGGCGGGTGACCTGGGGTTTCTCGGCGCCGACATGCCCGAGGTATTCGGTGGATCGGAGCTCGACAAGGTCAGTTCCATGCTGATTTCCGAGAAGCTGTGCTCGGGTGTCTCGGGCTTCATGGCCACCTACGGGGTACAGACCGGGATCGGAAGCCTTCCCATCGTGCTCTTCGGGACTCCGGAACAGAAGAAACGCTATCTGCCCAAGATCGCCAGCGCAGAGATGGTCGGCGCTTACGCCCTCACCGAACCGGGCCACGGCTCCGATGCCTTGGGCGCCGAGACCAAAGCCGTTTTATCGGAGGACGGCAAACACTATATCCTCAGCGGCCAGAAGCAGTTCATTACAAATGCCGGCTTTGCCGACCTCTTCATCACCTATGCCCAGGTGGATGAAACCAAGTTCACGAGCTTTATTGTGGAAGGGAAGTGGGACGGCGTCTCCGTGGACGAAGAAGAAAAAAAAATGGGCATGCACGGCAGTTCCACGAGGGCCGTCATCTTCCAGAACGTCAAGGTGCCTTTGGAGAATGTGCTGGGCGAGGTTGGAAGGGGCCATGTGGTCGCCCTCAACACGCTCAACGTGGGAAGGTTCAAGATCGCGCCCATGATCGTGGGCTCGGCCAAGACCATTTTTGCAGAGGCGATCAAATACGCCAAGGGAAGGATCCAGTTCGGGAAGCCCATTGCGGAATACGGCCTCATCAAGCACAAGATCGCCGAGATGCTCATTAAGATTTATGTCACCGAAAGCATGGCCTATCGCACTGCGGCTCTTCTTGACATGGCCCTGGAGGGGATTGATCCCACCAAAGAGGACGCGGGCGCAAAAACAGGGGAAGCCATCCGCAAGTATGCCCTGGAGTGTTCCATCAACAAGGTTTTCGGCACCGAAATGCTGGATTATGTGGTGGATGAGTGCGTGCAGATTTATGGCGGCTACGGGTATATTAAGGATTACCCTGCAGAAGGCGCTTACAGGGACTCGCGGATCAACCGCATCTGGGAAGGAACCAACGAAATCAACCGTCTCCTGATTGTGGACATGCTCATGCGGGCGGCCCTGAAGGGCGAACTGCCTCTTCTGGCCGTCATCAAGAAGGCCACGGAAGAGCTTCTCAACTTCCGGCCCGACTTCGGCGAGGCGGAAGGGACCCTTGAAAAGGAGCAGAAGCTGGTGTCCATGGCCAAGAAGATCGGACTTCTTGCAGCCGGCGCCGCGACCCAGAAGTACATGGAGAAGCTTGCCGGTCAGCAGGAGCTGGTGGCCCTCATATCGGACATCATCATCGAGGTTTTTGCTATGGAATCCGCACTCCTGAGGTCCCTCAAGAAGATCGGAAAGGAAGGCGAGGAAAAATCCAGGGTGCAGATCGCGGTCACCCGGGTGCACATCAACGATGCCTTTGCCCGAGTCGAGTGGATGGCCAAGCAAATTTTTGCCGCCATCGCGGAAGGCGAGGAACTGAGAACCCAGCTCATGGCTCTGAAGCGTCTGGCCAAGAACACCCCGATCAACACCATCGCACTCAGAAGAGAAATCGCCGACAGCGTGATCCCTCTGGGCCGGTACCATTTGACGAAACTGTGATTTTTGGCCTTGACAACGTGATTTAAGGTCATACAATGACTTCTCTACAAGAGAGGACTCATCGAGAGTCCTCTCTTTTTCGTTTAATGAAATCCGCCCCGGCGGATTTCATGGGGGCTTCATACATGGTTCAGGACAGCAGAGATTTGAGAAATATCGGGATCAGCGCCCATATCGATGCGGGCAAAACAACCCTGACCGAGAGGGTCCTCTACTACACCCAGAGGATTCACAAGGTGCATGAGGTCAAGGGCAAAGACGGTGTAGGCGCCACCATGGATTCCATGGATCTGGAAAGGGAAAGAGGCATTACCATCTCCTCGGCCGCCACCCACTGCCGGTGGAAAGGGCATCGCATCAATATCATCGACACGCCCGGTCACGTGGATTTCACCATCGAAGTGGAGAGAGCCTTGAGGGTTTTGGACGGCTCGGTTCTTGTGCTCTGCGCTGTAGGAGGGGTGCAATCCCAGTCCTTCACGGTGGACCGGCAGATGAGCCGCTACAAAGTCCCGAGGCTCGCATTCATCAACAAGTGCGACCGCGTCGGTGCAAACCCCGGCCGCGTGGTGGATCAGCTTCGCCAGAGGCTCAATCACAACGCCGTCCTCATGCAGATTCCCCTCGGCCTCGAAGCGAACTTATCAGGGATCATCGACCTTGTCTCCATGAAAGCCGTTACCTTTCAGGGAAATTATGGGGAAAAGGTGGTCACCGCACAAATCCCGCCCCATCTTCTCGAGGAAGCCAGGGCAAAGAGAGAAGAGCTCCTTGACGCAGCCTCCATGTTCTCCGACGAATTGATGGAGGCCATCTTTGAAGAAAAGGTGACGGAAGCGCTCATCGAGGAGGCTGTGCGAAAAGGGACGCTTCTGCGGCAACTCACCCCGGTTTTCCTCGGTTCAGCTTACAAGAACGTGGGAGTTCAGCTCCTGCTGGACGGTGTCACCAAGTATCTTCCCTCCCCGCCCGAAGTTGAAAATATCGCTCTGGATCTGGACCATGAAAGTGCGCCGGTGATTCTCTCACCTGACCCGGCCATGCCTTTCGTTGCCCTGGCCTTTAAACTTGAAGTCACTCCCTACGGCCAGCTCACCTATCTCAGGGTCTACCAGGGGTCCCTTCGCAAAGGGGATGACATTTACAATACAAGGAACAGGAAAAAGATCAAGGTGGGCCGCCTTGTGCGAATGCACGCCAATGAAATGGAGGATATCCAGGAGGCTTTTGCAGGAGATATTCTGGCCCTTTTCGGCGTGGATTGTTTTTCCGGGGATACCTTTACCGACGGCAAGGCGAACTATGCGATGACCTCCATGCTGGTGCCCGACCCCGTAGTCTCCCTCGCGGTGAAACCCACGGACAATAAGGCCGGTGCCCAGATGGCCAAAGCCCTCGGCCGTTTTGTGAAGGAGGATCCCACCTTTCGCTCCTTCGTGGACCCCGAGTCGGGAGAAACGATTATTTCCGGCATGGGAGAACTCCACCTTGAAATCTACGTGGAGCGGATGAAAAGGGAGTTCGAAGCAGAGGTGGAAACAGGCATGCCCCAAGTGGCCTACCGGGAGGCCATTTCCCAAAGGGCGGATTTCAATTACACCCACAAGAAACAGACGGGAGGCGCCGGTCAATACGGCCGGGTTGAAGGCTTCATGGAGCCTTCCGAAACAGGCCTTTTCGAGTTCGTCAATCAGATTAAGGGAGGCGCCATCCCCACAGAGTATATCCCTGCTCTTGAAAAGGGCTTTCAATCCTGTCTGGAAAAGGGGTTGGTTTTGGGTTTTCCTGTGCTCGGGACAAAAGTGACGATTACCGACGGCCAATACCACCCCGTGGATTCCTCTGAACTGGCCTTCAGGCAGGCCGCCGTCGGCGCCTTCAAGCACGCTTACCGCAATGCCAAGCCCGTCATTCTGGAGCCGATCATGAAGGTGTCCGTGGAATGCCCTTCTGATTTTCAGGGCAGCGTCATGGGCTCCATCAGCCAGCGGCGAGGCATGATCATGAGCTCTGCAGAGGACGGGGTCTTCACGGCCATCGACGCCGAAGTGCCTCTGGCCGAGATGTTCGGTTATGCAACCACGCTGCGCTCCTTGACCCAGGGAAAAGCGGAGTTCACCATGGAGTTTTCCCGCTATGCCCGTGTGCCCGAAGCCATAGGCGAAGAACTCAAAAAGAAACATGCCGAAAACACAAGGGGGGGAAAGAAATGATAAAGGAATTCACAAAAAGAAGCGCTCTGAGAACGCTCGAAAGACCGGATGAAAAAGGCCTGGGCCGCGGGAATCTCGGCGTCCTCGTCGCCAGGGCGGGGGTCGGAAAGACAGCCTGTCTCATCCACATCGCTTTTGACAAGATATTTCAAAACGGCAAAGTCGTCCATGTCTCCCTCCTGGACGGCCCGGATAAGATCAGCTCGTATTACAACGTCATCCTCTCCGAACTCATGAAGGCCTTTCGCCTCAAGGACGACCGTGAAACCCGCAGTCTTATGGAAAAAAACAGGATGATCCTCGCCTACCTGAACCAGAGCTTTGAACTCCGCCGGCTCAGGGAAAACCTCAAAAACCTTTCGGAAAAGGCAGGATTCACGGCGGACACCCTGGTTGTGGATGGGCTTGATTTCTCAAAAACAGGGGCGGAAACTTTTGAGGCCTTTAAAACCCTGGCCCGGGAATATCAGGTGGAGATCTGGTTTTCCGCCCTCGCCCACAGGCACATCGCCGAGGTGAATGAACGAGGCATCCCTTATCCCTGCAATAACCTGGACCATTTTTTCGACATCATCCTCCAGCTCGAGCCTGCTGCAGGCTCCGGCATCCGGATGAAACTCCTCAAGGCCCACGAAAGGCCGGTCAACTCCGAGGATACCCTGATACTTGACCCAAGCACGTTCCTGACTTTGGTTTAGCGCCCTGTGTCGCGAGTTCACTCCATGACCTCGCCGCCGGGATCGAACTTTCGTAACATTTTAGCTTTTTGAAATGCAGCTTTGGTGTCTCCGGGCATGGGTCTGTTTGAGAGCCTCCCCAAGTCATCAATCGCCCTGGCCACTGCATGGTGAAATCCACCGGCACCGACCCCGCACCCAGTCCTGTTAACGGCCCCCCAGCCAGGTGAAGAACTTTCCAGCAAGTCTGTTCGAAGACGTGCGCTCCCCACCGGCTTGCAAAAAAAAGGCTTCCTGCAGGGGCTTGAGTGCCCTCCGAGCAGCTTTCATAAACTCGGATTTTGATTTGTGCTTGAACTGCTCCTCATCCATGTACGCTCCGGCCATGTACAGTAGATTTCCGAAATAGTCGTTCGCGTCCAGGCCGTAATGGGCAAACAGGCTCAGGGCGGCCGGCACGTTCAACCACGGCTGATAAGGGTTGGGGTCTCCCTTGAGATGGATTTTCGGCTTTCCGAAGGCCTTGACGCCGAGTTCCATGTATTCGCTGATTTTCGGCTCTATCCCCATCTTGCTCGCTCCCACCCAATCGACTGCAACAAGATCGTCTCCCCCAATGATCGTATGCGTATCATTCGGTTCAGGATCCGCAAAGATGCCGAAAGGCCCGTCTGCACTGACATAGGCATCGATCAATCCGTAATCTACGGGGAAGGCGGTTAAATACTCGATGGTCGTATGATAAATGCCCCGCCCGGTGTGATATTCCGAAAACTTGTCAGCCAGAGGAAGCGCTCCGTAAATGTTCTTCAAGGTCAACGTGTAATAAGCGTAAACATGGGTCTTATTTTTTGCGAAGGAGATGCGAAAGTCTGCTTTCTTCCATGTGAGCGGAACACGATGATAACCGAGATGCGGCCCCAAGGTTTTCTCTTCATAGTCGTCTTCGGTCAGGTCCACGAGTCTGTATCCTGCACTCCCGTCTAGGAAATACCCCAAGTACGCGGCGACTTCATGGACTCGCCTGTTGGTGAAGTACTCACCGTATGTGCTCTGTGCCTCAACCACACAGATATTCTCAAAGCCCTCGGCCCTCAATCGCTTCACCAGGTGTCCGACCAGTTCCGGGTCCGTAAAGGTGGTCCTGTCCGCCTTATTGTAGGCAAACATGAAGTTCGGCTTGATCACGATCAGGAATTCCTGTTTGGACTTTCCCAATGACCCCCTTTTCCCCTCGACCAAATTCATGAAGGCTGTTTCTTTCAGGACCGAGTCCAGAGCAACAAATTTATCCTCACTTCTTATGGAGGCAACGACCGTCTCTTTCGTGCAGTTTTCCGCCTCCAACCTCATCAGATTCATATTTTCTTCCAGGGCCAAACACGTCTCCCCTGATGGGTCCTTCACTTCAACAATCCGGCGCAGAAAATCCGCCGTGGGGAAATGATCATTGTTCACTTCAAGGATCGGATCGCCCAATTTGATGAAAAGCGGGGGTTTGGCTCCCGCTCTTCCCTTGCCATGGCTGAGGTCCTGGATGAAGAGCTCGCCTCCCTCCATTCGCATCTCCTTGGACCCCACTCTGGAAATCACAGCACCCAAGAGGGCGTCGATTTGGTCCTTGACTATCCGCTGGCGGTCCTTTCTCAAGGAGTTTGCGTGAATCTGCACGCGTGCAGCCTGTCGATCCGGTTGCAGGGCGCAGATATACCCGTAAAGCATTGTCGGCTCTTTGATGTTCCTGAAGGTGGACCTCTCCGCCTCTCCGAAAGTCTTGTCCTCAACCATGACCAGCTCGGTCTTCCGGCCTTCCTTTGTGATGCTCAGCCGGCCGTCCTTCACCTTTACGGTATGGGGCGTGATATAAATCCCCAGGACCGCTTCGGAGGGAAGCACACTCCTGAGCACCCATTTCAAACCTGTGGCAAGCTTGGCAACCATATGGTTTGCGACAAGAAAAGGAAGGGGCGTCGTTTGATAGGCTTTTGCCTCAAAGTTGATTGTGAATTCGGCGTCCCATTTCACAAACGGGTGATTGCCCTTGCGCATCTCCGAAAAGGAGGCCTTGGAGCCGTCGGTCAATTCGAAAATCGGGCCCTTATACCGGTAGGTCCCTTCCTTCACATTGAGCTCCAGACCCTCCAATACCCTGTCCGTTATGCAGAATCTCCTGTAATCGTCGGGGCCCTTGCCGATGACAAGCAGGACATCCCAGAAGATCTCGCCGTCCCCCCATGGAAAGTCCTTGTCGTGAATTCCCGACACGAGAAAAAATCTCTCTAACTTGCCGTTGTGTGAAACTTGTCCTGAGAGCACCAGATTTTCGTATTCCGTGTCATAAAGCGGGTTCACGTCACGCAGGTACTCTTGCCGGACAGCACCCCAAGCAAAAGACATAAAAGCCGTCTTTGCTTGGATTTTCCTGTGTAGCCACCAGGTCCCTTTTACATTCAAAGAGGCAAGGAGAGACGGGGCGTCTTTGAGGTCGAAAAAGAGATGACCGGCGCCGAGGACCGGCGCCGTGTCATCCGGACCCTCGTAAATTGTGGTGAAAAGGGTTGTCATATCCTCCACAAGGTCAAAGCCCGGATCGTCCTCAATTTTCTTGTGGCCGTGAAGAAAATACCTTTTGCCGTTTTTGGCCGTGAACCGAAAGGAGTAGGTCATGTGCCGAATGCCCTCTTCGGGGTCCACAGAAAAGAGATTAAACTTCCCCTCTTCAATGGGGATCTCACGGCCCAGAGGTTCAAAGGAGACCTTGCCTGTCAGGCGTGCATGGTGATCCGAGAGATTGATAAACCGATCCAAATCATCGATCAGGATCTTGACACTGAAGCTCATCGGCGTGTTTTCTCTCTGGCCCGAAATTCGGCCCTCGACATAATCCGTCTCTCCCACACCCACCCAGCCCGACATGGTCTCAGTAAACTCCAATCCAAGACCTTTCAAGTCAGCCATGAGAACCTCCTTCCCTTCCGACCCAATGCTGTTAACTTAAGGAAAACCTCGTTTCCCGCGCTGTCACCCCGGCGAAGGCCGGGGTCCAGAAGTGCTTGTTTTTCCTGGATTCCGGCCTTCGCCGGAATGACACAAGCCGACTCCAGATGAGGGTAAGAGGCTTAAGTTAACGCCATTGCTTCCGACCCTTCGCCCGCTATGCCGTTGCCCAAGATAGCGCTGCCTTGGATCAGGCCAAAATTGGTTTTTTCAAGGTGTTAGGCTTTGACATTGAGATATGCTCTGCTCAATTCCTGTAAAACAAGCTTTTTCCTCTCTGTTAACAGGTCCACCAAATCATTGTACTCCCTTATGTCCCAGGATGATGGATTCTTTGAGCCACAATTGTTAACAAAGTTGACAAGATTTACGGCCGTATCTTTATATGCATCTAACTCCTTGCTTACCTTGGTTTCCCCTATTAGCTGAATGTTGGCACAAGACTTTGTTAAAAAATCTATTCCCTTTGAGAGACCTTTCGCCGAACTGTGCAATTCCGCTGGCTCCGTAATGCCTTTTAATACACAGGCAATGGAATGGGAACACGCATGAGAAAACTCATTGAATGTTTCCAAATTTTCAGCTGCCTTTTCCATGATTTCACGTTTTCTTGTATCAATATGTTGGCGGGCTTCTTCACGATATTTGAGCCTCGTAACAGAATAAGTCGCAATCCCGCTGATGAGTGCGCCTATCCCAATTTTTACGGCACTGTCCAACACATCTATAAGGGATGCCGTCATTTCAGTTCTCCTTGTTATTCAGGTGTCTATTATTCACGTAATGAGCCTCAGGGTCGCTCGTTCTTGCACCGACCTTCCTGGAGCGTTGAATAGCAGACTGTCACTTCAACTGACTATCTTTGCTACCGGCTCGATTGAAGAGGGCGAAGGTCTTTTGTCCTTTTTCGAGCTCTGCTTGACAACGGACACAAAACCGGACTCCAGGCATAGCCTTACGGCGATCATCAGGAATAGCCTCTCCGCATTCCTCGCAATGGGTTGAACTCTCACCTTGAGATAGACGGCTCCTCGCTAATTGCACTCCCGATTCTATGGTGGCATCTATTTGCCCCTGAACATCCCCATCGCGGGACCAACCCACTGCCATAACCTGTTCCTTTTATTCCCGGTGATCAACCATAAGGTTATCGGGAAAGAAAATTTCTAAAACGGCAAAACGACCATGCTCAGCGGCGGCGCTCAGCCGTCCGGTGGAGCGCCTTGTTGGCCATTTGCTTTGAATCCTTCATGAAACATGACGTGGCCTTGCGGAAAGTGCCCGTCAAATGAAAGAGCGAAGAAGACCTCTTGCGGAACGCAGCGCCTCGACGATGAACTGCTCCGTGTGGCTGCTGATCTCCATGGTTTTGAAGACAGCGACGGTTACCTCGGTGATGACGGCAACATCGGCCTTTGTCTCGTCTCTGATCACGATCTTTTGTGTCGTCATTGACATCTCATTTCACGGCCTCGTATGGCCAACGCCTGCGTCTCGGGCAGCATGGTCCTCGCCGTCCAGTGAACGCGGTGGTTAAGCGCTATTTTCTTCGCGATCTATTATACCCATTCTCGCCAAATGGTTTCCGTTTATCTTGTTTTTTATCTCAAAAACGCCCATGGGACGAGCGGTATCTTTATATTCCCTTATTTTTGTTTTCTTATCCATTGTAGGCCTTTTTTGTGCAGCGCTTAACGAAGAATTAAGCTGGCGCGTGGTTTTTGCGCTCCGCTTAAATGACAGGTTCGATGCCCGTCCTTTTCCTCACCAGGTGCAGTGTCATATGCTGTTATCATTTCATTTATCTGGTCTATATTTTTTGATAGCCCTTTCTAAGTATCGAACGGCCATCACCGGCGGGAATCCAGCGCAGCGGAATTCCCGCCCGCGTGGATGGCATGGTTAGCCATCGGCGGCTTTTCGGCGCGGAATGACTTCTGTGACAGAAGCTTCCCTTGTGAACATATCCTTGCGGTTCCACCAAACGACCAGGGCTGCAACAACGATCAGCAGGTACGTGTCGTAGGGCTGTGCGTCCGGAAAGATCGGGTTCATGAGAGAGAAGTGGAAGAACGCCGACAGCAGAATGCTGCCGCGCGACCTATTGAACAGTGCAGTTGCGATGACGCTTATCGCCAGGCACCCAGCAAAGAACGCCGTGAATGACCACTCGCTCTGCTGGGTTCCACTCAACAGAAAGGCCGGCAGATGCCACAGCCCCCATATGACACCAAGAATCAGCCCGGCCCAGATCGGAGCGAACTTCCTTTGCAGAAGAGGAAGCGCGAGACCGCGCCAGCCGAACTCCTCGATCGGGCCTTTGATGGCGGCAAGGACCAACGCTACGAGCAGAGCCTGAAAGGATGCAAATGGGAACGGTTCCGTGAGAAGGTTCCCTCTAAGCGCAGAACCGCCAATGAAGATCAATGGAATGCCAATGATCAGAAAGGCATACCAGGCCGCGCCGCAGCGCCAGAGCAACACCCGTCCGAGGAATCGCCGCAGGCCTGTGAGGCCACCGGTGCGGGCAACAAGAGTGAACGCCGCGATTGCAGGCGCGTACACGGCCAGGAAGAAGAGCGGATGGTTGCCGGTGAGCCGGCCGAACAACACACCCATTCGTTCCGGAAGAAAGACGTACAGCCCAAGGATACCCCAAGCCAATCCAAACGAGATCAGTAGAAATGGGGCAAATGAACGGAACGACACTCGGTATGCTTCACGCACTGAGGTGTTTGAGCGCATGTTTTTGTTCTTTCACGGCTAACAGCAAAATCAGCCGAGCGGATTTCGGGTCGGCTGAAGTGAGGTGTTCGGCGAAGCCGGTCTACGTCCAAGCGCCTCAGTTGATGAATTCGGAAAGAACTTCCTTCAGTACTTCGTCAACGTCTCGGATGTTTTCCAGAACCTCTTCGGGCGCTTTTCCTTGTATACATATGTTTCTGATGATCAGAAGAAGCGCGGGCATCCCTCTCAGGTTTCGAACGCTCTCCCAGCTCATGGCTTCGTCAATATGGAAGATAGCGCGATCCCAGCCTTCAAAACCTGCCGCGTCCACCACGGACGATCTGAGGGCAGCCCATGCGCCTTGAAGATCGGAAAGGATTGTCTTTTCGTATCCTGTTGACTCTTGTACAAACGCCATTTGCTTACCCTCTTATTATGCCGAACGGGGAGGTGAAGGGCCGGGAACGTCATATGGAAAGTGCCGCTATGGATGCACCGCATTCGTCGGAAAGGCTCACTTCAAAACGGCATGAGAACAGCTCGGCCCCCCTCCACCGATATGTTCTCAACCGGCGATTTGTTTGCGCCACTGCC
>Ga0209164_1002253_pt1 | contig 21186 bp, 17 predicted proteins | sample MTBNYHSulfiMetaG_FD_187458 | JGI IMG/M metagenome (GOLD analysis project Ga0209164, IMG submission 187458) | Enrichment culture microbial communities from rom New York Harbor, USA that are MTBE-degrading - MTBE-NYH (New York Harbor Sulfidogenic)... | ecosystem: Environmental > Aquatic > Marine >... | reverse complement strand
GGGCCATTTGAAAGAAGTCGATCCTGATCTTGAAGTAATCTTTATGACCGGCTCCCATGAAAGAGATACGCATATCGATGCTCTGGAAATGGGTGCATGCGACTCGGTGGCCGGCCCGCTCGATGAAAAGATGTTGCTGATATTGCTGCGGCGCGCTTGTCAGAAGCTGTGGATGCGGCGCAGGCTCAGCGAAGCCCTTGAAGAAATCCAAAAGAGGCACGATTTTGAGTTCAAGCTCATCCACACCTCCATGGATGGTATTATCGCCAACGATCGGCAGGGCAACATCATCCTGTTCAACGAAGGCGCCTCCCGCATTTACGGCTTCACTCCGGAGGAGGCTGTTGCCGAAATTCATGTCACCCGGTTGTACCCGGAAGGGAAGGCACGCGAGATCAAAAAGAAGATCTACGGACCAGACTATGGAGGAGCCGGGCGACTTATCAATTATGAAACTTGGGCACTCACGAAAGAGAAACGACTGGTGCCGATTTTGCTCTCCGCCACCCTGATCTATGAAAGAGAAGTGGAAGTGGCAACAGTTGGCTATTTCAAGGATTTGAGTGGAATAAAACGAAGCACATGATGGTGACAACGTTGAGGACAAATGAGCCGCAAGCTTGCGGGACGGGGATGGGAGATGGCTATTTGCCTTTGGGCGTGCGAAAAACTGCTCTGAGCTCTCTCTGGGTCATCTCCAAGTCCTTTTCGTGAACTACCACCAATGATGTGGTCCCGGTGATCGAATTAACAAGCATTTTGATTCCGGCTTTGGCCATCCCCGCGTAGAGCGCCCCCGCAATTCCGGGACGGATGTCAAAATGAGGGCCAAGGATGCGTATAACCGCCACCGGCTTTTCGATCATCAGCGCCTCTACTCCAATGGCGGGCCATAACGCTTCTAACTCCGCTTCAATCATGCTCAACGCCTGTTCGTCAACGACCAACGCCAGAATTACTTGTTCTTTTTGGACCGGAGCTTCAACGAGCAAGGTTACACTGATCCGGCGCTGCTGCAAATAGCTGAAAAGTGTTCGGCTGAACTGATCACCGCCGGGACAGCCGGCAAAGGTGAGCAAGACCTGGGAGGTCGTTATTTTTAAGGGGAAGATCTCTAAGCGCTCCATGCCCTCGATCCTTACTCCCACAAAAAGACTTCTCTCAGACCCGCAATCAGCGTGGCTGTGTCTCGACTTGAAATCACGCAGGAAAATACCGCGGTAGCAGTGCTGGCCCCAAGCATCCGGATGCCCAGCTGTTTGAGGACGCCGAACACCCGACCGGCGAGCTCCGGCTGACCGTCGAAGGGGTAAAGCGACAAAACGAGCGCCTCCTCGACGTGGCAAAAGGCCTCGATCCTATCGGCCGCATCGTCTGCCTGCAAGAGCTTCAATACTTGCGCTTGAGCCTCCGTATCGCAGCAGAGCTGAAAGCGAGCCCTTCCATTTTCGCCCAAATGCTCGCTGAGATAGCGAAGATTGACCGAAGCCTTGCCAAGCGCCTGGAACAGCCGCACTGCAACATCCCGATGCTCGTTTCTTAGCATAAAAGAGAAATAGCCTTGCGCAGGGCTTTGGATCAGCCTGCTCAACCGAATCGGCGGGGGCGTCGCCTCACTCAGCCGCCTGATGATCTCAAGCATCCTGGAATCCGCCACTCTCAAACCCTCCGAGACCAACCGATGCAAAGCCATCACCGATTTTTCAGTCGTTGGCCCCTCTCGATATTCTCAACCTTTGCATCAATATGGGAATGAAGAAGGAGAAAATAAACAGGCAAAACGTCAATAAAACCTCCCAGGTCAGCAAAAGATCCCACCGACCGGACACCCAGACCTTTTTGACCGTTCCCACAAAGAATGCGATGATAAAAGTAGCGACGATAATACCGAAAGCCGTTCCCCAGAAGTATTCCCAAAAGCGCACCCTGGTGAGTCCCATTCCAAAATTCATCGGGGTAAAGGGCATATAAACCAGACGCAAATAAAGCACTGTGGTAAACCCGTTGAGTGCAATCATATCGTCGTATTTTTTCAGTCGTTCTCCAATCAAAGAGGCGGCGAAATCTCTTCCCAGATAGCGTCCGATGAAGAAAGCCGAGCTGGCTCCGAGCAAGGCTCCCACCCACGCATAAAGGAATCCCCAATATGGACCGAAAATAACAGCTGCGGCCGTGGTGAAAACAGTAGCCGGCACAAACAGGCTAACCCCTGCCGCATAGATAATGATGAGCAACAGGGGAGCCCAAAAACCTGAATTCTTGATGAACGCCCCCAGTTTTTCCGCCACCAGGTATTCACTGAGTGAAGTCAGCCGTACGATGAGCACCGCCGAAACCAGGAAAACGACCAGTATAACGGCCTTAATCAGTGCAACACTGGTGCTTTTATCAGTTTGCATAAAACTTGACTGCCTCTCAAATAAGCCTGCCCAACTCCAAAGCATTTCTGTTCAGGCTGATCTGCATTTCATCATGAATGACTTCACTGCCTCTAACTGTGAAAGGGAAATAAGTCAACGATTCTTCTACGCTCTTCGTTTTTACTCCAGCGAATCGAACCAGAATCTGTCGCTTTGGCACACAAAGATCTGCAATTATAACACGGATCGCAGCAGCAGCTTCCTTGACTGGAAGAGTAACGGGATAAAAGGGTAATTTAGATCGTTTGATTGCAGAACCCTCTTCCGGTTGAGCCAGCATCATCAGTCTGGCCAATCGCAAGAAGAGCCTCGGATTGAGCTTGAATGCCGGAATCCAAAAATAGAGCCGCCGATGAGCTGCCGGGCCTGCTACTATCCTGGGCAGATTTGCCAACTGCACCAACCCGGCGTATGTATCGAGATCGATCCCTTCCGCGCCCACCAGAATTCTCCAGAAAGGCAGCAGAAGATCGGCATCTTTTGCCTCTCCTGAAATCGAAGCCGCGAGTCTGGTTAAACCCTCATTACTGAGCGCCCAACATAGGTCGCAGTTGCTGCAAAAAAGAACCAGAGTATCCTTGTCTCCCTGAAGATCCCAACCGCACTGAGGACATAATGCCGCTACAAATCTCATGCGCTCAAGGGAATCGGAAGGTTGAGCGGAATTCTCCAGACGGCGGATGGCAGCTTCTGGTACTTTTGCGACGGGACGATCCAGAATGGCATCGTATAACACATTGTCCTGCACGGTAACGGGGGAGTAAATCAAGCTGAGTGTCTCACCCAGTACGGCTGCGTGAAAGAAATCGGCTAATGGAGAATTGCTGATTAGATCATAGCGGTTTGAAATATGAGCTTCGACTTGATCCAATCGGAAATTGGGCTTGCAAAAACGGCCAATGGTTGATGGGGTTACAAATTGCAGTTTAAGGGCCTGCGGTCTCACTCCCAGTGATCTGGGCAAAAAGGCGGCAGCTGTCGCCCGAGAGTTCGAGTCGATGACTCTGTGCCGGATTCGTCCGTCACTCTCGAAAAAAAAGAGAATGCCTCGATGTCTCCAATACGGCACGTAGAACAAACCGGGCAGATCCGGTATCCGGGGAGCCAGGAAATATCTGAAATAATCCTTGCAGGCCAGAGCAAGCTTTACTCTGCAATAAGGGCAGGAAAATATCCGCTCGGTCTCTTCCAGCATTGCCGGAGCGCCGCATTGAGGGCACTGCAGTTCAATCTGCCAGGACTGGCCGCTATATCTTTTCACCGCACTGATTACAATAAACAGAATCCGGTAAATTTACACTGCCGCAATGCGGGCATTCGCGTGGAGACGGCTTCTGCTCGACAGGATGCCCGCAGCGGGAGCAAAACCTGGCATGAGGCGGCAAATTCTTGTGACACTGAGTGCATTTTCTGAAGACCAGCAGTTGGTGACCGCAATGGGGACAGAATTTGGCATTCGCAGGGATGCTTTCTCGGCAATCGGGGCAAGCCACGCCGGAAGATTGGGCCGCATCGAATTTCTTCCAGAGGTCGGCGAACATTGCCGGCATCATTAATCCAACTCCCATTCCCATTCCGGCGCCCGCCTCTGACTGCGACTCCGCAGCCTTCTCTAAAGCCATAGCTGTTTTCATTTTTAGCAATCGGTTTAAATCGTCGAAAATTCCCAACCGGCTTTTGTCGTCGATGGCTTGCTGCACCTCGGGGGGCGGTGAGATAGAATTGATATATAGTTGAGGCAAAGCCAGCCCAAAGTGGCTCAAGTCTTCTTGTAAACGCTCTTTAAGTCCTGCAGAGAACTCATCATAGCGTCCAGGCAGGTTCAGCACGGAATCGAGCTGTTCCCCCAGATAGTCGTTCAACCGTGAGACTATGACCGTGTTGAGGTATTCTGCTATTTCTTCGGTGGTGAAAACTCCCTGGGTGCCGACCAGGCTATTTACAAGGAGTATCGGTTGAACGACCTGCACATTGAAAACTCCGAATGCCCTCAGACGGATCAGACCCAGTCGTGAATCCTTAAAAGCCACGGGATCGCGGGTGCCCCACCTCAGGTTGGGGAAAATTTTCATATTGACTATGTAGACTTCGGCCCGTAAAGGACTGGTAAATCCCCATGGGAAGCTCAGCACTTTGGTCAGTATGGGAACATTCGCGGTTGTCAGAGTATGGCGCCCGCAGGGAAAGGCGTCATAAGCCTTGCCGTTGTAGAAGAAGACAGCCGCCTGACTTTCCCTCACAATCAACTGTGCACCGAACTTGATTTCTCCAGAGCCTTCTTCCGGAATTCGGTGCACAATTTCTTTGCCGGTATCATCCAGCCATTCGATGACTTCCAGAAAAACGATATTGTCAGCTCCCATCCCGGCGCTCGATCATTAGTGGGTTAGCGAAATACCAACTTCCTTAGCGCATTTGCATCCACCGTAAATTATGACGAAATTATCTTCAAGCAAAACCTTTCCAGTCAGCGATATGCATTCACTTAAAAGGCGCCATCCAGGGATACACATTTTGTGCTATAAGGAAAAACGAATGAGAAGGACGGAGCTCGCAGTCCTGAAGCGTGATGGAAAGCGCATGGTGAAACTATTTAATGTATATTGTCCGGATGAACGCAGGCCCTCGAGCAAGCTCGCGAAAGGATGGACGGACTCAGAGTAGAGATAAAAGTACCTATGAAAATTGCTATTTTGACCAATGAATACCCTCCGCATGTTTACGGAGGGGCCGGTGTGCATGTGGAGTATCTCTCGCGGGAACTGGCGAAACTTGGAGATGGGAAGCACCAGGTAGAAGTGTTCTGTTTTGGTGAACAGAAGACGACATCTGCCGGTTTATCAGTACAGGGAGTCGACGCGGCGCTGCAGATGGCCGCCCGCGACCCGCGTCACTTGAAGCTTTTCGATTCACTCTACAAGAACCTTTTTTTGGCAGAACAAGTGAGTGGCATCGATATAGTCCATTGTCATACCTGGTATACTCACTTTGCCGGGTGTCTGCTTAAACAAATGCTGAGCGTCCCTCTTGTTTTGACCACCCATTCTCTAGAGCCCCATCGTCCCTGGAAAGAGGAACAGCTCGGTGCCGCCTATAAAGCGAGCACCTGGATTGAGCGCATAGCCTACGGAGAGGCCGATGGCGTAATAGCCGTCTCCCAATCCATGAAAATGGATGTTCAAAGCCTGTATGGCGTACCGGCAGAGAAAATCAGCGTCATTCACAACGGAATCGACCTAAGCCAATACAAATCCACACCCGATCCCTCTCTGCTAGAAGCCTATGGCATAAACCCCGAAAAACCATTTGTTCTTTTTGTTGGAAGAATCACCAGGCAAAAAGGCATCTCTCATTTTGTGGACGCCATTAACTATCTGCGCCCGGGATCGCAAGTAGTGCTTTGCGCCGGTCTCCCTGACACTGAAGAGCTCGGCCGTGAGATTATCCAAAAAGTTGACCTGGTCCGCACCCGGGGCACAACTGAAATCGTTTGGATACCGCAGTTTCTTCCCAAAGAGCATGTAATCATCCTCTACACGCACGCAGCGCTGTTCGTGTGTCCCTCCATCTACGAGCCTTTCGGCATCATCAACCTGGAAGCCATGGCTTGCGGCACACCCGTAGTAGCTTCGGCCGTTGGCGGTATACCGGAGGTAATTGAAGATAACGATACCGGGCTCTTGGTTCATTTCGATCACAAGTCCGAAACCGACTTTGAACCGGCGCGGCCGGATAAATTCAGCAAAGAGCTGGCATCAGCGATCGATTCGTTGCTGTCGAACCCCGAACGGCTAGAAGCAATGGGAATAGCGGCGCGCAAACGGGTAGAGGAGCATTTCAGCTGGACGAGTATCGCATCCAGGACGCTGCAGTTTTACAGGAAACTGACGTCGGGAGCGACTACTGAAAATCGGATTAAATAGAGATTACTTCTTGCCTATCTTGTCCGCTTCGAGGTTTTTCGGCTCATAGCTGCAAAGATCAATGATCGGACAGATGGTGCAGTGGGGCGTCCCCGGCTTGCAGATTTTCTGGCCGTGCTTGACCAGGAGCTCGTTGACGAGAAGGACGTATTCCTGTGGTACGACCTTCCAAAGCTTTCGTTCGCTCTCTTCGGCTGTCTTGGTTTGGATGATTCCGGTTCGATTGGCTATCCGGTGAACGTGAGTGTCTACTGCGATCGCCGCTTTGCGGAAACCATAGACCATGACGCAGTTGGCCGTTTTTCTGCCGACTCCTGGAAGCTGCATCAGTTCGCCGACAGTTGCGGGAACCTCGCCCGAGTACTTTTCGATCAAAACCCGGCAGATCTCTTTGATGCGTTTAGCCTTGGTTTTGTAGTAGTTTACCGGCCGTATGATATCTTCTAAAACATCCAAAGGCGCATCGACCATCCGACGGGGTGTAGAGTATATGGAAAATAGCGCCTTGGCCGCCTCATCTGTTTTTTCGTCTCTGGTTCTTTGCGAAAGCACCGTACCGATCAGGATCTGGAATGGAGTCTGGCGCGTATGCCAATTCCAGGGCTCGGTGCCATAGAATTCTTCAAGCTCTTTGAATATTTGTTTGACTCGCTGGTCGCCGCCCTTCATTAATACTTTACCTGGCTGTCCATCAAGCGTCTCTTCTCTTCAGCACGAACACCTGTTTCACAGGGACAGCGCCGATGACCTCATCGGCATCAGCCAGCCGCTCCGGCGTTGATTCAAGATCTTCCCACGATTCCAACAGCACGCATTCATCGTTTTTCGTCAGGATGATGGGAACTGTCTTCTTGGACGGCTTTTTGCCCTCATAGAGAAGAGCCGCCGGCTCCTCGGGTCGCACCAGTTTGCATTCTACCGAAAAGGATTCCACTTTCTGGTAGAGAGTCGAAGCAGTGTAATCTTCTACCCTGAAGGGTTTGAGCTTCCCGTTTTCCAACAAAAATACGTCCTCGAGCTTTTCTCCCGTGCCTTCCTTTGATTTACCCGGACTCGATTGGTTCTTTTCGCCGGCAGTTGAAAGCTCATTGGCGGTCGATTTTTCTTTTCTCTTCATTACTAAACGCTCCTTGTATTTCCCGGATTTTAAAAGGATTTCCAGCGCGGCTTCGACCTCGCCGCTCCGACTGTCGTTTTGGATGTAGCAATCCTTTTCGCAGAGCAGGCAACGAAATGCGGGAATTCGGCACCGCTCTTTATTGCACCACACATAAGCCATCTAATGACGCGCTCTCAACTATGATGAAGGGTTGTTTATTTGTTCCGTAAAAGAATCTGATACCCGTTTTTTTATAGGTTATAGAGAAAAAATGCAATTGTCCGACAACAGGTTTTTCAAGCGCTCCGGAATTGATCAGAATCCTCGGTATTATTCGGGCCCTCGCTGGAATTGTCTTTCACCATGCCGGTCTCTGTTATAGATCTCCCATCTGGTTAGTTAGTATTTTGCAAACTTGACTCACAAACCTTTCGTACCTAGTAGTAAGCAATGCGGCAAGACTTACGAAAGGGATCCGGGTTTACACAGTGACTGTAACCGCGTTGTTGATCGAAAACGGCATAGTTCTGACCACTTTTTAGCAAGGAGAAATCATGATGAGAAAACTAATCTATTTGGCCCTGGCATTCACATTATTGGCTTTCATTAGCGCCTGTGGAGGAGATAAAGAAAAGGCCGAAGAGAAAGCTCAGGTAACCTCCGAACAGGTCGAGCGGCAGGCAAAAGAGACTGCGGAGTCGGCGACTGCTTATGTCGCTCAGAAAAAAGATGAATTTGTGCAAGGAATGGAACGGGAATATACCGATATTGAGAAGAAAATCAACGACCTTCAAGCGCGGCTAAGCCAGGAGACCGAGGAGAAGAAGGCTACGTTAAATGAAAAATTAGAACAGCTGCAACAGAAAAAAGAGACCGCATCCAAAAAGATTGCAGAAATGAAGTCGGCTTCGGCAGAAACCTGGGAAAATATGAAGGCCGACGTCAGTCAAGCCATGGAAGATCTCAAGAAATCCTATGAGGAAGCTGTTTCCAAATTTTAGTCCTCCAATTTACCTTCGGGCTTCCTTGCAGCTGAGCCTTTCTGCAAGGAAGCGCCTCCTGCAGCGCTATCTGTAGAATACAGCAAAGCCTTTAATACTCAAAGGCTAATCCCTCCCTGCCAAATTTTACTTCTTATTACAAGCATTTGAATAGAGATACAGGGTCAATTTTAGCGCATTATTCTCCAACGCCTGCACACCTGCTTGCCAGTCGCATTGCGCGCAACTCCATGGCGCACTGGCAAAGCCACTCTCAAAGCGATTCTTATTTTGGGTCGACGCCGCACAAATGCCACCTTTCGGAAGGTACGGATAGAAAAAGTGCCGGATTTAGTTTAATCTAGTTTGCGGAAAGGTAGATTTAAGCCTTGACCGGAAAGCTTAGATATTTTTAAATTCGATCTCGGGTTCCCTCTTCTGACCGCATAAATCCAAAGCGAGGACAAGAGCACGTGCAAGGAAGAGGCTGAAAGCCATCAGCCACCTCGCGAATGGGGAAGGATGCGCATTTTGCGTACAAGCGTCTAGAATTACTCTTATTGGGGAGGTAGACTCCGAAGGCAGTGCATCATTGAGCACTGTTGCTGAAGATCGAAACCCATGTTTAGCGAGGGATTCCGGTATGCCGAACACCGATCTTCTTGAGTTCTCCAAAAGGCTGCTCGAGCAAGACCCTTCATCACAGCTTTTTGTCACCATGGCCGAAGAGTTTTGTACCAGAAAACTTTGGAGCGAGGCAGCGGAAATCTGCCGTCGCGGCCTGGCCTTTCACCCAACCCACTTCAGAGGTCGTGTGCTGCTCGGATGGGCGCTATCGGAACTAGGCGAAATGGATGAGGCCGAGAGACTTCTCACTGAGGCTCGCCAAGAATTTGAAAAAAACGCCATCGTTTACAGCATATTAGCGGCAATGGCGAAAAAGAAAGGAGATCTCGATCAGGCCTGGCGTTTCGCGCATATCTATCAAAGCCTTGTGGATAGCGAGCATGACAAGAGCTTGGGAAAGAGCGAAATTCGAGATGTGCCGATAACTGAGCCGACAGAGCAGGCTGCCCCCGAGCCGACGAGATCCGAACAGCCGCCGGAGGAGATTTACGAGGAGCCGGCTACGGAGCCGCAGGAGTTGCAGGAGGCTCTGGAAATCTTAGCCACGGAACCGGAGCAGGAAGAGACGCCGGTTTCCGTGGATGCTCCGCCGCCCGAAAAAGAGCCACCGGCATCAGTGAGGTTTCTTGCTGCTCTGCAAGCGAGATATGAAGAATATGAGGAGAGACGATCAGAGGCTCGTCCAAGGCCCCGCATTTTCTCGGATGCGGACTGTGAGATCCTAAACGTAATCATAAACACAGGCACGTCCTGAAAGAGGAACACATGCAACAAGACCTCCACACCTTCTATATCCCCGTAATGGGAACCGCTTTTTCTATTGAGTCGCCGATCAAAGTGGCCAAATACGGGATATCTTCCGTCATCTCATCGGTGGATGATCTGCTTATCGAAAAAATGCGCAAATTCCACTGCAAAGTGGCCGGCAAGGATTACGCTCCAATCGAGAAGAACGATCACGATTGCCGCGCCAACCGGATCACCGCTTATTTGAACCTGCTGGACCAGATCGTCAGAGAACAATTTGACAAACTTAAGAATTCAGCTTTTGAAATAGGCAGTGAAATTACTAAATATTTCGAGCTGCTGTCTGATAGCTCGCCGCTGAAGCAACTCTACAGCGCCATGCTTGCCACTAACAATCCTGCGGAGAAGGAAAAGGCTCAGGAAGAGCTCAGAAGTAAGATCAGGCCCGGCTCCATCGACGTGAATATTATGACCAAGCTTGATCGCACAAACTATGATGAGAAAGGCGAGCCGCTTCCGAGTGAATTTTCCGACGCATTGGCTGCCTTGAGGGGCTTTGCCAACAGCAACCTGACCTCCTCTATCGTCTTTTCAGCTGGATTCAACGGTCGTTTGTACGGCTATGCCGAACAGTTCAAAGATTTTCATGCGAATGAGCAAGGTTTTATAAAAAAGAAAATCGTTATCAAGGTTTCCGATTATCGCTCAGCTCACACGCAAGGCAAATATTTCGCCAAAAAAGGGCTCTGGGTTTCCGAGTACCGGATCGAATCGGGGCTCAATTGCGGCGGGCACGCGTTTGGCCAAGGCGGATCTCTGATGGGACCCAATCTGGAAGAATTCAAAGCTAAGAAACAGGCACTCATAGGCGAGCTTTTCGACATCTACAATAGGGCCCTGGTGCAAAAAGGCAAAAAGCCTTTTGCGGAACCTCACCCGGTGCGCATCACGGCCCAGGGAGGCATAGGCACGGCTCAGGAGCATAACTTTTTGCGAGACTACTACGGGATTGACGCAGTTGGTTGGGGAACCGCTTTTCTTTTGGTTCCTGAGGCTACAACCGTGGATCAGGAAACATTGAAGAAGCTCTGCAAGGCCGGAAAAGACGATGTTTATCTGAGCGCTGTGTCACCTCTGGGCGTGCCTTTTAACAATCTGAGGAATTCCGCCAGTGAACTGGCAAGAATCCAGAGAATCCGCACCGACAAGCACGGCAGTCCATGCGGCAAAGGCATCCTGGTATCCAATACGGAATTCACCAGCACACCCATTTGCGTTGCTTCGCGTACCTATCAAAAGATGAAGCTGGAACAGCTTCGAGCCCAAAACCTCGAACCCGAGGCATACGAGAAGGAATATGCAAAAGTGGTCAATAAATCCTGCATATGCAAGGATCTTGCGGGAGCCGCAATCGTTGCACACGGTCTTAGAGAAAGCCACGAACCGGCAACCCCGCCCGCGATTTGCCCGGGACCCAATTTGGCCTATTTTTCCAAGGTGGTCTCTTTGCGACAAATGGTGGACCATATATACGGGCGGACCAACATTATTGAGGATGACTCTCGCCCCAGTGTTTTCGTCGCCGAGCTCAAATTGAATATTGATTACCTGGAAAACGAGATAAAAGAGATGGCAAGCGCGCTCAGCGATCAGAGCACCAAATATCTGAAAGCTTTCAGGACTAAGCTACTGGAAGGAGTTTCCTACTACGAAAATCTCCTGGGCAAAATGAATGGTGTGACTGCTGACTACCGGGACAGAATGCTCGCTGAACTGCGTACACATCAGCAGAAACTGCAGGCCATGGTGCCAGACTACGAAGCGATTTTTGCCTGATTGGTCGTCAGCACGATGGTCCGATTGCCCGTATTAAGGGCTCACCCTCCATCATGCAAATCATACAAAACCTCGATCTCTCAGGAGCAGCACACCGCGGATCGGCACCATAAAGGGAAGAACATGGGAACGGATCACGTTTTCTACCGCAATCTGCGCAAGAGCTACCCCTTGGTGGACCATGGGGAAGGGGTTTACGTGTGGGACACCAATGGCAACCGTTATCTGGACGGTTCAGGTGGGGCTTGTGTGGTGAGCATCGGCCACGGGGTAGAGGAAATCGGCTCGGCAATGTTGGCTCAAGCGGAACGATTGTCGTTTGCTCACGGCACTCATTTCACCAGCGAGGCAGCCATCGAATGCGCCGGCCGACTCGCGCGATTGACTCCAGACCCCGGGCTGAACAGGGTATATTTTCTTTCAGGCGGATCTGAAGCGGTCGAAACCGCAGTCAAGATGGTCCGTCAATATTGGCGGGAAGTCGGCAAACCGGACAAGTACAAGATCATCTCTCGTTGGACAAGCTTCCACGGCAATACGACCGGGGCTTTGGCCCTTGGGGGACACACCGGCAGACGTCGGCACTATCTTCCCCTCTTTTTACACACCCCCCATATCGAGCCCGCATATTGCTACCGCTGTCCATTCGGTAAAGACCCTGCCGGATGCGAGCTCGAATGTGCCGACCAACTGGAGCGAACGATCAAGTATGAAGGTCCGGATGCAGTCGCTGCATTCATCGCTGAGCCGGTGGTGGGAGCCACAGCCGGAGCCCTGGTGCCAAAGAATGGCTACTGGCAAAAGATTCGAGCGATTTGCGACAAGTACGATATCAAGCTCATTGCCGATGAAGTCATGACGGGCGTAGGGCGCTGCGGACGCAACTTCTGCCTCGACCACTGGGCGGTAGCACCGGATCTGATCGTTGCAGCTAAAGGACTTAGCTCCGGTTATACCCCGATTGGAGCCGTCATTGTCCAAGAAGAGATCCACAGGGCGATTCAACAAGGCTCCGGCAACTTCGTGCACGGCCACACCTATTCGCAAAATCCCTTGTCAGCTGCCATCGCGGCGGCCGTGATCCGATACATAGAAGAGCATCGCCTGGTGGAGCGATCTGCCGAGCTGGGGAAATATCTTTTGACAAAGCTCGCGCGGCTGTTGGAGCTTGGCATCGTCGGAGATGTCAGGGGCCTGGGGCTATTTGCCGGCATTGAGCTGGTGCGGGATAAAGCCTCAAAAGCAACCTTTGACCCCGCACTCAAAGTAAATGCGAAGGTAGCCCAGGCAGCGTTCGCCGGCGGCCTGATAACCTATCCGGGCAGCGGCGGAGCCGACGGAATCAATGGCGATCATATTCTTCTCGCACCTCCCTTCATTATTACAGAGGAGCAAGTTGACGAAATGGTTAACACTCTCGAGGAGAGCATTCAGACCGTTGAGAAAGAGCTCAAACAGACTTAGGAGGGTGATATGCCAAACAACACCGATCAGGCAGCGGGAGTTGACAAGCGAAAACTCAAACGTCGGCATTTAATTTACTATCTGCGCGTTTTCGATCGGAACAGCGGAGAGCTTCTTGGCCATCTGGTGGACGTCACACAAGAAGGGGCAAAGCTTATCAGCGAAAACCCTATTCCAGTCATGCAGCGGTTCCAGCTTCGGATGCTGCTGCCCGCCGAAATCTTCGGCCGGAATGAATTAAATTTCGAAGCAGAAAGCTTATGGAGCTACTTTGATATCAATCCGCAATTTCATGACACCGGCTTCCGACTGATCGACGTGGACACCCGCGATATGCTGACCATCGCGCGGCTCATCAATGAGTTCGGCTTCCGTGACTGAGTATGAGCAAAACACAAGGCGAGGGAAGCGCATGAGGCTTTTGGCTGTTGTCATCTCGCTGTCTATGGCAGCCTGTCCGCTATCCAAAAGCTATGGGGTCAGTAACGAGCCTAGATCGACATCCTCGAAAGCCCGCTATACCGCAATGGTTGAAGAGATAAAGGCCGCCAGCCCGGAGGCTGACTTTCTCGCATTAAGGATGGCTTACGTCGAAATCGACAACTACAGTCCCAACTTCGGCCTTAAAGTTGGAGAGACGCAAGCTCTGTTCGAGACAATGCGGTCGGGGGATTACTCGAAGTGCGTCAATCTGGCGGAAGAAATTCTGGAGTACAACTATACGAGCCTGAATGCACATTTCGCCGCATATTTGTGCAATATGCAGCAGAATAACATCGAGAAAGCCAGGTTTCATGAATACGTGCTAAAGGGATTGATGGATTCCATCGGCATCAGCGGTGACGGGAAGAGTCCGGAAAGTGCATTTGTCACTATCAACACGGAAGAATTGCATGCGTTTATTCGGCTCATGGGATTTGAGATAAAAAGTCAGTCGCTTATCAATAAGCATGCCAAAACATATGAGATCATGGGCGTAATCGATCCGAAAACCGGCGAAGAGATCAGCCTCTATTTTGACATCTCCATCCAGATGTCAAAGGGAGCCAAGAATTCCAAGTAGCCGCACAAAATCATACTGGCTGCCGATGTGCCCGTCCGGTTTGCCTGTTTTCTCCTTGCTTTCAGACGAGCAACCGTATATAAAGGAAAGCCATTAAGCTCGTTGGGTTTCGTGCTTTGGAGCCCCTACGAAATCGGTCTTGCGCCTGAGCTTAGAGGTTTCACAGCTGCTCTTAAATAAGCGTCCCGACAAGGCATGAAGCAAGCTCAACAAAGAAAGGAGGGATGCGTTATGGCGGAAGGCCATGTGAAATGGTTCAATGACAAAAAAGGGTATGGGTTTATTGAGACTGCTACCCAAGGTGATGTGTTTGTTCACTACAGCGCCATTGAAGGTTCAGGCTTTCGTTCTCTGAATGAAGGAGAAGTGGTGAGCTTTGAAATCGAGCAAGGCTCCAAAGGTCCCCAGGCGGTGAACGTGCAGAAAGTCAGGTAGACGATTTCAGATAAGGGTCTTTGAGCGAGTGGACGACAATACGATGGCCGGAGAAGATCTCCGGCTTTTTTGTTGACTGTTGGAGCCGGGTAATGCTGAACGGGCGGCAATCGCCTGCTGCAAGAGTTGACTAACTGAACAAAGAGCTTAAGGGGAAACGGATCATGATTGCACGACTCTTAAGAACAGCCATTTGGGTCCTAATCTCTTTTCTGTTTGTCGATAACATATTAGCGGGAGAGGAAAATATGACGAAGTCACAAAATCCTGTTGTGGTCATAGAGACCAGCGAAGGCGCAATCAAAGTCGAACTTTGGGCGGACAAGGCTCCGATTACGGTCAAGAATTTTCTCGGGTATGTGGATGAAGGCTACTATAGCGGCACCGTTTTCCACCGGGTAATTGCCGGATTCATGATTCAAGGTGGAGGTCTCGATGAGAACCTTAAACCCAAAAAAACCGGTCCCCCCATCAAGAATGAGGCATCCGCCGATCTCAAGAACGATCGCGGCACTATCGCGATGGCAAGGACTAATGTCGTCGACAGCGCAACCTCTCAATTCTTCATTAATGTTGCGGACAACGACTTTTTGAATCACAGAGACAATACCCCCATGGGATTCGGCTATGCGGTGTTTGGCAAGGTCGCAGAAGGAATGGACGTGGTCGATCGGATCGAAGCTGCCAAAACAAGCAACAAAGGTCATCACCAGGACGTTCCTGTTGCGCCCATCTTTATTGAGAAGATCGCATTGTCTGATCAATAGCATTAGAGTCGACGAATCATTCAGATGCTGCTTTCACTTGCTTCGAGCACTTCTGACTCGCTGCCATAGAATTGCATCATCCGCCCGGCTCCGTGACATCATCACCAAGCCAGCACATCCGGAGAGCCTTCACCGAAAATATCGGCGGTGAAGGCTCTCAATTCCATCCGTGAAATTTTTCTGTTCGACTGATAACCTGAACAAGAAGGAATCGAATCCAATCATTGCACCTGCTCTGGATACCCTTATTTTTAAAGATTGAATCTTCCTTTTTTCCGGCTGAAAGGATCGAGTTAGTGCGGGAGATGGGCTGATGCGAAAAAGGAACACCAAGCTGCTGTGGGGGGCGGTTATCGCCAGTCCGTTAATCGTGCTGCTGCTGATCATCGTTCTTGTGCCGATTCTGATCAATCTCCAGACATTCAAAGGAAAAGTCGAACAGGATCTTTCGCACAGGATCGGTGGCACAATAACCGGCGGCAGGATTGAAATCGCCCTGCTCCCGACACCGCACGTTTTGTTCCGCGATGTAAGCTTTTCGGTTGGAGATGCTGCCGCCGGCACACTGGAATCCTTCTCCGTCTATCCCAGACTGCTTCCCTTGATCAGCGGCGATGTGGTGGTAGACAAGATTCATCTCGAGGCGCCCGACATAAAAGCTCGATCACCGCAAAGGGCCCGCACTGGTACGACCAACCTGTGGGAGCAATCCGCAAACCTGCTGCACACTATCGCTGCACGTTTCCCCCGTCTGTCGATTCAAATAGAAGACGGCAAGCTGCAACTCTCTGCCGGCCAAGCTGCGATCTTTCAATTCCATAGCATAAATGGTCGAGTGAATCTTCCTCCCGCAGAATTCAAACTTGAGATCACCAGCGAATCCAATCTTTGGAAGAATCTTTCGTTGAAACTGCAAATGGATCAGGAGCAATCGGTCACCGGCACCTTGAACCTTTCCGATCTGCAGCCTCAGCTTGTGCTGAGCCATCTGTTTCCCTCATCCCGGATAGCTGTCGCGGATGCCCTGGTCAACCTGAAGCTCGATCTTGCAGCAAGAGGGTTAGAGACACTGCACCTCGACGTACAAGGCTCCTTTCCTCACCTCACTCTCCATAAAGAGGGTGATGAATTGGTGGTCAAGTGCAAAGGTCTCAAAGGTGCCCTCGATTTGAGCCCAGGCAAAATGAGTATCGAGCTTCAGGAAATGCTGCTTGATTATCCCCGCCTCGCTCTTTCCGGGAGGTTTTCAAAAGAGACAAATCCATCCATGCTCGATCTTCAGGTGACCGGCACCGAAGTGGACGTTTATTCCACCCGCGAGGCTGCCCTTATGCTGGTGGGGGAGCTCCCCAATACGCGGAAGATATTCAATGTTGTAAGAGGCGGAAGGGTTCCGAAGATCACCTTCTCCACCCGGGGAGAGAGTCCACACGACCTCGGCGACTCGGATAACATTCGCATTGTCGGCAGCTTGATCAACGGTAACATATTTGTTCCCAAGGCCGAGCTTGACTTGCTGGAAGTCTACGGTGAGGTGGACATTGCCAAAGGAATTCTGCAAGGCTCAAACCTGAGAGCCCGGCTTGAGAATTCACGCGGAACTGATGGCTCCCTGACGTTGGGCCTTACTGACAAAGACGAGCGGTTCCATCTGGATCTCGAAGTGGACGCCGATCTGGCGCAGCTGCCTCCGATTCTGCACAGAGTGGTACCGGACAAGCGATTTAAAAGAGAAATTGAGCTTATCAAATCGTTCAGCGGAAAAGGCCGAGGAAGGTTCACCCTGGGTGAAGACCTCGACTCGATTAAAGCGCTGGTGGAGGTCGACCATTTCCAGGCGACCGGATCCTATGCGCGGCTGCCCTGTCCTTTGCAGATCCGAAGCGGGCAATTCTTCTACGACGGCACCAAAGAAGTGGTGTCGGTAAAAAACCTGCTCGGCAATCTGGGGAAATCCACCTTCCAGACTCTTAGTGGTGAAGTGGTCTGGCTGAAGGAAATGCAGCTGCAAGCTCACTCCAAATCAAGCGATTTATTCGTGCCCGAGATTTACCCCTGGGCTGTTTCTCATGCGGCAATTGCCGATATGCTGAAGGAATTCAAATTTGACGGAGGAAGCATATTCATCGATGAAGTTGATATTAAAGGACCTTTGTTACAGCCGGCCAAATGGGAATTCAAACTGACAGGGTCTATTCGAGAGTTAGCGGTCGATTGGAACCATTTTCCGGGCACTCTGCTGATCTCCAAGGGAGACTTCGAAGCAGTTCCCCACAGACTTTCCTTAATCGATTCCAAAGCGGCCATGCTGGATGCCTCATTCACGGCATCGGCCAACCTGGACGAAATGCGACGAGGGTTACTCGCTGCCGATCTCGACATTACTGGAAGTCTGGGTTCGAAGATGATTCACTGGCTTGCCGATTTGAGCAATCTGCCTGCTCAGTTTTCTTTCCGCCCGCCCCTTACCGTGACGCGAGGACGGCTGGTTTGGAAAAGAGACAATTATACTTCATTTTCGGGGGAACTGCTGCCGACCGGCGGCCCCAATGTTGTCGTTGATCAAACCTGGCAGCAAGAAAGGCTGCTCGTAAAAAAAATGGTCATTAAAGACAGCGAATCCGATGGTTCCATCTCACTGGATTTGAAGCCGAAAGAGTTCGATCTCAGTTTCTCGGGAAACCTGACCAAGAATACCGTGGATAAGCTGCTGCAGGACAACCAGATGCTTGCCGGTTGGATAAAAGGAGATTTTAGTGCCCACGTTTTTCTGGAAAAATACGCCGCCTCAACAGCACAAGGCGAACTGGAAGGGCAGCGACTCAAAATTCCCCAGATAACCGGCTTGGACGAAATCAAGTCTTTTTCTGTCAACGCTGCGGGAAAACGCCTGAGCATAGGGTCAAGCACCATTTTATGGATGGAAAATCAAGTGGCTCTCGGAGGGACCGTTGACTTTTCAGCCGACGGACTGCGGCTGGACTTAAACGCTTCTGTAGATGGAATCGAATGGCAGGAGATCGAGAGGATCTTGCACCGCGCAAAAGATAATGCCAACAGATCCGAACAATTAAAAGATCTGCGTATTCAAGGTGCCGTTAAGGTTCACTCCGGCTTTTTTGGTATTGACCGATACACCTGGAAGCCTTTTCGGGCAGACATCAAGCTTGTGCCCACAGGGGTTGAGTTGTCGATAACCAGAGCAGAATTTTGTGGCCTTTCCACTTTGGGAATCGTCAAGACGTCCGGCGGCAATGTCGAGATTGACATCAAAGTTGGGGCACAGAACCAGCCATTGGCGACAACCCTGGACTGCCTCTGGGGTCAAAAGGACCTGATGCAGGGCAATTACAGCTTTGACGCAAACATAACCGGCCGCTTGATTAAGGACCAATTTGTCAATTCAATGCGCGGCGAATTCAGTTTCACAGCCGGCGACGGCCGTATCTACCGCTTCGGTCTGCTTGATAAGATTTTCTCGGTTCTCAATTTCACCGAAATATTCCGCGGAAAACTACCAAACCTCGACATGGAAGGATTCGGCTACGAGTCCTTTGAAATGAAGGGGCAAATCCGTGACGGGGAAATCGACATCGAAGAGGCCGTTCTCATCGGTTCTTCCATGGAGATGGTGGGAAGAGGAAATGTCAATATGGTGAGCAAGAAGCTGGATCTCACAGTGTTGGTGGCTCCTATCAAAACACTGGATGTGATCATCAGCTACATCCCCCTGGTAAATGGAATTCTGGGGCGCATCGTATCGATTCCCGTTCAGGTCACCGGAGATCTGTCAAATCCGACCGTCATTCCTCTTTCCCCATCTGCGGTTGGATCTGAGCTGCTCGGAATAATGAAAAAAACGATCGAGCTGCCGATGCGGATCATTCAGCCTTTGATGCCCGATAACCAGGCTCCAATTGAAGCCGGCAAAGAACGGGAAGAAGCAAGAGAGATCAAGTAGCCGCTGTCCCAAACGGTGATTTCAACGCGCCATTGACGGGCTAAGTATCTCCACCGACAGAGACTTTCCGGCTGGAAATTGTTAAATAGTAAACAATTCGGGAGAGCGTTCAATCAACTGCCGGGAGACATTCTGCGGAGTTGTCAATGACTCATAAAAAAGCGTTTCGCATTGAAGGCATGGATTGCGGCGAAGAAATCGCCGTGTTGAAGAAAGAAATCGGGCCGCTGGTTGGAGGAGAGTTGAATCTGTCCTTCGATCTGCTGAATAGAAAAATGACTGTTTCGACAGCATCTGCTGCGATAAACGAGCGGCAGATAAGGGAGGCCGTAGCGAGCACAGGCATGCAGGCTGTTCCCTGGACAGAGAGCTGCGCAACGGAGACCTGCCCTGTTGAGGAGGGAATTTGGCAACGCAATTATCGCTTTGTCCTGTGCGCGGTAAGTGGAATCTTTATGATCGTCGGACTTGTGATTCAAGCCACGCACCAAGGCGACATCATCGCAGTGCTGGCGGAGACGGGCGGAAAGGAGCCCGCCACCCCTCTGGCAGCCATCCTCTTCTATGTCTGCGCAATTATCTCAGGGGGATGGTATATAGCTCCGAAAGCATTTTTTGCCGCCAGGAAGCTCAGGCCCGACATGAACCTGCTCATGAGCATTGCGGTAGTCGGAGCAGTGGCCATAGGCTACTGGCTGGAAGCAGCTTCAGTGACGTTTCTGTTTGCGCTGGCACTGCTTTTGGAATCCTGGAGTGTCGGTCACGCCCGAAAGGCAATCAAAGCCCTGATCGACATTACACCCATCATGGCACGCTGCATCTGCCCCGTCGATGGAGAGATAGAAGAAAAGCCGGTGGAAGCGGTTCCTATAGGTACGACGGTCATTGTCCGTCCGGGAGAAAAAATCCCTCTCGACGGCGTTGTGACAAACGGTGAAACTTCAGTAAATCAGGCTCCCATCACCGGGGAAGCCATGCCGGTGAGCAAAAAACCGGGCGACGAAGTATTCGCGGGAACCATCAACGGCGAAGGCTCCATTAAGCTCCGATCCACCAAGAGCGCTCGAGACACCACGCTGGCGAACATCATTCACATGGTCGAGGAAGCCCAGTCCCGACGCGCTCCCACCGAGCAATGGGTGGATAGATTCGCCCGTTATTACACTCCTACAATGATCATACTGGCTGTTCTATTGGCACTGTTACCGCCGCTCGTTTTATCCGGCGGCTGGATGCATTGGTTTTATCAGGCCCTTGTTATTCTGGTCATCGCATGTCCCTGCTCGCTGGTGATTTCCACTCCGGTCAGTATTGTCGCAGGTCTCACGTCGGCGGCACGCCATGGCGTGCTCATCAAAGGGGGAATACATCTGGAGGCTCCTTCTCGATTGAAAGTGATGGCCTTTGACAAGACCGGAACCCTCACCTACGGCAGGCCCGTGGTGCAGAAAGTGATTCCTTTGAACAATCATTCCGAGGCAGGACTGCTCGCCCGTGCCGCTGCCCTTGAAGCTCACAGCAGCCATCCAATGGCACGCGCCGTCTTGAGCTACGTCGAAGCGATGGGAATAGAGTACAAACCGGCGGACAACTTCACCATCATCCCGGGCGAAGGTGCGCAGGGCATTATCGACAACAAGTCTTATTGGATCGGAAGCCATCGCATGCTGGATCGTTTGGGCGAAGAAAGTCCGCAATTACATGATCTGGCGACTCAGCTGGAAGACGCGGGCCATTCTCTGGTGACGATGTGGTGCGAAGATCACGTATGTGGCTTGATCAGCATAGCCGATGAAGTTCGACCTGAAACAAGAACCGTGCTGGAATCATTGAGGCGATTAGGAATCGAGCGCATCGTGATGAT
>Ga0209164_1002252_pt1 | contig 21189 bp, 18 predicted proteins | sample MTBNYHSulfiMetaG_FD_187458 | JGI IMG/M metagenome (GOLD analysis project Ga0209164, IMG submission 187458) | Enrichment culture microbial communities from rom New York Harbor, USA that are MTBE-degrading - MTBE-NYH (New York Harbor Sulfidogenic)... | ecosystem: Environmental > Aquatic > Marine >... | reverse complement strand
CCCCCGTCAACGGAGAAGAGGCCCCCCCTTAATCCCCCCGTCAACGGGAGAAGAGGCCCCCCTTAATCCCCCCGTCAACGGAAAAGAGGCCCCCCCTTAATCCCCCCGTCAACGGGGGGAAAGAAGAAGTGGGGAGGATCCCTCTTGCTCCCTCCCCGTTGACGGGGAGGGCTGGGGTGGGGTTTTTATTTTGCTTCTTTGGGAGAAGACCGGCCCGCCTCAGGCGGCTGGCTTCGCCCTTACATTATGATGGTTCTCGCGCCCGGGCTCGGCCGCAGTTTCACTTGATCTCCCGGCCCCCCCCAGTGTATCCTTATATACGAACGGCGTCCGACAGGTGGAAAGTCGCTCGGGCCACCTGGACCGCCGGCCTCGCCGGCAGCCCCATGGGGGAGGTGAGCGCCCCCCCGGACGCCGTGTCTATTCCCCCGCTTAGCTGCTCTCCAGCTTGGAAGCCCCTCCTTCCCCTCAATATAAAATGTTGAAATATATATAATCTGTAGGAGCGACGCATGCGTCGCCCCTACCCCGGACCGGCCGGCGCCTCAGGGTAGGGGCGGACCTATGTGCTCGCCCTTGCGTACGGCCGTGCACCCCTGCCGCAACCGTCCGACACCGTAATTGTAGGGGCGGACCTATGTGTCCGCCCTCATCCCCCTGGGTGCCCCCTACCTCTTCAAAAAAATACAATACGTCTCACTTTTATCTTGACATCTGTTAATACATGATGTATAATAGCCCAAAATCGTCGCTGGAAAGGACGCCCAAAAAATCAGCCGCCATAAGACCTAAGGGCTAGGCAATAAGACGGCTGACGCCCCTAAAAAGGCCAATCCTTGCCGGCGGCCCTAGTGACCGAAGGTCTAGGTGGACGGGCCCGGACCAGACCCGGCTAGGGCAGCCCCCATCAGATAAAAAGGAAGGAAGGGCGCTTTAACCAGCGACCGCGGCTAAGGCCATAAAGAAACCTAAAACCCTAACCTGTCCAAGCCGGCTTGACAGCCCTTAATGATGACCGATGACGAGAAACAAAAAAACAACGGCCGATTAAAAACAACGGCCGATCCTTCAAAGCCTATGAACCTAATATCTTGTCATTGCTAAAATCAACCTGTTTCTAATCTGTAGGCGCGACGCATGCGTCGCCCCCACATTTCCTGGTTGAGCGTTCCCGGTAAGGGCGAACCTGTCTGTTCGCCCGGCAAAAGCATGGCCGCCCCGCCCGCTAGATCGGCGTTGACCGGAGCCAAACCCAACCAGTATTCTCCGGTCGGCACGGTTTCCGAGATTTACAATTCCAATACCCAAAGGGAGCCGCCCTTGACTGAATAATGGCTCCATGATGAAACAATTTGATTTAAATAAATTTTTTGATAAAATAAGTTTTAAAGACAAAACAGTGATGGAAAGGATGAAAAAACCTCCGGCCGAAGACCCCGGCCGCCGGAAGTGGGCAAAATGGAAACGGCGGCTGGTGCTCGATTTTTTCCTCTTCCTTGGTCTATTTGCAGCCCTGACGGCTGTGGGCCTCTGGTTTGGGTACCGGCATCTGACCCGGGACCTGCCTTCTCTGGCCGCCCTCCAAAATTATCGGCCGGCAAACGTCTCGTATTTTTACTCGGACGACGGCCGGGTCATCGGCGAGTTCTTCCGCCAGCGCCGCATCGTCGTTCCTTACGCCCGGGTCCCCCAGCATCTGGTCCAGGCCTTTCTGGCCGCTGAAGACGCCGGGTTTTTCCAACACCCCGGCATCGACCTGCTGAGCATACTAAGGGCCTTCCTCCGCAACCTCGAAGCCGGGCATATCGTCCAAGGAGCCAGCACCATCACCCAACAAGTGACCCGAACCTTTTTGCTCTCGAATGAAAAGACCTATTCCCGAAAGATTCGCGAAGCTGTTTTGGCCTTCCGCCTGGAAAAGAACTTGACCAAGGAGGAGATTCTTCACCTCTACTTGAACCAGATTTACTTGGGCCAGGGCTGCTATGGCGTGGAAGCCGCGGCCCAGGGCTGCTTCGGCAAGCACGTGGAAGACCTGTCTCTGGCCGAGTCGGCCTTGATCGCCGGTCTGGTCAAATCCCCCAGCCGATACTCGCCGTTCGTCAATCCCGAACTGGCCCGAAGACGGCAAATCTATGTCCTCAGCCGAATGGTCGAGTGCGGTTTCATCACGACGGCCCAGGCCAAAGAAGCCCTGAACCAGCCGTTGAGTTATCAGGCCCTGCCCGACCCGAATTTGAACGTGACGCCTTACTTTACGGAACAGGTCCGGCGGCTGGTTGAGGACTTGGTCGGCCGGGAGCGGCTGCTGACCGAGGGGCTGAAAGTTTACACCACCGTTGATATCGAAAGGCAAAAAGCGGCCCGGGCGGCTGTGGCCCGCGGGCTTAAGGAACTCGAACAGCGTCACGAGCGGAAAGGTCAGGATTGTCCGTCGCCCCTTCAGGGGGCTTTGGTCTGCCTTGAGACCTCGACCGGCGCGGTCAAGGCCCTGATCGGCGGCCGGGATTTTCAAGAAAGCCCTTACAACCGGGCCGTCCAGGCCAAACGCCAGCCGGGTTCGGCCTTCAAGCCCTTTGTGTACGCAGCGGCTGTCGAGGCCGGCTTCACTCCGGCCGATATCGTCCTGGATGAACCCGTGGAATACAAAGATCACGGCCGGGTCTGGAGTCCCCAGAATTATGATCGGCGGTTCGCCGGGCCGACCACCCTTTACAGCGGCCTGGTCAAATCGCGCAACGTAGTCACGGTCAAGCTTTTGGAAAAAGTCGGCCTGCCGGCGGTGATGGATTGCGCACGGGCCATGGGCATAACTTCGCCGCTGGCCCCTTATAGGTCTTTGGCCTTGGGGACTTCGGAGGTTTCCCTTTTAGAGATGACCGCGGCCTTCACCGCCTTTCCCAATCTTGGAGAATGGGTCGCCCCCATGTTTATTGACCGCATCGAGGACCGGGACGGCCGGGTTGTCTGGCGAAATCATCCGCGGCTCACCAGGGCCCTGACTCCAGAGACGGCTTTTACCGTCCTGGACATGCTCCGGGGCGTGGTTTCAGGCGGGACCGGGGCCAGGGTTTCGGCCTTGCAGCGGCCGGCGGGCGGCAAGACCGGCACCACCAGCGATCTGGCCGACGCCTGGTTCGTCGGCTTCACCCCGGAACTGACCACCGGGGTCTGGGTGGGCCGGGACATCCGGGAGCAAATCGGGCCGGGCGAAACCGGCGGCCGGGCTGCGGCCCCGATCTTTCTTTATTTCATGGAGCAAGCCCTCCAAGGGGGGCCGATCAGGGATTTTACCCGGCCCGATGGTGTGGTCTATGTGGACATTGATCCGGACACCGGACAACCGGCCGGGCCGGAGACGACGGAGGCTTTGCGGGTCTGTTTCAAAATGGAGCAATTGAGCCGAATCCTGTCCGAAGAGACGCTATCCGCAGAACAAAATCCCGGCCAGCCTGAAATCGAACACGTTCGTTTAATTTTCGACGACTCCAGCCAGCCCACGCCCGGAAACGTGGGGGGACCTGCCTTCTGGGTCTCCTCCAAGGAACAAGGCGGGGAGGACATGTAAAAACCTGTTTTTTGAAGAACCGCCCTTGGCCAATCGCCCTCCAGGCCGGCGGGAAGTTGTTTGGGGAGTCGACCCTTTTCCCTTTATCCTCAATATCTGGTATAATTTAATAATATTAGCTCCGTTTCGGCCTTGAGGAGTAAAATAATGAGCAAAAAGCCTGAGTTAGGCCGACTTGTTTCCCCGTCTCTTTCTTCGGAAGAAAAGAGCGGCCGGGACCTCGTCTTGAAACTTGCGCAGACCTACCGCCTGTACAGACAAATGACGGCCTATCCTCATCTGATCCCCGACATGCGCAACCTCTTCCTGGAGGCCCTGGCCCAGCGGGGCGTGGTCACCAGGGAGGTCATCGAAGTTGAAGCCCGCGACCTTCTGACTCAGGCCGGTCTAAAGCCCGAAGGGAAAATCTTGAAAGAATATGTCGAGACCCTGACCGACCTTTATTTTGCTGAGAACTTCACCCCGGAAGAGATCGAAAACTACATCAACCTGGCCCGGAAAAAACAGAGCTTCCAGGAACTTCACCGTGTAGTCAACACCGAAGGCGTCACCTCCAAGAGGATCAAGAAAGCCCTCAAGGACTTCTGCCAAATACCCCAGGGAGATTTATTCTTGGATCCCACGGAGACCGAAGTGGTCCGGGTGGCCCTGATCAACCATTTTATCTCGGATCAACTTCCTTTCATCGGTATCGCCAAGCACCATTTGACCATCCGGGACATCGACGAAATGCTCGATCATTCGTATTGGGACCGCCGACGACCGGGCAAAATCGGGGGCAAGGCCGCCGGCATGCTCCTGGCCAACAAGATCATTCTGCCCAGACTCCAGAAACGGGACCCAGAGCTGGAAAAACACGTGGCCGAGATCGAATCCTGGTATTTCAATTCGGGCATCTTTTCTGATTTTGTCGACTATAATGAGCTTTATTGCCTCCACAGCCGGAAGTACAAGAGCCGCGATGAACTGGAGTCGGAATTCGACGCCTTGGGTCCGATTCTAGAGCGGGCTCAATTTCCCCAGGACGTGGTGGATGATTTCCGGGAGTTCCTGGCCCAGGTGGGCGAGGCCCCGCTTATTCTCCGGTCGTCCTCCTTGTTGGAAGATAATTTCGGCTACTCGTTTTCCGGTAAATATGAATCATTTTTCCTGGCCAACCAGGGCGACCCGGAAACCAGACTCGAGGCGTTCATCGCTGGCCTGAAACACGTTTTGATGAGCACCTGGAGCCCCTCTCCGATCATCTACCGCCGCGACCACAATCTGATCGATTTCGACGAACGGATGAGCGTCCTGGTCCAGAAGGTGGTCGGCCGCCGTTTCGGCGACTATTTTTTTCCTTTCTGCGCCGGTGTAGCCTTTTCCCGCAACGTCTACAACTGGAGCCCCCGCCTGGACCCCCAGGCCGGCCTGGTCCGGCTGGTCTTCGGCCTGGGCACTAGGGCCGTGGACCGGATCGCCGGCGATTACACCCGGATGGTCGGTCTGAGCCATCCCAGCCTCCGGCCGGAGATCGATCCGGCCCAGATCAAAAAATACTCCCAAAAGAACGTGGACCTGATCAACCTGCGCACCCGCCGGAAAGAATCAGTTCCGGCTCGTGAACTCTTCAAACAGATCGACCATCCCGACCTGTTTTACGCCGTGTCCCTCGATGAAGAAGGCCACCTGGCGCCGCCCCGGTTCAAAGGCGAAAAAATCGACCCGCTTAGGGCCTGTCTGACCTTTGACAATTTTCTGACCCAAACCCCTTTCGTTCACTTGATGAGGAAGATTCTGCGACGGCTGGAAGAGGCCTACGGACGCCCGGTTGATGTGGAATTTGCCTGGGATGACGGGAAGCTCTATATTCTCCAGTGCCGCAGCCTGTCCCTGCGCGAGGACGTGGGCAAGGTCCATCTGCCCACGGACGTGCCCGAAGAGCAGATCGTCTTTATCAATGACCAGAGCGTGGTCAGCGGTGTGATCGAGGATATCGAATATATCGTTTACGTGGACCCCAAGGCCTACGCCCGGCTCCAGACCTATGAAGATAAAACGGCCGTGGGACGGGCGGTCGGCCGGCTGAACCGGCTCCTCGAGAAAAAACGCTACGCCCTCTTCGGCCCCGGCCGCTGGGGCAGCAACGATATAAATTTAGGCGTCCGCGTCGGTTATGAAGACATCAACCGCGCCCTGATCCTGGCCGAGATCGCTTTTGAAGAAAAAGGCTCCACCCCTGAAGTCTCCCACGGCACCCATTTCTTCAGCGATCTGGTCGAAGCCCGGATCATCCCCCTGGCCCTGTACCCCGACATGCCTCAAAGTGTATTCAAGGAAAATTTCTTCCTTCAAGCCCCCAACCAGCTCGAGGCCATGCTTCCGGACCTGGCCCATCTGGCCGAAGTAATCAAGGTCATCCATGTGCCTGAATGGCTGGGCGGGCGGATGTTTCACGTCTACCAGGACGGTGAAGATCAGCAGGGTCTGGCCTTGATCGGGCCGAGCAAGAACCAGGGCGGTCAATCCTCCTGAAGACCTTTCAGAACTTTTTGGCTGTTTCTATAAGCAGTTCCCGCGCTCGATCGGAAAAAAAGGCTTTGACAAAGGCCTCGTTGGCCCGGACCCGGTTTTGCTCATAACGCCGAGGTATTTCCTCGATCCGGGCGGCCTTGGTTTCAGCAAAGGCTTCCAGGTTCAAGGCGGCCAAGCCGGCGATTTTGTCCAGGGCCCGGCTTTCCACTTCCTCGGCCGGCAAGACTTCATCGGCCAAGCCGATGGCCTTGGCCTCGGTCGCGTCGAAAAGCCGGCCCGAGTAAGCCATTTCCGTGGCCGCCCGGTCGCCCACGATCTGGCGGAGCATCAGGTGGGGCAGATAGGGGAAAGGCAGGCCGATCTGCATCTCATTGACCCCGAGCTTGGTCTTGCCCGAGGCCACGAACCGGAAATCGCAGGTCAGGGCCAGGACGGTGCCGCCGGCCGGAGCATGCCCGGCCAGGGCCGCAGCCGTGGGGATAGGCAAGGTGTAAAGATCAAGCAGAATTTGGTTGAAGTCTTCCCAAAAGGCGGCCAGGCCGGCCCAATCCAGTTTCAGTAAAGAGGGCAGGTCCAGACCCATGGAAAAGAATTTTTCCCCCCCGGCCAGGACCAGCCCCCCGGCCTCGCGTCCGGCCCGCTGGACGGCCCGGCTCAAATCCTGAACCAGCTCCCAACTGATCGGATTGATCGCCCCGTGGCTTAGCCGCACCACGGCCACGCTGTTTCTCATTTCCCAGGCCACTTTGCTCATATTGAGTCACCTTCCGGTAAAGTCTCCGGGGAAGCCGCCGCCCCCCTTTCAATTTTCGTCCATTAAGGATAAGTCAACTGCGGCAGCCACAAGACGATTTGGGGAAAAGCCACCAACAAGGCCGTTCCCGCGATCAAGGCCCACAAAAAAGGCAAAGACCCCTTGAAGATGCTTTCGAGGGGTATTTCCGGGGCCGTGCCGCTGACTACGTAGACATTGATGCCCACCGGCGGGGTGATCACCCCCATTTGGGTGACCAGGACGATGATTACCCCGAACCAGATGGGATCATAACCCAAATCGATGACGATGGGATAAAAAATAGGGATGGTCAGCATGATCAAGGCCAAGGCGTCGATGAAGCAGCCGCCGATCAGGTAGACCAGGACGATCATGCCGATGACGGCGAAGGGCGGCAGCGGCAGGCCGGCCACCCATCCGGCCACCTGAAAAGGTATGCGGGTCACGGCCAGGAAATGGCCGAAAATGACAGCCCCGGCCACCAGGAGCATGACCATGCAGGACATGCGCAGGGTCTCGAAGAGAGAAGTCATGAAGCCGTCCCAGGAAAGCTGCCGCCGGATCAGGGCCACCACCAGCACGCCGAAGGCCCCGACCCCGCCGGCTTCGGTCGGAGTGAACCACCCGAGAAAAAGGCCGCCCATGACCAACAAAAAGATAATCAGGGTTTCGCTCATGTCTTTGAGCGAATAGATTTTTTCCTTAAAAGTGAAGCCTTGTCCGGGCGGTCCCTGTTCCGGGTGGGCCCGGCAGTAAAGCCAAACGGCCCCAACAAAGCAGAGGGAGATGAATATGGCCGGGATGATGCCGGCGATGAAAAGCTGGCCGATGGACTGTTCGGTTAGGATGCCGTAGACGATCAAGACCACGCTGGGCGGCATGAGCATGCCCAGGCTGCCGCCGGCGGCCACTGAACCGGCGGACAGCTCGTCGCCGTAGCCGTACCTCTTCATTTCCGGCAAGCCCACTGTGGCCATGGTGGCGGCTGTGGCCGGGGAAGAACCGCAGACCGCGCCGAAGGCGGTGCAGGCGGCCACCGTGGCCATAGCCAGACCGCCGGTGTAATGCCCGATGAACTTGTAGGCCGTGTCGTAAAGCTTGCGGCTGATGCCGGCGTGGGAGGCGAACTGGCCCATGAGGATAAACAAAGGGATCACGGTCAAGCCGTACGAAGAGAAGACATCGTAGATGTCCCGGGCCAGGAGGCCGAGGCCGGCCTGCCCCGAAACCAGAAAGGAAAATCCCAAAAATCCGACCAGGGCCATGCAATAGGCCACCGGCATGCGGGAGAAGAAAGTTATCACCAGGAGGGCCAGGCCGATTAAGCCTATCAGGGTCGGACTCATTTTCGCGCCGCCTCCCGCCAGTATTTAACCAGGTCCAACCATACGGTCAGACAAAGAACGGCGAAGCCGAACCCGATGAAATAAACGAAAATATAGGCCGGAAATTCCAGGGTCATGGACACCTCCCCGCTGGCCCGCAAGGTCGAGGCATAGACCAAGGTGCGCCAGGTCGCCAGGACAAAAAGGCCCAACGAAAGGCCGGAAGTGACCAAGTCGATGATATTTCTGGTTCGCCGGCGCAGGCGACGGACCAGGAGGTCGACGCCGACGTGGCCCCGAAGGGCATGGGTGTAAGGCAGGGAACAGGCCAGGGCTATGGTAGCCAGAAACCCCACGAACTCTACGGCTCCCTTGATCGGACGGCCGGCGGCCCGCATGACCACGTCCAGGCAGACCAAACCCATCATGGCGGCCACGGACAGAGCTCCGATCCATTTCAGCCAAGAAACCAGGCCTTCGATCAGTTTTTTCATCAATCCACCTCCACCGGGCCGGCCTGATGCATCTCCCGAGACTCCATACTCGAAACAGCCCGGGAGCATCAACCGGCCCTAGCGGCGGGACGGTCCGCGCCGATAGGGCCGGATCGGTCTGCTTATTTTTTCAAGGCCTCCAGGGCGGTCTTCAAGGCTTGTTCGCCGGGCAGCCCCTTTTCCTTGGTTTTGGCCACATATTCGTCAAGGAGAGGCTTGACGGCCTCGGCCCAGCGGGCGTTTTCCTCGGGCGAAAGCTCAATGACCTGCACTTGGCATTCCTTCAGAAAATCCAGACCTTCCTGGTCGCTGTCGTCCCAGGCCCGGCCGGTCTTGCCGATCCATTCTTGATTAATGTCTTCGATGATCTTTTTGACGTCCTCGGGGAGGGCCGCCCACTTGTTCTTGTTCATGACCACAAAAAATCCGGTGGTGTAAGACGAGGAGTAATTCAAAGTCAGATAGTCGACCACTTCGCCCAGCTTCCAGCCTTTGTTGGTCTCCAGGGGGTTCAAGGACCCGTCCACGACCCCTTTCTGAAGCAACTGGTAAGTCTCAGGCATGGGTTTGGCCACGGGCGTCCCGCCCAGGGCTTCGACGATCTTGGCGCTGGTCCCGGTCGAACGGATTTTCAGGGCCTTGAGGTCTTCGAGTTTCCGGACCGCGGCTTTCCGGGTGTGGAGCAGCCCCGGTCCATGGGCATGCAGATACATGACCTGAGTGTCCTTGAGTTCTTCCGGTTGAATCTGACGATAAACTTCATTGACCACCACCGTGGCCTGACGGCCGTTTTTATAACCCAAAGGTAGATCGACTACTTCCATAACCGGAAAACGCCCCCGGGTGTAAGCCAACACGGACAGACCGATATCGCTCAAACCGTTGACCACGCCGTCGTAACAGACGTTGCCTTTGGTCAAGGTCTGACCGGGGAAATAATCGATGACCACCCGGCCGTTGGTTCTTTTTTCCACCTCCCGACACCAAGCTTCGGCCAGCTTGCTTTGAACATGGGTGGGGGGAAAAAAATTGCTGTAGGTCAGTTTGAACTCCTGAGCCTGGACGGCTGGACCGCCGGCCAAAAGCAAAAAAACGACCGCCAGACAGATTGTGGACGCCAAAAAAACCGCCTTTTTCATGTTTTTATCCTCCTTAGGCGCATAAAGAATTATTAAGGACTGGACCTTGGTCCGCCGCGGTCCGGCCGGGCGCACCAAAATAAAAAAGCGGAGGGTGGGCTCCGCTTGTTTGTCCTGACCGAACGCGTCCGCACCCTAGGCCATACCTGGGCCCCGGTAATAGTAATAATAATATGCGCACGCGGACTGACTCATGTTCATTTCTCTCCGTTCCTGGTATTTTTTACCCGTTCAGCCGGACATTGTCAATAATATTGTTATAAAAAATACGAATAAGTCCGCCGAAATTTAGTGACCTGTGAAAAAAACCACTATTCAGGCCATAAACAACGACTGGAGACCCAAGACCGACTGACTCCGGCTGACCCGCATAGACCCAGGCTAAACCTGGCCCAATCTGGCCCGGACCGAATCCATCTTGCCCTGGGCCGTGGCCGGTTTATCCCGGCGGTCGTCCAGGTTGATCAAAGTCATAACCCTGGCCGCTCCGGCTTGAAAGGGCAATTCATGCAATTTTTTGATAATATCCAATAAAGACCCGACCTCCCCCTCCAGGATGGTCCCCATCGGGGTGAGCTGGTAGACGATGCCGGCCGCCTCCAGCCACCGGGCTATCTCAGCCACAAAAAGACTTAAACTGGTCGTCCCCGTCCCTAAAGGCACAATGCTGACCTGGGCGATAGCCATGAGCTGCTCCTGATAAACATCTGCTTGGATTATGACGTATTACTAAACCGGAACCGGCCTGTTTCGTCAAGAGCCTAAGGGACGAGCCCTCTCGAAATGGTCGGCAAAAAATGAATCTTGTCCCTGGTATATTTTGCCCGTTTCCCAAAAAGATTCTCAGGGCCTAGGATAGAGCAAGGTTAATATTGAATAAAATAAGGATATTATTTCATCAGGCCTTTGGCCTGAAAATTGCTAAACTTTTGAGTGACCGAAGTCAGGAGGATAAAAGCTGAGCAATGATGATCAGAAAAGATCGGCTGAGCATCGGCGAAGTCTCGGAAATCACAGAGGTGCCGGTTCATACACTTCGCTACTGGGAAAGCGAATTCAACGGATTCTTTGAACCCCTCAGGACTGAAGGCGGTCAGCGCCGCTATGATGAGCAGGCGGTGCAAAGAATCCTGGAAATCAAATCACTGCTTAAGGAAGAAAAATACAGCATCGCCGGGGCCCGCCAGGTTCTGGCCCGACGCCGGCGATTTTCCGAACCGGATTTCGAAGCCTTTCCCGCGGCAGGTTCGGCCCGCTGAATCGTTCCCCTTAAAAACCGCTCCGCCCCCGCCTAAAATCACCCCAGCCGATACGGCTGGTGGGCCGTTTTGAGCCAATTGCGATGTGGGTTAGGATTTGAAATTGTTTTGTTTCTGGGGGGGGTCAAAATAATTTACCCCGAAAAATGTGTTGATTTTCTTTTTCCAGGCGCTGCCTGCTTATTTCGATATTCGGTCCCACACCGCCGCCGGCCCAAACGGGGCGTAAGGGCGACCGGCCGGTCGCCCTTATATGGTCGGGAGGGACACGGGGGATGAGGGCGGACACGCAGGTCCGCCCCTACGCTGGAGAGGCGGATAAAGATGCGGCGGAGGCGCGAAGACAGGGCGGTCCCGGGCGGAGGCTGGGAAGGGGGGAGCATTATCTGTGGCCTCTTGCGGCCTTTGGCCTGTCGGCCTCGGCCGCCCCGACAACGAGTTGTCGGGGCCACCCGCGGTATTGTATTTTTCAGGGGAAGGAAGGAATGTTGGGTTGCGCTTGGCTCTACCTAACCTACAATTTATATATATTTCAATATGTTGACCAATAGATAGATGGAGATTCCGGTAGGGGCACCCAGGGGGATGAGGGCGGAGACATAGGTTGGCCCCGACGGTTATTACGATTTTAAACCGTTCCCCATTCTTCGGTAGGGGCAGACCTATGTGTCTGCCCTCTTTGCCTTCGCCCCCTTTGTGCCCACCCCGGTGATTTTCAGGGCGGACACGCAGGTCCGCCCCTACAATTACGGCGTCGGACGCGGTAGGGGCGACGCATGCGTCGCCCCTTGTATCTTGGTCAGGAGATAGTTTATGAATCGAAGGGAGACCGGTAGGGACGAACCCCGTGTTCCCCCGGTATCCCGATCCGCTCCCAGGGCGAAGACGAGCTTCGCCCCTACCCGGTTGATTCCCTTTCCCAAGCTCCGTCTGGCATGAGGGGGGAAAGAATAATAGTCAACCACGCAAGATGCTCGTTTTGTTTTCAACTTGAATGATTAACTGACATTTGTCAGAATGAGGCGATGAATCGCTCTCGAAGTCTCAATTTACCCGACCCGGCCGCCTGTTTGGCCATCCTGGCCCGGCATAACACCCCCGACCACGTGGTCCGCCACAGCCTGGCGGTTTGCGTGGTGGCCGTCCATCTGACCCATAAGCTGGCGGCCCAAGGCTATCCTTTAGATATCGACTTGGTCCGGGCCGCGGCCCTCCTGCACGACGTCACCAAGGCTTACAGCTTCAAGGTGCGTCTCGACCATGCCCTGACCGGGGCCAAATTGCTTAAAAGATTGGGCTACCCTGAAGTCGGCCAGATCGTGGGCCAGCACGTCCGCCTCTCTCGATCCCGACCGAAAGGGCGCATTTCCGAAGTCGAAATCGTCAATTACGCCGACAAGCGCGTCGTCGACGATCGGATCACCACCCTGGTGGAACGTCTCCACTACATCCGCGGGCGCTACGGCCGCAGCCCGGAAGCCCTGGCCCGGATCGACCAATTCTCTTCCTTGGCTTTCCAGCTGGAAGAAGAGATTTTTGCGGTTTTGCCGGACGGTCCCGAGCAGCTTCTCCAACTGGATGTGGAAAAAGGGATTATGGCTTTATGTCCGGCGGCCGATTAAGAGTAGCCCTTATCTGCGGAGGGGTCTCCGGCGAGAGAGAAATCTCCCTCAAAAGCGGAAGCCAGGTGGCCAAGGCCCTGGACCCGGAACGTTACCAGGTTTTCCGTTACGATCCGGCCGCCGACCTGCCGCGCTTGATCAGCCACGCCCCAAAACTTGACGTGGCCCTGATCATCCTTCACGGGCGGTGGGGCGAAGACGGGACCATTCAAGGCCTTCTGGACCTGATCGGCCTGCCTTATCAGGGCTCCGGCGTCCTTGCTTCGGCCTTGTGCATGGACAAACGGGCCAGTAAATCCCTGTACCGCTTTCATGGTCTGCCCGTGCCCCGAGACATCGTCCTCGATCGCCAGGCCCCCTATGACTTGGATCAGATCATGGAAACCCTGGGTTTGCCTCTGGTCATCAAGCCCAACTCGGAAGGCTCCTCTTTGGGCATGACCATCCCCCGGACCCGGGCCGAATTGGAAAAGGGTCTAGGGCAAGCCTTCGCCCTGGACCGGTATCTGTTGGTGGAAGAATATATCCAGGGCCGGGAAATCACGGCCTCGGTGCTGGGCAACGACCAATTGGAAGCCCTGCCTCTGATCGAGATCATCCCCGGCCCCGAATATCGCTTTTTTGATTACGAAGCTAAGTACAAGCCCGGTGCGACCAAGGAAATATGTCCGGCCCCGCTGTCTGAAGACTTGGCTGAAAAAGCCCGCGACCTCGGCCTTCAAGCCCATCGGGCCTTGTACTGCCGGGGCTACAGCCGGACGGACATGATGCTCAAGGACGGCCGCTTTTACCTCCTCGAGACCAACACCATACCCGGCATGACCGAAACCAGCCTCTTCCCCCAGGCGGCCAAGGCGGCCGGCTATTCCTTCAGCCGGCTCATGGACCGGCTCATTGAACTGGCCTTGGAAAACGGAACTAACAGATGCGGGGGAGCTGTTCGCCGGTGAGCATGTCCACCAGGCGCAAGCCCCCGACCTTGGTTTTTAAAAAGACCCGGCCCGGCTGGTCGGCTCGAACCTGCCCGATGACGGCCGCCTGACGGCCGAGTTCGTGCGCCCTCATGGTAGCCAAAACCCGGTCGGCCGAATCGGCGGCGGTCAGGGCCAAGAGTTTGCCTTCATTGGCCACGTAAAGCGGGTCCAATCCCAAAATATCGCAAGCCCCGATCACTGCTCCGTTCACCGGGAGACTGCTTTCCTCTATAAATATTCCCACCTTGGAGGAAAGAGCGATCTCGTTCAAGGTTGTCCCCACCCCGCCGCGGGTCGGGTCACGCAAGACGTGAACGTCCCGGCCGGCCGCACCGATGATGGCCTCGACCAGTCCGAACAGCGGCGCGGTGTCGCTCCTTATTTCGGTATCCAACACCAAACCTTCACGTCGGCAAAGAACGGCCAGGCCGTGGTCGCCCATGGTCCCGCTCAAAATGACCTTGTCCCCGGGCCGAGCGCCGGAAGCGGAAATGTCCACGCCCTCGTCAGCCAACCCGATCCCGGTCGTGTTGATGAAAACCTTGTCTGCCGCCCCTTTGGGCACCACTTTCGTGTCGCCGGCCACGATCCTGACGCCGGCGGCCCTGGCCGCTTTGGCCATCGAGGCCGCAATCCGGTCCAGGTCAGACAGGGCCAAGCCTTCTTCCAAAATAAATCCGGCCGACAGATACAGCGGTCTGGCCCCCCTCATGGCCAGATCGTTGACCGTCCCGTTGACCGCCAATTCCCCGATGTCGCCTCCGGGGAAAAAGATAGGCGTGACCACGAAGGAATCGGTGGTGAAGGCCAGCCGTCCGCCGGCCAGGTCCAAGAGGACGCTGTCTTCAAAACTCTCGCCGTCGTTGGTCCCGAAATAGCGCAGGAACAGCCGGGTGACCAGTTCGTGGGAAGCCCGCCCTCCGGCCCCATGATCCAAAAGAATTTTTTCCCCGACCATATCGATCTTGCTCATTTTGCCCTGCGCCGAACCATTATTTCGTTATTTCGGGAAGAAATCTTCCGTGAGTCTATTTTTCAGAATTTTTTGATAAGTTTCAAGGTCTAAGGGACAAGCCAACAGATCGTCAAATTCAACCACGTCCAGTTTTAATTGTTTAGCCATGCTTTTGTAAGTTTTGGGTGGAATTTGTTTGCGACCATAGGGGATGGTTACACGGGCGGCCTTTTTACCTTCGAGTCTAAACCACCCATTGAATTCAGCGCCGGAACGGAAGACCATCCCTAATTTTGTTTCACAAACCCTTTTTACCTCGTGCGTATTAAAGCGTGGATTCTTCATTATAAGACAGACATCCCTCGATAAATGTCTTAATTCGCTTAAATTCTCGAGATAATTCATCATGTTCAGACAAATCACGAATAAGGGCTTCAATCTCTGTTTTTAAATTGTCGAGGGCCTCAACCGGGCTGTCGCCGACCCCAAAAAGGTCCAAATCATGGGCAGTGGCTAAAAATGAGTCTTCATCAGACTCAATGATGACATTGATGGGAACAGATAGGTTGAAATGGGGCAACCGTTGAATCTGAGAACTAACAAATTGATTTTTCTCTAATTTTTCAAGTCGTTGTTCGAGATGGGCAATCCTTTTCTCAAAAGTAACGTCATAAATAATAGTATTGCTTTTTCCAGGTAAAAATGAATTTATTGTTGGTCTTGTTGCGGCTTCCCTATCGAGGCCCTGATGGATTTTCCATACTCTTGGGCTGCTATCATGATTTTTTAAAATAAGGGTGCCTATTCTGCCTGTAGTCTCGGACTCCTTAGCAAAATAATTTGTTTCCCTATTCAGGCTGTTCATTTTTTAAACCTTCAAGGTATATTATTTTTTCATCCAGCCAGTCACGAATGGCCCTGGCTGTTTCTATGTTCATGACCAAAGAGGCCTGGATCAGCCTGATCATGTCTCCCCCGGCTTTACGTTCCAGTTCCTCGCCCAATCTACCTTCTTCGGTGAGCGCATGAGTCAGGGTTTTCGGAATCGGCCGCCTTTCCGAATAAACATGCATGTAAATCAGGTCGCCGGTGTGGCCCACACCGCCATAAGCTCCATTAACATAACAATCATGGATATGTTCCGGGATGACATATTTGAAGGTGATTTTGTTTCTTTCCTTGTCTTCATTCATGGCTATCCTCCAAATTATAAAGCCGCCCCCAAAAACATATAACCAACTAGTAGACGTTAGTGTTTTAACTATGCCGCATAATTGGATTATTTACAATAATAAATCAAGACCATGTTATGCTTTTCTTTTGAGCGGACTCTTTGTCAATATCAGAATCAAACGATGTGACGTTGAATCATGAGGGGTTGGTCAGCCTCAAACACCGGGAAGCTGCTTCCATCTCCGCGAAATCCGGCTTTACCGGCCGAAAAACAGGCGGGCGTTTCTGGTGGTGGTTTCTTCAGCCTCCTTATAAGACAAACCTTTGACTTCGGCCACCAGCCTGATCGTCCAAAGAACATCGGCCGGTTCGGATTCTTGGCCCTGATATTTCACCGGCGCGTCGGTTTCGACCAGAATCCGTTCCACGGGGGCCCTGGCGATGGCCGCCCGGTGAGGCGGACTGTAAGCCAGCGCCGGGGTGGACGAAATAAAATAGCCGGCTGCCAGGATTTTTTCCAGAACATCCAGCGGTCCGCTGTACCAATGAAAAACTGCCCGACGAATGCCGGCCCTCTCGAGCATCTCCAGGCAGCGGCCCTGGGAAAACCGTGAATGGAGCAACACCGGTTTGTCCCATCGCCGGGCCAGGTCCAAAGCTTCGGCCAATACCTGCCGCTGGAGTTCTTTCTTGACTTTGACCCGGTAATCCAGGCCCACTTCGCCCAAAGCGGCGGCTGCCTTCAAATGCCGGCTGACAAACTCCAGGTTCTCCCGCCAGCCTTCGGGTTCGAGCGCCCACGGGTGGGCCCCCAGAGCCGGCCACACCAAGTCCGGTTCGGCCTGGGACAGTTCCCATATTTTGCGGTTGGAGGCGAGGTCTTCGCCCACCCCCACCACTGCCGCCAACCCCGTCCGGCGGGCCCTGGTTATAGCCGCCAGCGGGTCCGGCAGGGCGGCCAGATGGGCGTGCGTATCCACCGGCGGGCCGACTTGACCCCCAGCGATCAACTTTATAAATCTACTTCAGAACTTACTTCGACCATTTCGATGTCGAAGGTCAAATCATGCCCCGACAGCGGGTGATTGGCGTCGACCAAGGCGGATTCTTCGTTTATTTCCGTGACCCAAACCACTAAGGGGTCTTCCCGGTCTTCAAACTGGGCCTGGAGGGCGTCGCCGACCTTAACTTGAGAGGGCAGCGCGGTCAGCGGCACCCGCTGCTCCAGGCCTTCCCGGCGCGGACCGAAACCTTCTTCGGCCGGAATTTCCACCGTCTTTGATTCGCCCGGCTCCATGCCCAGGACCGCTTGGCTGACCCCGTAAATAACCTCGTCGCTTCCGGCCGTGAACTCGAGAGGCGCCCGCCCCTGTGACGAATCGAAGACTGTCCCATCTTCTAGACGGCCGGTGTAATGAATTCGAACTTTATCTCCTCTTATCGCGCCCATATTTTGCTCCTTTCTTCCCGGTCAAGGGCCAAAAGACGTCCTTTACCGGGGACCTTCCTTTTTCGGGCCAAAGGCTTCTTTGCAGGTTTTTGGGATTGACGTAATTAATCGGGAGGGCCTTTCCGGGTCGACCAACCCTGCCCAGGAAAAACAAGCATCATGTTTTTAAGTTAAAGGTCCGCCTCCAAAATGTCAATGCCAATCGCTGATGAAAGACGACACGATAATTACGGTTGAAACCAAAAGCCCTTTCCTGTAAAAAGAATAAACGGATTCGTCCGAAAATTTTTATTCAGGTCAAAATGTTATGGCCGTGCTTCAGACAAAGGGCCTCCTTGATCTCATCGGCGACACACCTCTGGCCGAATTGAAGAAGGTCAACCCCAACCCTCGGGTCACGGTGCTGGCCAAACTTGAATTCTTCAACCCCGGCGGCTCGGTCAAGGACCGCATCGGCAAATCCATGATCGAAGCGGCCGAACGCAGCGGAGAACTGACCCGGGACAAAATCATCGTCGAGGCCACCAGCGGCAACACCGGCATCGGCCTGGCCATGACCGCTGCGGCCAAAGGCTACCGCCTTCTGCTGACCATGTCCGAAGCGGCCAGTCTCGAACGTCGCCAGATTCTCACGGCCCTGGGCGCGGAGATTCTCCTCACCCCCGGACACCTGGGCACGGACGGGGCCATCGAGGAAGCCTACCGCCTGGCCCGGGAGTATCCGGACAAATACTATCTGCCCGACCAGTTCAACAACCCGGCCAACGTGGACGCCCACTATCACGGCACCGGCCGGGAAATCTGGGAGCAGACCCGCGGCCAGGTCACCCACTTCGTTGCAGCCATGGGCACCACCGGCACCCTGATGGGCTGTTCGAAGCGGCTCAAGGAAATGAACCCGGACGTCAAGATCATCGGGGTCGAGCCTTATCTGGGCCATAAAATCCAAGGGCTGAAAAACCTCAAGGAATCTTACGTCCCCGGCATCTTCGACCGGTCCCGCCTGGACGAACTGGTCAACATCGACGACGAAGACGCCTTCGAGGCGGCCAGGCGCTTGGCCAAGGAAGAAGGACTCTTTGTGGGCATGAGCGCCGGGGCCGCCGTCCACGTGGCCTTGGCCAAGGCCCGGGAACTGGACCAGGGCGTGATCGTGGTCATCGTGCCCGACAGCGGTGAGCGCTACCTGAGCACCACCCTCTTCGTCCCCAAGGAAAAAACCACCCTCAAGTTCTTCAATGTCCTGTCCAGGTCCAAGGAAGATTTCCGACCGTTACGGCCCGGCGAAGTCAAAATGTATTCCTGCGGCCCGGCCCTCTATTCCATCAAGCAGATCGCCACCTACCGCCACCTGGTCCTGGCCGACCTGCTTAAACGCTACCTGCAGTCCAACGGCCTCCAGGTTCAGCACGTCCTCAACGTCGTGGACCTGGACGACCGGACCATCAAGGCCTCCGAAGAAGCCGGCCAGGACCTCAGGCGTTTCACCGAACATTACTTCCAGGAATTTCTGGCCGACTGCCGCACCCTGGGCCTGCTCAAGGCCGACAAGTATCCCCGGACCAGCGACCACGTCGAGGACATGACCGCCCTGGCCGAAAAACTGGTCGAAAAAGGTGCGGCTTACGAAAAACTCCGGTCCCTCTATTTCGACATCTCCAGGTTCAAGGAATACGGCAAGCTTTCCGGAGTGGATTTGACCAAAATCAGGGTGGGCAAGACCGTAGACCTGGACGTCTATGAAAAGGAAAACCCCCGCGATTTCACCTTATTCAAACGCTCCACCCTGACCGAACTCAAACGCGGCCTCTATTATACCACCGATTGGGGTTCGGTCCGGCCGGGCTGGCACATCCAGTGCGCGGCCATGGCCGCCAAACATCTCGGCCCACAGTTCGACATCCACACCGGCGGCCGGGACCTGAACTTCCCCCATTACGAAAACGTCAACGCCATCATCGAGGCCGCCCACGGCCGGCCCTTGGCCAGGTATTGGATTCACAGCGAACTGGTCCTGGTCGACGGCCAGAAAATGTCCCGGTCTCTGGGCAATGCGCCCACGGTCCGCGACCTTCTGGCCGAAGGTTTTTCCGGGCGGACCCTAAGATACTGGCTGCTCTCCACCCATTACCGCCGGCCCCTGGCCTTCAGTTATGAACGTCTGGCCGCCGCGGCCCGGACCATCGAGCGCCTCGACGAATTCGTGGCCCGGCTTAGGAACGCCGTCCCCGGTCGGGGCCTGGCCGAACTCGACCAGTTGATCTATGACCTGCGCCAGGGCTTTAAGGACGCCCTGGACGACGATCTCAACGTAGCCGGAGCCCTGGCGGCCCTGTTCGAGTTCATCCGCCGAATCAATCCTCACCTGGACCAAAAAGTCCTCAGCCGCAACAACCTAGGCCAAATCGAAGAAGTCCTGACCCAGCTTAATCAAGTCCTCAACATCTTGTCTTTTGAGGAAGAAAATCTGGATGAGGAAGCCCGGAACCTGATCGCCCTAAGGGAAGAAGCCCGCCGGCAAAAAAACTGGCCCGAAGCCGACCGGCTCCGCGATGAACTGGCCGGCCGAGGCGTCAAGGTGATCGATACACCGTCCGGTCCGCGGTGGGAAAGACTCTGACCGGTTTGTTTTAACGGCAGGGTAAATATAAGAAGCCATTGCGCGGAAGGCTGAAAAAGGTGATCGGCCTTTTCTTAGAAAGTGGTCCTTGCCACGCAATGGCCGCAATCGGCATTAGCCCAATAGTCTTGGTTTTCTCCGGAAAGCCAAAACAGCCAATCCGGAACCTAACAACCAGAAAGCCGCCGGGATGGGCACAGCCGCGGTCTCTGTGGGGGCAACTTCCCAATCAATGATCGTTCCTTCTGTGGTTGAAGAGAAGTTCAACCCGAAGGTATCAAAGAAGTCAACGGTGGAAGAGCCGGTGTACCAGAATTGGATCCAAGTTTCGAGGTAACCCTCAATATAGATGGGATTGCCGACCGCTACATCGAAGAATATATTACGGTTTTCTGTATCAAAGTAATAGCTGACGCTGGATTGATCATACCATTCTTGCCAGTCGCTCCAATAGCCCAAGTCCTCTGTCTCTTCCAAATCACGATTCCATCTGGACTCACTCCAGTCAGCACTCTGACCGACCCAAATCTCACCGCCTGGCATTCCGCCTTGAAGCAAGCCTCCACCACTCAGTTCCACCAAGTCCGGAGTCCAGTATCCTTCGCCTGTATCGAATTGAATCGAAGGATCAGTCAGAGTCAAACGATAATCCATACTGGCCCAAGGGCTGTAAGAAGCGTCATCCCCGCTGTCCGAAGCATGGAATGACCCGTCCACTTGGTAGGATAAATTTAAGGTGACTATATCCCCGTAATCCAGACCGGAATCTCCCGGCAGCACAGTGAACATATTCCGGGCCGACGAGGTGATTTGGGCATCTGAATTACCTGAATAGTTACTGAAGACACGGGAGGATGCTCCCATCTCCATATTGGCGGTATCAGCATAACCGTTGGAATAGGCTATGGAATCGTTGGGACCAACAGCTATACTGCCTGGAGGGGGAGGGGAATAATTTCTTGAATAATATACTTGGCCGCTGGCGCCAAAATAGGCTAAATAGTCCGAGGAACTATAGTAACCATCATCCGACGTCTGTTCTCCATCATTGTACTGCACTTCGTAGAACTCCAGCTCGGCCAAAGCATAAGCCCAAGCAGATACACTCCAGAACAGAAAACAGGCTGTAAAGAATAACATTAAGATTTTCTTCATTTTTTCCTCCTTATTAAAAAGTTTTATTTTTGGATAATATCACTGCTGTCCCATAAAGTTTAAAGAAAAAGGCCAGAATCCTCATGTTTTATGCTACAATGATTTCACCTAAAAATCTTGCAAAACAGGGAGGATATCTGACCTTGGCTCACCATAATACCATATT
>Ga0209164_1002251_pt1 | contig 21197 bp, 17 predicted proteins | sample MTBNYHSulfiMetaG_FD_187458 | JGI IMG/M metagenome (GOLD analysis project Ga0209164, IMG submission 187458) | Enrichment culture microbial communities from rom New York Harbor, USA that are MTBE-degrading - MTBE-NYH (New York Harbor Sulfidogenic)... | ecosystem: Environmental > Aquatic > Marine >... | reverse complement strand
TTGAATGGGAATAGGGGATGGGAAACCGCACATGTTTCGGCTGAACGATTTAATCCTCGTCATCGTCATCTTTTCCTCCATGCTGGCCGGGATACTCCTCCCTGACTGGGCCTCCTTTTTCAGGCCATTTCCGATCTATCTGATGATGCTCCTCCTCTTCCTGAGCTTTCTGTCCATCAGCATCCGCGACATTCGGGATGTGGTGCGTGACCGGGCCCCCACCCTGGTGTGGCTCTCCTTTTTAAAGCTGATCATGCTCCCTCTGGTTGTCTATCTGGCCTTCAAGGCGGTCTATCCCCCCTATGCCACGGCCGCCCTCTTGATCACAGGGATATCCACCGGTGTGGTGGCGCCGTTCATATCGACCCTCGTCAATGCCAACGCCCACCTCGTGCTGGTCGTGGTAGTCATCTCCTCTCTTCTGGTCCCTTTTACGCTCCCGGCCCTGGTCAAGGTGCTGTTGGGACAGAGCGTGGAGATCTCGCTCGCGGCCATGACGCAGACCCTCTGTATGGTCATTTTCATCCCTATCCTGGCCGTGGAGATACTAAAACGCGTGGCCCCGAGAGTCCTCGCATCCATCCATCGAAGACGCTATCCCATCTCCCTGGCCATCTTTGCCATGGTCAACCTGGGCGTCTTTTCCAGCTACTCGGCGTTCTTCCTTCAGAATCCCGCCACCATCCTTGAGGCCACATGCGTGGCCGTCGCCCTTGGCGCGATCTATTTGGGAGTGGGTATGGTCGTCCTCCCGAAGGCGCCCGTTGAAGACCGGATCGCCTCTGTGATCATCTTTGGAAACATGAACAATGTCCTGGTCATCGTCTTTGCAGCGGAGTTTTTCGGTCCCCTGGAGCCGACCGTGGCGGCCATGTACATGATCCCCTTCTTCGGCCTGATCCTCCCCCTGAGGGGATATTCCAGGATCGCCAAATAGAAAACGCTTTCGAAAACGGTTCTGGTGACGTTGTGCCATTGGAACGTGATCAAGATGCTCTTTGTGTATGTCAAGGGAGAAAACAGGATGGATACGAAACGTCTTTTTGAAGCGGGTCACGGGAACAAGGCATGGGTGGTTTTTCTCATCTGTCTGGTCGTCATGGCAGGGGCGGTGGTTGTGGCGTCCCTGATCCAGACCGATTTCGGACGCGTGGCGGTCACCAATGTCACCTATGAGAATTTCAACGGGATCTCGGTTAGGGCCAAACTTCTCGTGCCCGCAGAGGCCTCACCGGATCATCGCGTTCCGGGGGTCGTATACATCCACGGCTACCAGAACAACCGGGAGACGGGCGACGCCTATTGCATCGAACTGGCCAAAAGGGGGTTTGCCGTGCTCAACATCGATGCCATCGGCAGGGGCAATTCAGGTATTCCCAATGACCCCAAGGATCCCGATTTTGACAAGAGCTATGGCGGCCTCACGTCCCTGAACTATTTGAAGTCTCTTCCCTTTGTGAATGCCGATTCAGTGGGCATGATGGGACACAGCCTGGGGGCTGAGATGGCCTACGAGGTGGCCCTGACGGATCCGACCGTCAAGGCACTGGTCATCACCGGCTTTGCCTACACCCTGGATGCCACCCTGACGCGTCCCAGGAACATGTTGATGATCCTGGGGAAATGGGATGAATTCCGAAAGCGGATGACAGGAACCCGGCACTTTGAGGCGGAATGGATGCGCACGCCTCAGACAAGACAGGTTTTCCCGGTAAAGGACCCGGAATTCGGAAAGACATATGGGAATTTCAGCGACGGAACGGCACGGCGGGTCTTTGTTCCGCGCACCATTCACTTCCAGGAATCCCACAGCCACGCGGCCATCGCCGAGACCCTGGTGTGGATGAAACAGGTCCTTCATCCCCCGGACCGGTACTGGATCGACCCGGACAGGCAGACCTGGGAGGTCAAGGAGTGGGCCACCTTGATCGCCATGCTCTCCTGCTTTGCCTCGCTTCTCCCCTTGGGTCTTATGCTGCTCAGGACACGGTTTTTCAGCCCCCTGCAGGGTCCTGTTTCCGGGGCATACGCCTGCTCCTACAGGACCTATTTCAAATTCGTCGGGCTCAACGGGTTGCTCATGTGGCTCTTTCTCCCCCTGATCCTTGTCCTTTTTGCCGTCCACATCTATCTGGCGCCGATCGATCGGGTCTTTCCCATGATGATGGTCAACGGGGTCGTCTGGTGGTTTTTCTGGATCAATATCATCGGCTTTCTGATCTTCCGGCGCTGGTTCAGAAAACGGGCCGCGAAGGACGGCCTTACCCTGGCGGATCTCGGCATCTCCACCCGGGCGGACCGTTTCGCACTGAATGGGGACATGATCGGGAAGACGATTCTTATGTCCGCCATCCTGTTTGCCTTTGCCTATTTCAGCGAACATGCCCTTGAACAGATGTTTATCGTGGATTTCAGGTTCATCTTCCCCTTTGCCAGCGACCTGACGCCCTACCGGGCAAAGCTGTGTCTCGTATACTTCCCCTTTATCCTGATCGGTTTTGTCCTCATGGGGATATTCCTGCACGGCCAGCTTCGAAGGCCCCAAAAAAAGACATGGTTTGGGACCTTTGTCTCGTGGTCCTTTACCAACACCTTTGCCCTGGTCGCCCCCCTGATCCTCTTCCTGATGATTCAGTACATCCCGCTGTTCACCACCGGGTTCATCCCCCTGGTGGGACCCGGGGGGATGTTTGTCTCATTTGTGATCAACCTCTTTCACATCATCGTTGTTCTAATTATGGTGATCCCGGTCTCTACCTGGTTCTTTCAACTGACAGGGAAGATCTACCTCGGGGCAATTGTCAATGCCTCTCTGGTCACCTGGATGTTTGTCTCATCCCAGGTGATTGCGCCCATCCCGGTTTGATTCATAGGCGATCCTGGGTATGCCCATTTTATTGACTCACACGGAGACACAGGGAAAAACAAAAATAATCCCATTTTAAGGCCCTAAAATAAAACCCCTTTGCGGCTTCGTGGCGTAGTGTGAGTCCCGCCTGGCAGGATTGGTTGCGGGCATCCGCGTTAGGAGGGATCACTCAGGTTGGAAACATCTGGAGACGACAGTCAGACGCAATTCGATCGAAATCCCTGTCATTGTGCAGCAGGGGAACCGCCATTATTATGTGCATGTCAAGCGGACGGCAAGTTTTTCATTCCGGGTTCAAAACGAGGATACCCCGGCTGTTCTTTTCCGCATCCGCCCGAGGCCGATTCCTGCGAGAATAAAGGCCAACAAGATCATCCCCCATTCGGACACCGTGGGGATGGGTAGGGTGCCGGACACACCCACGCTGCCAGGATCCGTGATCTCGCCATTGACAACCCCGTCCTGATCGCCCTCCCCCCCGTCTGTCAGAACCAGCACAAAGGTGTTGTCGCCGTCATCCAGCCCCTCCACGTTGACATAAGGGGTGTAGACCCCGGTCCCGGTATCGTACTTATAGAAGGTCGATCCGGCCGGGATGTCCTCGGTCATAGTGAAAGCAATGCGAACCGTTCCGCCCGGAGGCACGTCGACCACCTTGAAGTCAACGAGCCCCCACGGGAAGGTCGTGTCCGGTGGCAATGTCCCCCCCGATTCCTGGCTGCTCATATGCAGAATGTACGGGTCGCCCGCCTGGCGGTTGGGGATTTCCATATTGCACCCGTCGGCCGGGCCGTTGGTGAAGGTGGAGTCGAACGAACCCTGGGTGACGGTAAAGGTCTTGTCGGCGATGGAAATGGTTCCGGTCCGGGGCTCGTTGGGATAGCCGTTCTCGGATAGACTGTAGGTCACCTGGCCGCCCCCGGTGCCCGAGGCCCCGCCGGTAACCGTGATCCAGTTTGCGTTGGACGTGGCCGTCCAGGACGTGCCGGCATCGGCCGTGACCGTGACGGTTCCGCCGCCCACGGCCTCGGGGGCATGCCCTCTCTGCTCCGGATCTATGGTCACGACAGAGGCCGACCAATGAGCATACAGGGTGTGATTGGATGCGGTGGTTACGGTGGTCCCGGAGGTCACCTGCGTGCCTCCTGTGGCCTGGGTGAACCAGCCGTCAAAGGTGTAGTTGTCACGGGTGGTCGTAGCCAGATCGCCGTAGGTCGCGTCATAGGTCACTTGCTTGGTGGCAGGATTGGGGGCCGCGCCGCCGTTCGCATTGAAGGTGACCGTGCAGGTGTTGGCCGTCCACTTGGCATAAAGTGTGGTATTCGCGTTCAGGTTCCAGTTCCGGGCGCTCGCCATATCGGCGGTATAGTATTGGGTCCCGGACCCGCCGGTTCCGGTATAGTAACCGCCAAAGGTGTAGCCGGTCCGTGTCGGTGGCGTGGCCGCTGGCATGGCCGAGCCGTAGGTGGCATTAACGCCTGCGCTGCCGCCGCTGCCGCCTTGTTTGTCAAAAGTCACTGTGTAGGTGTTCGTGTTGAAGGTGGCGTTGACCGTACAGGAACCGGTGATGGCGCCAGTGGTGTAGGTGTTCCCGGAGAGACTCCCCCCGCACCCGGTCACCGATGCGATGCTGTACCCTGCATTGGGCGTGACCGTAAAGGTGGTGGCGTTTCCGTGGGTCACGGTGCGGGAAGAGGGATCGATGCTCCCGCCTTTCCCGGCCGTGCCATTCACCGTGTAGGTCGTGGGATCGGTCTTCACCTTGTAGGCCGTACGGTCCAGGGCGGTGCCGGCAAGCTTGATCCAGCCGATTCTCTCGCCCCAGGCGTAGCCGCTGAAATCGCCCGTGGCCAGGTCGATGCTGACGCCTCCATGAGTGGGAGCGAAGTTGATCCACCCCGCGTTCTCACTCCAGGCATAGCCCGAAAGGTTGCCTGAGTTGTCCTTGTTCACGCCCCAGTCGGTCTGATTGGTGTTGTTATAAGGTCCGCCCGCGTCCGCGCCCAGCTTGATCCACCCGATCCTTTCCGCCCACACATAGCCCACCAGGTAGGTGGACCCCACCGTGGCCTGGCCATGGGTTGCCTTCCAGTTATGCCAGCCCGCGTTTTCACTCCAGGCATATTTGTAGGTGTCGGAAATATTGCTCTCGGCCCATGCAGCCTGAACGCTGACAAAGAGAAGACATATGAGTCCCATCATTGCTGGCAAGGTTGTTCTCGGTATACTTCCTTTCATGTCCATTTCCTCTCAGGCCCCGTATTCTGGTCGACCATTGGCATAGACCCAGCTATCTGCAAAAGGCATTTCATGGTGTTACGAACCGTAGGTGCGCCTTCAGGCGAACAGAAAAGGCGATCCTGCGAAATCCAGGTCCGCGGGACCATTTCACCGAGGCCCGTGAAAGTTCCAAAGACCCCAATGCTTCTATTGTCCTCCGCGAACAGGCCACACATAGCACCAGCCAGCCTTATCGCTGCTGCGGACATAGCCGGTGCTCAGGTGCACGTACCACGCAAAGTTCGTATCGCCCGCGAGCGTCGTACTCGACCAGTACAGGTTTGACTGCACGTAGTCAAAAGGATGTCCTGAAGGCAACGCAGGATAGGAGTTGCCAAGGTCAAACAAGCTCTCCAGTTCGAATCGATTGGGCAGGCGCCAGTCGGAATAGCCCGAAGAATCCACAAAGTCGTTGCAATATGTCAAGGCGTCAGCCCAAAGCTTTACGCCTGGTGCGTTGTTCGCATTCTTCAGCCACATCAATCCCGTGAGGTTATCAGTAACTGTGCCGTCCTCATGGTCCGTAAACCGAGGGCTGGGCCAGGCAACGCCTTTTTGAAGAGCTCCGTCATCTCCAGTCGCGTGGGAGGTAGTCTGCCCGGTCTTCGGCACCATCGCGGCCTCATAGGTCCCAGTCACCCCAAAAATCTCGACAGATTTCTTGATGTTCCCGGCCACCAAATCTGTGTCGCTGGCCGTGGCCGTCTTGCTGCCGGTGTAGAGTCCGTCCGGGATTGTGAGAGTTTTCAAGCCATCTCCGCCTGTAACATTGTCGCCGGCGGCTGCAGTTCCAATCACCTCGGCTCCGTCCACCCAGGCCTTTTTGCCTGCAAGCATGTCCCCGGCCGCCGCATCCCCTGAACTGGTGTCGACCACATTGGCATCGCCCGCAACGCCAAAGATGGTGACGCCGGATTTGATATTCGTGGTCACGAGATTCGCGTCTCCAGTCGCAGCGCCCGTACCGTCATGATACCCCTGGGTGATGGTCTGGGCCGATGTGCCGGGGGTGATGTCCTGCTTGCCGACGTTGGTCATGGTCCCCGATATTCCTGCACCCCCGGCATTTGAAAAGGTCTTGCCGCTCAAGACATCTGCCGCCACAGCATTCCCTGTCGCCACGACTGCGTTTCCTGGCACGCCGAAGATGGACACCCCGGCGCGGATGTTGCCGGTGGCCAGGTCTGTGTCCACCGTGGAAAGATTAAAGGCCTCATAATACCCTGCCGGCTGACTCACAGTGGTGTTGTCCGGGGTTTGAGTGGCCAGGTTTCCTGTTTTAAGCCCCCATCCGCCGCCGGAGAGCAGTCCCCAGAAGGTCTTGCCGGTCAGCACGTCGGCAGCAGATGCGCCGTTGACATCATCCACAGCGGGCGCCTTACCCATCACGCCGTCCAGGCTGGGGCCGGTCGGGGCCGGGCCGGCCGAAGGCTCGGTGAAGGCCCCGGCGCGCTTCGTTCCTGCGGCCCCGGTGTCCAGGCGGTTGTAAATGTCGTCCAGGGTGTACATGGCGCTGTCAGGGTTGGCGGGGTCCCCGTGGTCATCCAGGCTCTGGGCCCAGCCCGCACTGGGAACAATCAAAAAGAATACACTCAACAACATGCCACTCAAAGAACGCATAACTCCCTCCATTTGTGTTTAAAAATCAAATTGATCTCAGCCCACGTTCCACGGGCTATGCCAGTTGACAGCCTCAAGCGGCCTGTCAGCCCTGCTGGGCGTGATTGGCACAATGACCGTCGATCGCCCCGGTTGAATAACAGACCCCAATGGCTGCACCAGCGTAGGTCTGCCTTCACCGTCGCCCGGCAGCGGGCGTCAACCTCGGCACTTCCTTAACAATGGCGGTGCGCCATCCCCTCTCGGCCGTTGTCTCAACATCAAACTAAGCTGAGTATTCAAAAAGTTACAATCATTGGTGTTTGCAGATTCTCCACTCTGGATCCGCGTTAACGGCTCAGGCCATGGCACCATAACAGGGGAGAGGTTAGAAATCGGATAGAAAAACGGAAAAAAATAAGGGGTTGTGGATTTTTTTTAGGGATGCGCAGGTTCAGATTTTCCCGCTACGGGATTCAGGGGTAAGGACAGGGGAATATGGCTCAACCGAAAGGCTGTTGTGTATTGACAACGCAACACAAATAACATATATTGTGACACAAGAATCCATTTTTCATGGATGAAATGCTGAGAGGTGAACCTCCTTTAAGGGTCTCATGCGTAGGCTTTTTTTCCGCAAGGGGATGGAGAGGCATTCCGCCGTTTACATTGCAGGAGTCTCAATCATGGCGAAAAACGCAAGTTTAAATATCAGAACAACCGAGGAAATCAAGAAGGGGGCAGAGACCGTGCTCAATGGTCTCGGTTTGAACATCTCCTCTGCTGTCAATCTTTTTCTGAAACAGGTGATCAATTACAAGGGTATCCCTTTTGATTTGCGGCTTCCCAACCAGGAAACCTTGCAGGCTATGGACGATATCAACCACCGTCGTGACCTTGAGTCGGCAGACACCGTCGAAGAGATGTTTCAAAAGATCGGCGAATGAATTCCAGAAAGCTGATATGGACAAGAGGGTTCTCCAGGGATGTCAAACGTGCGAGAAGGCGAAATTGGAACCTGGAGTCCCTTCAAACTGTCATTGAAATCCTGCAATCGGCCGAAACTCTGCCCCAGGAATACAGCCCTCACCCATTAAGAGGCAAATACGCAGGCTATATGGAGTGTCACATTGAATCCGACTGGTTGCTAATCTGGAAACAGGACAGAGAGGCCGTTTATCTGACGAGAACCGGAACACATTCAGACCTTTTTGGCTGATATCTCTTCTCAAGTATTTTTCATAAAAGGCTGACGCCTAAACTCCGAATCAACCATCATAAGACACAAAACCGATTGTGGAACAGAACCGCAGCCCAGAAAGTCGCCTTGTTTTCCTGCGATCAAAGAGATTGTGGTGCCTTTGCCCCTAACCCGAAACGGGGAACCCGGAACCTGTGAACCCTCGCCTATTTCTTGACGCCCATCTCGGTGAGGAGGGACTGTGTTTCCGGGGAGGGGTCGACGCCCAGGACGGCATGGAACAGGGCCTCGCAACGGTGGTAGACCACCAGGGCATCGGCCCTGCGGCCCAGCTTCAGATAGCATAGCATTATGTGGCCATAGAATGCTTCCTGCAAAGGGTGGGTTTCGAGCGCCGTGCAATAGCAGTCGACGGCCCTGTCCCACTCGCCTGCTGCCTCGTAATGGCCGCCCAGGGCCCCCACCAGCCGGATAAACCTGCTGCTCAGCCGTTCCCGCATGGGGAGCACCCAGGGCCTGCCGCCTTCCTGGGTCAGGAAATCGCCCTGGTAAAGGGCCATGGCCTGTTCAGCCCTTTCACCAAACCCCTCGGGGCGAGCGCCCTCCCGACAGGGTTCCATAACCTCTTCCGCCAGGCTCTCAAAGGCCCTCACATCGGTCCAGCACAGGCGCTCGTCCAGGCTCAACAGGCCTTCGTGCAGGGTCAGGAGGTCTGCTATCCCCAGCATATTGCGCAGGCTGTGCAGGGTGAATTTCAGCGATCGTTCGGCCGCGTCCCCATGGGCGTCGGGCCACAGGGCGTCCGCCACCCTGGGGGCCGGCACCTCCCGGCCCCCAAAGGCGATCAGGGCCTTCAGGAGCATCAAGGGCTTGCCCCGGGCCGGACCTTTAAAGGCGACGGGTCGGCCCCCCTGTTCGATGGCAAACCGACCCAGGCAACGGACCTTCAGGGCCCAGGGCCAATGGCGCAGAAGCACCGGGACCTTTTGGGGGAACAACCGACGTCTCTGGATAAGTTCCTGGACGTACGGGACCTGGATGTCGTGCGCCAAGGCAGTCAGACAGAGACGGGTCATCTCTTCCCTGTCCCATCCCCAGAGCGTGTTGAGGTAGTTTTCACGGCTGCCGATCTCCATGGCCTTTGCCAGGGCATGAAGGCCGCTTTGGCTGTCGGGATCGAATCCGGCACGGGCCAGGTAGCCTAAAAAGCAAAGAGAGCCGCTTTTCAGGGCCTTGGCCATGTGCATGGCCTGATCGAGCTGGCGATCTGCTTCCGTCTGTTGCCCGTTCGCAGAAAGGATCACGGCCGCTGCAATGCGGTGGAGCGTCTCGGGAAAAGGCGTTCCCGCCTTGTCGTTGATCTCCAGGGATTTCCGGGAATAAGCCAGTGCTTGTTTCGGGTCCCGGCAAAGGAGCGCATGCCAGGCCGCCATAAGATGATACGGGGCCAGGGAACGACCTGAAAGGAGACCGGCCTCTTTCTGCAGCACGCCCAGGAAGGCCTCGGCGCCGGAGAGGTCCCCGGCGCTCAGGGTCGCATAGACCCCGTTGGCCAGCACCAACGGCTGCCAGGCGTGGAACCCGTATTCGCGGGCGATGCCAAGACAGGTCTCGACTGCCTCAAGGGCCTGAACCGTGTCCCCGGTGGTCCACGTGCTGAAAAGGGCCCTATGGAGATTGAATATAAGGGTCTCCAGGGGGGTGCGTGGGTGCGTGGCCATTCTGGCCGCGAGGGTTTTGAGGAGCAACTGGGCCTGTATCGCCCGGCCGGTCCAGTAGAAGTAATTGAGGGCATGCAGGGCATTGGTGAAGCCGTGGACGGATTCCGGGTTCTGCTCATCGGCGCAGAGCAGCCGCTGGACCCACATCCCCAGATTCGCCTGCTGCGGTCTCCTGCAGCAGAGGGCCGCAACCATGGCCCCGCACACCCTGACCTCGATCTCCGGATCCAATATCTCGGGATGCCTGACCGTGTAGTCATTCATCCAGTCGATCCAGGGGTCCAGCCGGTCAACCGTCTCCCATGTGAAGACCACGGAATTGACCGCCTCGCACCAGGCAAGCAGGAGGCCCTTTATGTCGTTCTGACGCTGAAAGCCGTTAAAGGCCGCTTCGAAAAAGTCCCTCCCTTTCAGGGAATCGACAGGGAACGAACTCCTTCCGGCCCAGTACAACAGCCAGGGGTCGTCCTGAAGCAGCGGTTCGGGCACCAGACCGATGAGATCGAGAAGCGTAGCGGCCTCCCCCTGTTCCACCATGCTCGGCGCCCCCGCACGCAGCAGGGCGCAGAGCCTGTCCCACTCCTTCACCTGGGCGTAGAGCCGGGCGCCGGCCTGAATCTCTCCCGCCTCTTCGAGGATCCGGGCGGCCCGGGATTTGGACTGGGCAAGGTCCCGGCGGTCGAGGTTCTTTCTGGCCCGGGTAAGGAGAAATTCGCGAAACAGGGGATGGTACTGATACGAAGGGGGGCGGCCGGGAAGAAAACCCGTGAAATAGTGGTTGGCGGTCAGGTTTTTCAAAAGCTCGGATGCCCTGGGGTTGCCGGTGATTTCCCCGGCCATCCGGGCCGTCATGGCCGGAAACAGGGCGGTCTTCATCAAAAACGTCGCCATCTCGGGCGTGAGGTCGCTCATGACCTCTGAGGCAAAATAGTTGAAGAGGACCTGGGTGGTCCTGGGCCTGTCCAGGAGACCGTGCGGATTCGGCGGCTCTGAATCGCTCGGACCCTTAAGCAGGCTGCGAGTGGACCAGGTCGACGGCGCTCCGGGCCGGCCTGCCATGAGCACCATGCCTGCGATCCACCCCTGGGTCCAGTGATGGAAGGACTCCGACTGATCCCGTGCATTATCCCCTGCGCCTTCCTTTTTCATCTTTCCCCCCTGCAGAAAGGCTCGGGTTTCTTCCAGGGTAAATCGCATCTCCTCCCAGCCCAGACGGGAACAGAGACCATTGGCCATCAACCTGGCAAAACAGGCCGGCGGATGGTTTCTGCTGATAATGAAGAGCCGCACCCCTTCAGGGATGTTCTGGACATGGTAAGCCAGGAGATCGTGAAATGCCTGGATGGAAGAAACCTCCTGGTAATTATCCAGAACCAGCACCAGATGCTTGGGGGCCACCGCATAGACGGCTTCAACATATTTTCGGGAAAAGGCCAGGAGATCCTGACGATGCCCCGGAACAAAGGCGGGGAGGGCAACTCTGCGTCGGGGCATAAGTCTCTGAACGGCCAGGGTGACGTAGTGAAAAAAGGTGGAGGGGTCCCTGTCCGACTGCTCCAGGGTGTACCAGAGGCAGGGAAGTCCCAGATGATTCACATAGCCGGAAACAAGGGAGGTCTTGCCGGACCCGGGCGGGCTGCCGATCCAGGTTGCCGGGCATTGTGAGGCCCGGTCCAGAACCCCGTACAGGCGATCCCTGACCAAGATGTCCCCGACCCTGGGACGGGTCAGCTTGGCGATGCTCTTTGGTTCCATGCGCTCTCCCGGAAGAACGGCCGGAAATTCATGTGGCGGCGTTTTGGGAGGATGTGGGTGCTGTTGCTCCTTTGCCGGTTACCCCCCGCCCTCATCCTGTCGATTCCCTTAAATCCTTTTCGGCTCTTTGCAGGAAATTCTCAATCTGCAAATAGCCTTCTTTGCGTGCGGCAGCCTCTAAACACCGGTTTCCATCTCAACCGCCGCGCCGATAATCAGCATCCATTTTTTCATGACTTTGTGTGCTCCGTGTTTTTGTGTAAGTCCCGCCTTGGCGGTATTGACTGGGGTCATCCGCTTTGCTGAACATCCATCAAAAAAGCCATCAATTCATGGTTAAAGGCATCGGCCTGTTCGATATTGGACAGGTGGGCCGCGGACGGAAGGATGACCAGTCTGGATTGAGGGATGCGGTCGTGCATGGCCCGGGACGCTTCTACGGGGGTCCCGGGATCATCTTCGCCCACCATGATGAGCGTGGGGACCCTAATTCCATGCAGGCGATCCAGGTAGTCGAGGCGGCGAATGGCCTCGCTGCAGCCGATACACCCGTCCACCGGCGTGGCCAGGATCTGCCGACGAATCACCTCCACCATCGGAGGGTCATGTTCGAGATAGCGGGGGGTAAACCACCTTTCCAGAGTAGGTTGAACCGTGGGCCCCATCCCCTCTTTTCGGACCAGGTCGATCCGTTCCTGCCAGATCGGGTCGGCCTCTTTGGGGATGCGCGCGGCCGTATCGCACAGGGAGAGGCTTCGGAATCTCCCCGGATGATTGAGGGCGATGCACTGGCCGATCATTCCGCCCATGGAAATCCCGACCCAGTGGACCGCATCGATACGCAAGGCATCCAGCAAGGCCACGGCGTCTTCCCCCAATTGTGAAAGCGTGTAAGGGGGCGCAGTTGCCTCTGTGCCGCCATGGCCCCGGGTGTCATAGGCAAGGACGTGGAAACCACGATTCAACGCATCCATCTGGGGCCGCCACAGCACCAGGCTCGATGCGAGGGAATGGCTCAACATCACCACGTCCCCTTCCTGCTTCCCCGACAACTCGCAATTCATCACAATGCCGTTGGCCTTGATCCTCATCGGTATTTCTCCTTTGTTCTTTATGTTGAATGATTCTAATACCATAGAAACCGGCCGCACTCAACGGCTATTTCTGAGGGGCACCCTGTTCTCGGGAATAATAATCCTCCTGAAAAGGATTTCTTTTGAATCCCTTGGATGGGAAGACGCGAGGGCAAGGCTTCCGGGGATATGAAACACGTCACACGCTTGAAAAGCACAGCTAAATTGCGTATAGTGGAAAACATAGGAAAGCATAACAACCCCCCAACCCGCATGGCAGCCTATGAACCCGCTCAAGAAGGAACTCACCCCTTTAGGGGACATTATCTCGGGCATTTTCACGGACGGGACCCTTCCGTTTAATCCGGATGATGTGGATATCTGGAAAATATGGGACGATGTGGTGGGCGAGACCATCTCAGAGAGCGCCCGGCCTGCCAGGATCAGGAAGCGTTGTCTCAGTGTCACGGTCTCAGATCCGATCTGGCTTCAGGAACTCAATTTCCTGGAATCAAGCATCAGGGAAAAGCTGAACACCCGTTTGGGTCGCACGGCCGTTGACCGGATAGATTTCAGGGTCGGCCGGCGATAGAAAAATCGCCCTGCCCCAGGAGCGGTGGAAGGACCTCCACCCCGGGCCGGCCCCCCCGTGTCGCCTCTATCAACGCCAGTTTGGCGGCCGAATCGATACTCGGGTAATTCAACTGGATCCGCTTCGGTTCAAGGTTGAACTGCCTCAGCCGGACGAGGATATCTGCCAGCCGGACGGCCGGATAGATCAGTGCAACCCTTCCTTTTTTTTTCAGAAGAGAGCCTGCGGCAGACAGGATGTCGTCAATGGATGCCAGGAGTTCGTGCCTTGCAATGGCCCTTCGGGGATCGGGATTGATGCGGCCGCTTCTCATCTTTCGGTAGGGGGGGTTGCATATGACCACGTCCGCCGAGGCGCCGGCCATGGGCGGATATCGGATATCCCCCAGAACGACGTCCATCCTTTGGTCCAAACCGTTCAACCACGCGTTCCGCGTGGCCTGGGAGGCCAGTTCTTCCTGGATCTCCAGCCCCACGGCATGGTCCACCGGCCTTGTGACGAGGAGGATAAGGGGGATGATGCCGCACCCGGTCCCGAGATCGATCACCCTGTCCCCCGGCCGGACGGTCACGAATCGGGACAGGAGGATCGCATCAATGGAGAAACGGTAACCATCTCTGGATTGAATGATCTGGAGCCTGCCTTCCAGAAATGGATCGATGGACTCGCCGGGAAGGAGCGTTGGATTGACGGTTGACGATTGACGATTGATGAGTGAACGACCTCCAACCGGAATAGGGGTTAGCGATTTGGCCGGCATCCGGCATTCCCGCTGAAGACAGGATTTCCGCTACGTTCCAACCAGTATCGAGTATCCAGCATCCAGTATCCCGTATCGAATAGCCAGTCTCCAGTCTCACGGCACCTGGATGATCTCGTAAGGATCGATCCTGTTTAACACCAGTCCCGTCAATACCTTGGGATAGAAATAGGTCGATTTCCTCGGCATGACCAAGCCATTGCCCGCCACCTCTGTGACATGCGCCATCCTCGTGGGATTTAAGAGAAACGCCATCTGATATTTCCCCGATACAATGGCTGAGACAGCCTTCGACATATTGCTCTGGTACTGAAATATCTCCTCATCATCCAGGTCCTCTTTGCTGAATCCGAGTCCTTTCTGAAAAATGAACCGGGAAAGGACGAGGACGTCAAGGGCCTTGAGGGAAGGATGAAGGTCATCGCCCATCTCTGCTCTCATCCCCGGTTTCAACGTGAGGAGATGCCACTGATTGCTATCCTGCGCGTACCAGCCGAAAGCGGTGCGGTTTTCGCCCGCCTGCGCAAGACGCTGCTTCAGTTCCTGCGACGCGTGTGAGATGTTCCCTGTGTCAAGGGGAAACGCCTCCACATCAAACCATGACTTCGTCTTTTCAAGGAACGCCCGGGTCTCAAATCCGGGGACCCTTTTTACGAGCCTGTGGGAAGGAAGGATGGTAAGCCCCTTGTCATTCATGCTGGAAAGGTACATCATGACGAATTCATACGACCGGTTCGCGGGTTTTTGCCCGTATCTGGCCCGCATCATGTCCCGGTAGTTCCGGGCGGTCTCATAGCGGTGGTGGCCGTCGGCAATAAAGATGGATTTAGGGGCCATGGCCTCGGACACCTCTCTGAAAAGGCCCCTTCGATTGAGGATCCAGAGTCGATGCCGGGTCCCGTCTTCGAGGCGAAAATCCATTTGGGGCGGGCTTGTCAGGGTATCGCTGCACGCGCCCAGCACCTTATTGTCAAGATCTTCATAGAGCCCGAAGATCTGACTGAACTGGGCGTTGCAAGCCCTGAACAGCTTGAGTCGGTCGTCTTTGTGGGCGGAGAAGGTCCTTTCATGGGGGAGGATCACGCCCGAGGCCGGGTCCTCGATGCGGGCAAGGGCGATGATGCCCCATCGGACCCTTTCCGGCTCTCCGTTTCCAGGGTCGTATGTCATGGCGGTCACGTAAAGGCAGGGTTCCTTGGAGCGGATCAGGCTCCCGTCCGACTGCCATCGCTGAAAATGGTCTGCTGCACGGGTGTAGACATTGTCCCAATCCGAGTCGCCGGTCCGTTTTTTGCCCAAGATAAGCCGGATGACATTGTGGGGGTCTTGTTCATAATATCGAAGCTGTTCCTCTTCTGAGATAACGTCATATGGGGGCGCTACCAGGCGGGAAAGGTCTTGTTCCTGGTGAAAGTTATAGGTTAAACCTCTAAATGGTGCGATAATAGCCATTGATGACTCCTTGTGTGAAAAGTGGCCCTGTTCACGGGTTGCTCATTACTCGTTGCCGGGCTGGTTCGGACGTCAGGCACTTCCGAAACGTCTGAAATCGGATACGCCGAAGACGGTTCCAGAAAAACGCGCAAGCTCTTAATTTCTCTTAGTGGGCGGTCGGTGTCAAGTAAATTTGAAGGCAGGAGGGTCAGTTCGTGACATTGATAGAAGAGGATCGGGATTCCCAGTCGCATGGTCATCAGGGGGGCATGAGCCTGGTCATCGAGGGGGGAACCGCCGTTACCATGGCCCAGGGCCATGAGGCCATTCACGGGGCGAGGATTGTTGTGTCCGATGGGCGGATCGTTGATATCGGAAAGATCGCAGAGACCCAGCTTCCCCCGGATGGTCGATTTGAAATGATTGATGCGGCCGATGCCATTGTGTTGCCGGGGCTCATCAACGCCCACACCCATGCCGCCATGACATTGTTCAGGGGGTTGGCGGACGACCTGCCGTTGAAGCAGTGGCTGTTTGAAAGGATTTTTCCGGCAGAGGCGGCCGTTCTGAACCCGGAAACCGTTTACTGGGGCGCGTTGCTCGGGTGTCTCGAAATGATCGCCTCGGGCACCACCTGTTTTGTGGACGGCTATTTTTTTCAGGGTCAGACCGTTCAGGCCGTTCATACCGCAGGACTCAGGGGGCTTATGGCCCAAGGGGTTATCGATTTCCCTGCACCCGGCGTTCCAGATCCTCAGGACAATCTCAGATCCGCAAGGGAATTCATAGAGAAGTGGGACCGCTTTTCCGATCTCATCACGCCGGGGATATTCTGTCACAGTCCTCTTACCTGTTCAGCCCGTACCCTTAAAGATGCTTGGGCAATATCGAGAGAACATGATCTGCCTCTCCAGATTCATCTCTCCGAGACGCTTGAAGAGGTTAGGGAAACGATTACGCGGTACGGCAAACGGCCGGTTCACTACCTGGATCAATTGGGCCTGCTGGACAGCTCCCTGATTGCAGCCCACGGCGTGCATCTCGACATCAAGGAGATCGAGCGTCTTGCGGAAAGGGGGGTGAAGATCGTACACGTACCTGAGAGCAACATGAAGCTGGGATCGGGCGTGGCCCCGGTCGCCGCCATGATGCGTGCCGGGATCGCCGTGGGATTGGGCACGGACGGGTGCGCCTCCAACAACGACCTGGATCTTTTCTGCGAGATGGAGACCGCTGCGAAAACGGCCAAGGTCTTTGACCGGGACCCGTTGAGCCTGGATGCAGGGACGGCCCTCGGCCTGGCGACCACCGGGGGTGCGGCCGTTATAGGGCTTGAAAGGGAGATCGGGACCCTCGAGAAGGGGAAAAGGGCGGACATGATCATTGTCGACCCTGGCGAGCCCCATCTCTGTCCCATGTACGACCCTGTCTCCGCCCTGGTCTATTCCGCCAATGGGAGCGATGTGAGGGACGTCATTGTAAACGGTCGGATTTTAATGAGAAAAAGGCAATTTACGAGCATCGATGCGGAGGAGGTCATGGGAAAGGTGAGGGAGATTGGAAAGAGGATTATGGGATTGAAGAATTTGAGAATTTAGGGATTTAGGGATTCAGGAATTGGGGAATGGAGGTTAGACGCGTAACGGGGAAGGTCTCTGCGAGATTTATAGAAATCTCCGTGTCTCTGTGCCTCCGTGTGAGACCCGGGTTAAGGGAGGAGGGCCGTGATGAGCCCGCGGCTTCCAAGGGGTCTCCTGCATAGCGGCCCCCGGGGATGTCTTTCCAGGTCTCGAGCCCGATGACCGGTTTGTTTGCCTTGAGGGCCAGGGCGATTTCCGAAAGGCTCCCGTATACTCCGGATGCCGCGGCAACGGCATCGGACGACCGTATAATCAGAAGGTTGCGTCCATCTCCCAGACCTGTGGGGACAGAAATGCTGATATGGGGATTGGCCGATTTCCTGTCAGGCCCTGATAGTATCCCCACCGTCACCCCGCCTGCCTCGACGCATCCCCTCGCGGCCCCTTCCATGGCGCCCTTGAGCCCGTCTCAGACAAGGATCCACCCCTGTTTCCCTATCTCGAAGCCGAGCTTCCCGGCGGGTTCGTAGGTCGGGGCAGGGCACGCGCCGGCCCCTATCACGCCGATATAAGGGGCCATTTACGCAGAACCCCCCGTCGTTTCAGAAAAACCATTGCCTTGAAGGCGTTTTATTGCTATTTAAAGGACCCAACATGATCATTGATCTTCTGCATACTGTTTTAGTGCTTTATTTCCCGGTCCCTTTGAAATTCCATACAGGGTCACACGAATAACTTCAAGCTCAATCGCGTCTGTTTGGGCGATCACGTTGTGCATACAGGATGATACACCGTATGGCTAAAAAACGAAATATAGGCCTTATCGCGGCCGTCATTTCAATAGCGCTGATTTTGGGTTTTCTGGGCTGGTTCCTAATGATGATTTTTGAGTCAGAGGAACCCCAGGTCCAAGTGGCGCCATTACCCGAGTTTTTTACCGAAAATCAGGAACTCGTGCTTACCGTAACGGATGTGAAACGGGGAATCCGGCGGGTCGAGGTCTGTGTGAAGCAGGCAGGGAGGACCCTGAGGGTTCTTGAAAAGACCTTCCCCTTTGAAGGCCTTTTCAACCGTGAGGGAACCCACCGGTTCGAGACCCGTTTTACGCTTGACCCCTCCGGCCTGAATCTGACCCAGGGCCGGGCGGATCTATATGTATCTGTCTGGGATTATTCCAGAAGAAGCGGGGGGGACGGGAATCTTTCCATATTCGAACACAAGATGATCGTTGATACCATCCCTCCGGCCATCAGGTCTTTGAGCAGCCAAAATTACGTCAATTCGGGCGGAAGCGGGCTCGTGGTTTATCAGACGAGCTCTGACGCGATAAAGAGCGGGCTTTTTGTCAATGACATTTTTTTCCCGGGGTTCCAAGCGGGTGAAGGATATGAGGAAGGGATGTATGTCTGCTATTTCGCCATGCCCCTCCATGTCACAGGAAAACCGGAGCCCTATCTCTGGGCCGAGGATAGGGCCGGCAACCGTTCAAGGGGCATATTTTACTGCCATATCCGCCAGAAGCGTTTCCGTACCGATAAAATCAACATAACCGACCGGTTTCTGGAGCAGATTTTCCCCTATTTTTCGTCGTATCTAAAGGATGTTACCGGGACGGAGCCGGAAAAGTTCCTCAAGATCAATCGGGAGCTCCGACGTGAAAATGCACTCGCCTTCAACAATCTGAGAACAGAAACAAGTCCGAAGATGCTCTGGGAAGGGGTTTGGTTGAGACTCAAAAACGCGGCCAACATGGCAGGGTTTGGAGACCGTCGGTCCTACTATTATAAAGGGGAAAAGATCGATGAACAGACCCACATGGGCGTGGATCTGGCCTCTTTAGCCAATTCCGAGGTCCAGGCCGCCAACAACGGCAGGGTGATTTATGCCCAAGACCTTGGCATCTACGGGTTGACCGTGGTTTTGGATCACGGACAGGGGCTTGCCTCCATCTATTCCCATCTCAGCGGCATCGGCGTACAGAAGGGGCAGGATGTCAAGAAAGGCGACATCCTTGGAACGACCGGCCAGACCGGGCTGGCCGGGGGGGATCACCTCCATTACGGCGTTATGGTCAACGGCCTGTTCGTCAATCCCATCGAGTGGTGGGACCCTCACTGGATTCAGGACAACATCACCAAAAAGCTGGATATGTTGAAAAAGCGAGGCACTTCTGGAGCGCCGAGCAGGGAGCAGGGAACAGGGAGCGGGGAAAAAATTGCAACAACTTCATGACCATCGCCCGAACCCGGAACGGTTGATCCACAGCCTATTTCCCTTTGACCGGAATTCCCAAGAGCGCCTTTGCAAGCCGGATCTTCTTGTCCAATTGACCCTCCCTGAAGATCATCACCCGCTGTGCCTGGGGGGATCCTGCGCCGTGCATGGATTCCACCAGGGCCGTGCCCCCGGTCATGGCCTCGATCAGGCGGGCGATCTTGATCCGGTGTTTCGTAGGAACACCCTTTACCCCTGAGAAATACTTTTCGACCAGATGGCCGATCTCTTCGCTTTCCAGGTCGTACTGGCTGGGAAGGGTCGCGATAAACCCTCCTGCCAGGTCCACGGCCAGACGGGCGATCTCAAAGTGAAAACGGGTCACGTTCTGCTTGCACACGTTGGCCAGCATGGTGTCCACCATATAGGCCCCGGAGGGCGTAGGCCAGCCTTCTGCCGAACAGGCAATGGAGGAGCTGTAAAGGGTCTCGCACAGGTGGATCATCTCCGTGACCTTGTCCCTGACATGGGAGGCCTTTGCGGTTCCCTGGATCTGGGTCAGATAGCTGACCGCCCCGGTCAGGACGTCCATGAGGCCGGTCTTGCATGCCCCGTAATTGGCGCGGTGGTGGGCGGCGAATCGATAGACAAGGGCCCCTGTAAAGTCCGTCTCGCCATCCATGAACACCCGTTCTTTGGGAACAAACACGTCCTCGAATGCGATGACCGCCTCCCCGCCCACGGCCCCGAAGGAGGGCTTGCCCACGTCGATCCGCTCCCGGTTGTCTCGGCGGTCGTCGTTGGCCTGACGACCGAAGATCAGGGTGACGCCCGGCGCGTTCACCGGTATGGCGCAGACCAAGGCATAGTCCCTGGAGCGTTCGTCCATGGCCGACGTGGGCATGACCAGGATCTCGTGGGAATTGACGGCCCCGGTCATATGGATTTTCGCTCCCCGAATCACCATGCCGTCACCCCGTCGCTCGACCACATGGACATACTGGTCCGGATCGAGTTGGTCCGCGGCACTCTTGGACCGATCGCCTTTCGGATCTGTCATGGCCCCCACCACCATCAGGTTTTCGTCCTGGATCCAGGTGAGCCATTTCTTGAAGCGCTGCAGGTAGTCGGTCCCGTGTTTCTGGTCTATCTCATAGACCACGGAATAGGTGGCGTTGATCCCGTCGTGGCCCACGCATCGCTGGAAGCAGGTGGCGGTCTTCTGGCCCAGCACCCTCAGGAGCTTGATCTTCTTGATGAGATCCTCGATATTCCGGTGCACATGGGTAAAGCGGCTGATGGTTCTTCCGGTCAGGTGTGAGGTGGCCGTGGCCAGGTCTTTATAGTCGTTATCATTGGCCAGGGCGTACGTCATGGCCGCGGCCCGCACGTGGGGGGCCGTGGCCGGGTGGCGGGTCACATCCTCAATCCTCTTCCCCTTGTAATAGATGAGCGGATGTGACTGCCGGAGGCTTTCGATATATTCGGCGCCGTTTTTGAGTTTCATGGCTCCTCCTTTATTTGCTTGTTGGCGCTCCTTTTTCTTTCAGGGTCCGGCGGAGGAACTTGCCTGTCAGGGTCTTGGGGATTTTTGGGACAAATTCCACCTTCCTTTTGAAATTGATAGAGCCGGTCTCTCATCCTTATGCAGTTCAGCGTTTATGGACGTCTTGGAAAGGGAGAACGGCTTTTAAATGAAATACACGCATCCATCCGGTACCCCGTGGTGGGCGATGACATTGTCCATTCAGAGCCATATAGGGTCCCAACCTGGACCGGGCATCCTGCCGGTTATGGCCGCGCATCATTCATCGCTCTGGCCAGGGCTGCTTTCAGGGCTGCTATGCTGTAGGGTTTACCCAGGAAAGCCTGCGGCAATTGCGAACCCGTGTCTTCCATGACATGAGCCTGGTCGTATCCGCTGACCAGGATAACAGGGATGCCAGGTTTAACCCGTCGAAGGGCCTCGATGGTCTCCCATCCGCTCATCCGGGGCATGGTCAGGTCGCACAGCACGCAATGGATTTCTTTTTGGTGTTTTTGAAACACCTCCACCGCCTCGATGCCGTCTTTTGCTTCCAGCACATTCATGCCCAGGCGCTTCAACACCATTGCGCCC
>Ga0209164_1002249_pt1 | contig 21209 bp, 16 predicted proteins | sample MTBNYHSulfiMetaG_FD_187458 | JGI IMG/M metagenome (GOLD analysis project Ga0209164, IMG submission 187458) | Enrichment culture microbial communities from rom New York Harbor, USA that are MTBE-degrading - MTBE-NYH (New York Harbor Sulfidogenic)... | ecosystem: Environmental > Aquatic > Marine >... | reverse complement strand
GCGAGACTGCCGGGGCGAAGCCCATCGCCCAGACTGAGGGTCACATCGAACTCTCGTGCTATCTCCAGCAAGCGGTCATACTCTTCGTACAGGGGATTCTCCTGCTCATTGTGCAGAACCCACCCCAGGAGGAAAGCGCCCCCTCTGGACACGACATTGGTCAACCTCCCCTGACGTCTCAGCCGCTCGATAGCCGACTGGGTAACGCCGCAGTGAAGCGTCATGAAATCCACGCCTTCCCTGGCCTGCTGCTCGATGACGGCGAAGAGCTTATCGGCAGTCATTTTGACTATCGCCCCTTCCCTCTCTATGGCCTCGATGCCTGCCTGGTAGATGGGAACGGTGCCCAACGGGATGGAGCTTGCTTCAAGGATAGCGCAGCGGATGGCGGTGATGTCGCCACCCGTGCTCAGGTCCATCACCGTGTCGGCCTTGTGCTCGATGGCAGCCCTCAGTTTCTCAAGCTCGGTCTCAACATCGCTGAAGTCTGAGGAGGTGCCTATGTTCGCATTGACCTTGACCCTCAGCCCCTTGCCTATGCCGCAATAGCGGCCCAGCCTGTGATTCACATTGGCCGGCACTACGATGGTCCCCTCGGCCAGCCCTTGCCGCACAAGCTCCGGCGCCACGCCCTCCTCTGCGGCGACAGATTTCATCTCCTCAGAGATAGTCCCCTTTCTTGCCAGCTCTAACTGTGTCACCTCAACCTCCCTTCAAAGCAAAAAACCAAGAGCCCAGGTGTTCGGTTCCAGACTCTTGGTCTCACTGGCTACCGCGTCCCTACGCTCGCATTACCGAGATCAGGTTCGAAGGGTTGACCGGAACGCCGGCCTCTCAGCCATAAAGGCTCCCCTGCGGTATAGACAATAATACTACAATCCCCCAGGAAGCGCAAGAGAGGGCAAAGAGCTACAGGTCTACCCCATCCCCGGCACCAACACGCGCAGGGCAAATTGACTCACTTCTGAGCCTGTGCTATCATCGTCGCAAACAGCGTGGCGGGTTGGTGTTTGAAGAAGGTCGCTCTTGTTTCCCTCCTCATCGGGGCTGTCGCCGGAATGCAGGCCGGGCTCACCGGCGTGGGTGGCGGAGTGTTCCTCGTACCACTCATGGTCGGATTCCTCGGCGTGGCACAGCATGAGGCCCACGGGACGTCCCTTGCGGTGATAATCGCCATAGCCCTCGTCGCAACCATAACCTATGGCTCCCTGGGACACATCCCGGGCGACGCCGGCTGGGCAATCGTCCCCGCCCTGGCCTTCGGCGCCGTGGTAGGTGTGGTCGCAGGAGCGAAACTGATGATGCGGGTCCCGGCGAGACAGCTCAGGTGGATATTCAGCGTCTTCGTCGTGGCCCTGGGCATCTATATGATTGTCACCTGAAGAAGGGTGCGAATGAGTATTGGCATCAGCGTCGGCATCGGGCTTGTAGCGGGGTTACTCGCGGGGATGCTTGGCATAGGGGGAGGAGCCATCCTGGTTCCAGGCATGGTTCTCCTGCTCGGAGTGGGGCAGCATTCAGCACAGGGGGTGTCCCTTCTCGTCGTTACGCTAACGGCGCTGGTGGGCACGGTGACCCACCATCACCAACACACTGTCAGGCTCAGCGTGGCGCTGTGGATTATCCCCGCCGCAATCCTTTTCAGCTTCCTTGGTAGCATGCTGGCCGACCTGCTGGACGCTTCGCTGCTGCGTAATATCTGGGGGGGCGCCCTGATTCTCATTGGCATAGTAATGATGTTGACCGGGAGGCAACGTGTCAGCGTTTAGCGAGCTCTACAGTGAGATAGCACAGTGCACCGATTGCGGACTGGCCAGGACCCGAACGCGGGTCGTGCCCGGCGAGGGCCCCGAGGACGCCGACATCCTCTTCGTCGGCGAGGCCCCCGGCTGGCACGAGGACCAGCAGGGGCGGCCCTTCGTCGGGCCGGCAGGCCACTTCCTCGAGGAGTTGCTCCACTCCATAGGCCTGCGGCGCGATCAGGTGTACATCGCCAATGTCATCAAATGCCGTCCTCCCACGAACCGCGACCCGCTGCCTTCGGAGCTGATGGCCTGCCGAAAGTGGCTCGACCAGCAGATCGAGCTAATCCAGCCCAGGATGATTGTCACCCTCGGCCGCTACTCCCTGGCCCAGTTCTCCCCTGGCCTGACCATGGGAAAGGCCCACGGCACAGCACGCAAGAAGGACGGAACAATCCTCTTCGCCATGTATCACCCCGCAGCGGCTCTCCACCAGCAGAGCTTGCGCAAGACCATCCAAGAGGATATGCTTAAGATTCCTCTTCTCCTGACTCAAGCCGAGCAAGTTGAGGAGGTCAAGGAAGAGGATAAACCACAGCAGCTATCCATGTTCTAGGGAGGGGACGGTGGCAAAGGCCAAAGGCAAGCCCCGCCAGAAGTCCGGGAGGAGCGCACCCCCTGCCGCAGACGCGTCCGGTTCCCCCGCCAGACGCTTCTTTCGCTTTGTCTTCTCGCGCCCGGTAAGGTGGATCCTCCTCATCATCATCTTTCTCGCGCTGCTCTTCGCTTTCAGTTCCCCGGTGGTCTCCGCCTTCAGCACCGCCTGGGGCACCCTTGTGGGAACGTTCGGTGCGGGGCTCATCCTGCTGGCGATAGTCATCGTCCTTATCGGATTGGTAGTATCGCGAAAGGGCGTTCCCGACTTCCTTCGTCGCTGGAGCCAATCGCTGGGCGACGCCGCGTCGGCCCTCGCTCTTCGAAGATGGAACCTGTGGCTGGGCGGCATCGTCCTCGCCCTGGTTGTGCTCGGGCTCCTCGCCTTCTTCGCTCTCGGCGGCGCCCTGGGAACGGCGATTATCGGGGCTGCCAATGGTCTGGGCGTACTTCGGCTCATCGCGCTGATGCTCCTTGGCATTATCCTTGTAGCGCCGCGGCGAAGCTGGCGGGCCATCGCAGCCACGGCCACCGCTCTGGGCAACGGATATCGACGCTACCCGTTACACAAATACCTTGGCCGCGCTGCAGCCTCGCCTTTCGTCGCCTTGCGGCGCCGCCCGGTGCGGCGTGTCGCCCCCCCGACACGTCGGCAGCCGCAGCCGCCCGTGGCAGCGCCAGCCGAGGCAGCGGGGCGTGAGGTCGCCGAGGAACGGGCCAGAGTCGCTGAGCCCGCAGTGGTGACCGCTACTACACCGTCGGCTCCTGTCCCCGTCGCCGAGACGAGGGTTGCCGATGCGGAGAGGTCCAGCGGGAAATGGCCGTTGCCGTCAGTCGCCATGCTGGAGCGGGCCCCCGAGGTCGAACCGGTTCAGGTCGATACCGAGCGCGGATCGAGGCTCATTGAGGAAGCCCTTGCCAGCTACGGCGTCGAAGCCAAGGTGGTACAGGTGAACGTAGGCCCCACCGTCACCCAGTACGGCGTCGAGCCGGGCTGGCTGCGCAAGTACAAGGAGGTCAAGGAGAAGGACAGGGACGGCAATGTCAGCGTGCGACTGGAGGAGGTGTCCAAGACCAGGGTCAAGGTGGAACGCATCACCTCGCTGGCCAATGACCTGTCGCTGGCCCTGGCCGCACCATCCATCAAGATCGAGGCCCCGGTCCCCGGAAAAGCGATGGTGGGCATCGAGGTGCCCAATTCCATAGCCGGTGTCGTTACCCTGAGGAGCATCATCGAGAGCGGCCCTTTCCACAAGCTTGCCTCCAAGGCCAGGCTGCCGCTGGCCCTGGGCAAAGGGGTCACCGGTGAGGCGGTGGTGGCCGACCTGAGCAAGATGCCGCACCTGCTTATCGCCGGCCAGACGGGTAGCGGCAAGAGCATCTGCCTCAAATCGGTTATCGCAACGATGCTCCTGCACACCAACCCTGATGAGCTGCGGCTGCTTCTCATCGACCTGAAGCGGGTTGAGCTGGTTGACTTCAACAACGTGCCCCATCTCGTTTCCCCGGTCATCGTTGAAAGCGAGAGGGCGCTGGGCACACTGAAGTGGCTCAACAAGGAGATGGAGCATCGCTACGACAAGCTCGCCGCGCTGGGGGCGCGTGACATAACGGCCTACAACAAGAACCCCCGGGTGTCGCAGCCTCTGCCCTACCTGGTCCTGGTTATCGACGAGCTTGCCGAGCTGATGAGCACTGCGCCGGACGACGCCGAGCGCAGCATCTGCCGTCTGGCTCAGCTTGCCCGGGCCACCGGTATCCACATGATCGTGGCCACGCAGCGCCCCTCCGTGGATGTCATTACCGGCCTCATCAAGGCCAATTTCCCGGCTCGAATAAGCTTCGCCGTAGCGTCGCAGGTAGACTCACGCACCATCCTTGACCTGGCCGGTGCGGAGAAACTCCTCGGGCGGGGCGACATGCTCTTCCTGCCCCCCGATGCCCCCAAGCCGAGACGCCTGCAGGGAAGCTTCGTCTCCGAGGCTGACGTCGAGAGGCTGGTGAGCTTCTGGATCAGCCATCGCCCGCGTGAGGCTCACGTGCCGCACTTGATGGAGGACCTGGTCGAGACCACGACCGCCAGTGGCGACGGCGCCGACGAGGACCCCCTCCTGGAGAAAGCCAGGCGCCTGGCCCAGGAGCATAACCGCGTCTCCACTTCCTTTCTTCAAAGACGGCTGGGCATCGGTTACCCTCGAGCGGCGCGGATCATGGATCTGCTCGAAGAAGAAGGCCTGGTCGCCGCCGGTGAGCCAGGCAAATCCCGCCAGGTGCTCCGGGGGAGGGAGGGGCCACCATGATGGAGAGAGTCGCCAACTGGCTTCTTCGCCCCCGCAGGGCGCCACCGAGGGCCCGTGCCGCGCTGCTGGAGAACTGTCTCAACTGCGGTGCCGACCTTACCTCCTCGGAGTCGTATCAGCGCTACCGTGTGTGCCCCGAATGTGATTTCCACTATGTACTCCCGGCATATGAACGCATCGACACCCTGGCAGACAAGGGGAGCTTCCAGGAGATAAACCGCTCACTGGCTTCGCTTGACCCTCTTCCCTTCAAGGGGGAGGCCTCCTACAAGAAGCGCATCACCGATGCGCAGAGGATGACCGGCCTTACCGAGGCTGTGGTGACCGGCGTGTGCCAGATCGAGGGCACCCTCACCGTTATCGTCGTCCTGGACTTCAGCTTCCTCGGCGGCAGCATGGGCTGTGTCGTGGGTGAGAAGGTGGCCCTGGCCTTTGAGCATGCCACCAAGAAGAAACTGCCGCTGGTGGCAGTCGTCTCCAGCGGCGGTGTCAGGGTGCAGGAGGGGGTGCTTGCCTTGATGCAGATGGCGAAGACGGCGGCCGCCGCCAGGCAGCTTCATGCCTCCCGCCTCCCCTTCATCTCCATCATGACCAATCCCACCACCGGGGACGTCTACGCCAGCTTCGCCAACCTCGCCGATATCATCGTCGCCGAGCCGCACTCGCTTCTCGGCTTCGCCCCCCTGAAGGTGGTAGCGGAGACCGAAGGCAGAGAGCTTCCCCCCGACGCCCATACTGCCGAGTCCCATCTCAGGCACGGAATGATCGACTGTGTTGTGGAGCGCAGCCAGTTACGGGGGCTGCTCGCCAACCTCCTCGACCTGCTGTCTTCTCAGTACCGTCTGGCCATAACGCGGAGGTTCGGGCCCTATCCCCCGATTGTGCCCCACCGTGAGACGGCGTGGCAGAGCGTCCAGCTGGCCCGCCATGCCGAGCGCCCCACCTCGCTGGACTACGTCACCCGCATCACGTCGAGCTTCATCGAACTCCACGGCGACCGCTACTATGGCGACGACCCGGCCATTGTGTGCGGTCTGGCGGACATCGGAGGGGAGGCGGTAATGATAATCGCCCAGGAGCGGGGCCACGACAGCGACAGGAGGAATCGTGGCCGGATAACCCCTGAGGGCTTCCGCAAGGCCCAGCGCGCCATGTTCATGGCAGCCAAATTCAGGCTTACCCTCATCACCTTCATCGATACCCCCGGCGCCTACCCCGCGCTTGATGCCGAGCAGAGGGGATTGGGGAACTCCATCGCCCGTTGCCTCGCCATCATGTCCGACCTGCCAACCCCGACAATCTCGATAATCATCGGAGAAGGGGGTAGCAAGGGCGCCCTTGCCGTCGGGGTTGCCGACCGCACCCTCATGCTGGAGAACGCCATCCTGTCCATAATGCCTCCCGAGCGCGCCGCCGGCCTGCTGTATCGGGACGAGAGCAGAGCAGCGGAGGTGGCTCCTGCGCTCAGGCTGACCGCCCAGGACTGCGCCGAGCTCGGCGTGGTCGATGTGGTAGTGCCCGAGCCAACCGGCGGAGCCCATGTCGACCCTGATAACGCCGCGCGCCAGGTCAAGAGGATACTGCTGAATGAAATGGTACAGGTGCGCAGCGTCTCCATAGACAGCCTGGTCAAGGCCCGCTACGACAAGTTCCGCGGCATCGGCCGCTACAGCTCTCGCATCAGCGTCACGCTATCCCGGGACATGAGCGAGATACAGAACTACCTTGCCGAAAGGCTGGGAGAGCTCAGGGAGTACCTCCCTTCCCGAGCAGTGGAGGTCCGGCTCGAAGGGGAGGAAGAAGAGGAAACACGTCAGAAGAAGGACTAGCCCTCGTCCCGGCTTGCCCGCTCACTCAACTCTGGCGCATTAAGCACATCGTGCTCTACTCTGCCTTGCCCCGCAGGCGCTTGAGGACAGCATCCCGGTAGACCCTGACCAGGCTCTTGCCGTGCTGAGCTATCCTGTCCTTCTCCTTGCGTTTGCGCTTCTCGCGCCGCTCCTGCCTGGTCTCGGTCCACTTGTCCTCGTGCACGGCATCACCCCGGTCGCCTGCAACGTACCGCAGTCACACGCCGTATCGCTCCTTGAGGTAGGCGCGCCACATCGCCAGTTCCTCGGGCAGGCTCTTCTCTATGGCATCAAGGAAGTCTTGCATGGTGCAGGCGCGAAACGTCTCCGGCTCACTGAGCAAGGTGGGCCACGACCTCAGCGGGTTGCGCTCTCCCATGAACGGGTGCTCCATTTTGAGCAGTTGCTCATTGGCGGCGTGATACATCACCCCGAAATCCACCCTGTTGTAGCCAGCGGAAATGTCCCTCTCGATACAGTGCGCCAGGAGCTGGCCGCGCATGAGCTGATAGAAGTCGTAGCGAAACGGGCAGTGACGCTCCGCCCTGAGCCGGTCCCTCAAGAAAGGGCTGTCGGCGGCCAGAGCGAGCCTCCAGTACGTGCGCCCGGTCTCCGCCTTGTAGCACTGCGTGCGAGGCGAGGCCATAACCCGGGACGCTGACATGCAGCGCTTCCGATCAGGGTTGCCCTGCTGGCTGCACTCACCGAAGCCGGGCTCGGTGAACTTGAACTCGAGGAGCAGCATGTTCCGTGCCTTGTCCTTGTCCTCCCAGGTAATGGCCACGTCGGCGCTCGTGCGGTTCTGGCCGCGTATGTCCCCCTCCTCGAAGTAGTTCCTGTCCCGGGGGCCCACGTACTCGAAGTCGATGTCGGTCACCATCCTCACATCGCCATAGTAGCGGGAGAGCCACGGCCGGAGAAGGTCGAGGTGCTCCATCAAGGGAAAGAAGATGTTCACCGACATAACCTGCGAGCTCAGCATGTTATGCTTCTGGTTGTGCCAGGAAATCTCGGACTGGGCGAAATACTGGACTGCCGCGTAGGATATCTCGTGCCACAGATTGAGCGACCAGGCGTCCTCGGGCAGGATATGCGGGTAGGGTTTGCCCCCCCACCAGCCCATCTGCGCTATCCCCAGCACCTCTGTCTTGTAAACACTCTGCTTATCTTCCATGCGCTCACGGAAATCCTGAACTGCGATAGCCATCAGTCCGTCTCCTTTCTCAGCTCGACAATGCGGTCGCGGTAGAGCGCCGCCTTCTCGAACTCGAGATTCTTCGCTGCCGCCTTCATCTGCGATTCCAGTTCCTTGATGAGTCGGGCGATCTCGTCCTTAGGAAGGGCGGCAACAGTATACGGGGCACGAGCCTCGGCCACAACCCTCACCCGGTCGGTGATGTCCCTTATTGCCTTCTTGATCCCCTGCGGAGTGATGCCGTGGGTCTTGTTGTAGGCCAACTGGATATCGCGCCGCCGCAACACCTCGTCCATGGCCGACTTCATCGACCCGGTCACGGTATCGGCGTACATTATAACATGCCCGTCTACATGGCGCGCCGCACGCCCCATGGTCTGAATCAACGCGTCCCTTGACCTGAGGTAGCCCTCCTTATCGGCGTCGAGGATGGCCACCAGGCTAACCTCGGGCAGGTCCAGCCCCTCCCGCAGCAGGTTGATACCCACCACCACGTCGTAGATGCCCAGCCTCAAATCGCGCAGGATCTCCACCCGCTCCAGCGTGTCAACCTCGGAGTGGAGGTAGTGGGTCTTCGTCCCCATCTCCTTGAGGTAGTCGGCTAGCTGCTCCGCCATCCTCTTGGTCAGCGTGGTCACCAGCACGCGCTCGCCGCGCGAGACGCGCTGCCTTATCTGCTCCATCAGGTCGTCGATCTGCCCCTCGGTGGGCTTGACCTCCACCGAAGGCTCGAGGAGGCCGGTGGGGCGGATCAACTGCTCCACTATGTGCTCGCTGTGCTCGTACTCATAGGGGCCCGGCGTTGCCGACACGTACACCGCCTGGCCGATGCGCTCGTCGAACTCCGCGAAGTTGAGCGGGCGGTTGTCCAACGCCGACGGCAGGCGAAAGCCATGCTCCACCAGCGTCTCCTTACGGGTACGGTCGCCGTGGTACATCCCCCGGATCTGCGGCAGGGTCATGTGCGATTCGTCGACGAAGAGGAGGAAGTCCTCGGGGAAGTAGTCCAGCAGCGTCCATGGCGCGCTCCCCGCGGCGCGCCGCGCCAGGTGCCGTGAGTAGTTTTCCACGCCAGAGCAGAAACCCGCCTCGCGCAGCATCTCCAAATCATAGTTGGTCCTCGATTCCAGCCGCTGCGCCTCGAGCAGCTTGCCCTGCGCCCGGAGCTCCTTCAGCCGCTCCTCAAGCTCGGTCTCGATGTCGGCGATGGCCGCCATGAGCTTGTCGTGGGAAGTGACGAAGTGCTTCGCCGGGTAGATATCTATCGAGTCCCGCTCCGCCAGCAGCTCGCCGGTGAGCGGGTCGACCTCGACGATGCGCTCCACCTCGTCCCCCCAGAACTCGACGCGCACCGCCAGGTCCTCGTACGCCGGCTGTATCTCCAGCGTGTCGCCCCTGATGCGGAAGCGGCCCCGGGTGAAGTCGATGTCGTTTCTCTCGTACTGCATGTCGACGAGCTGGCGCACGATGCGGTCCCGCTTCCTCTTCTCCCCGCGGGCCAGGCTGACCACGAACGAGTGATACTCCTCGGGCGAGCCCAGGCCGTAGATGCACGACACCGACGCAACGACGATGACATCGCACCTGGTCAGAAGCGACCGCGTCGCGGCATGGCGCAGCTTGTCGATCTCCTCGTTGATGTCGGTCTCCTTCTCGATGTAGGTGTCGGTACGGGGGATGTAGGCCTCCGGCTGGTAGTAGTCGTAGTAGCTGACGAAGTACTCCACCGCGTTCTCGGGGAAGAACTCCTTCAGCTCCGTGGCGAGCTGTGCCGCGAGAGTCTTGTTGTGCGACATCACCAGGGTGGGGCGCTGCACCCGCTCGATGACGTTGGCCATGGTGAAGGTCTTGCCGCTGCCGGTCACGCCGAGGAGCGTCTGCCGTTTGAGGCCGTGTTCCAGCCCCGCGACCAGCCTGTCGACAGCCTGCGGCTGGTCGCCGGTGGGAAGAAAGTCAGATACGATGCGGAATGGTGGCATTGGCTTCCTACTCGTGCGGCGTCGTGTGTGACTCGGGTCGGCGTCCAGAGCTAGACGGCATCATGGCGCAAGAGCGGTGCCAGGTTCCCGAATCGTGAGAGCGCGTCTTCGGAGGTAGTCATGCCGGACGACCCGGCATGACTCTCAACGGCTCGCCACGCCATGCTAGGCCGACAACCCCACAAGGCCATCAATTCAGCGAAGCAGCCGCAGTTAGGGTAGCCTACACCAATGGCGATCACATCGAACGTCCCCGCTGCAGCCCTTGTGCCGGGAAACCGGTAGCCAGCCTCACGAAAAGGGATGACCTTGGCAGGAAGCTGCGTAACCATCACCTACCCCTTTCGAGGACACCAAACGCCATCCGTCTGTCGCTATGCTCAACCGCAACGTTATACAGTGCCTCCAGGTCTTGGTAGTACCTGAAGAAGAACCTGTCCTTGAAGGCTCTGAACGGTGTCTGACCCAGATACCGCTTGAATAGCTGCGACTCCTTACAGCCCGGCCCGATGACGTACAGGCTCGTGTGGTACCGTTGTGGTATTTTCAGCAGTCTGTCCAGTCCAGACTTCACTCCGGTTGTCAGTTCCACCTCGAAACCGTGTGTAGGGAATAGACCGTCGTCATCCTCGTCAAACCAGAGAACGTCTATTTCCCGGATCTTGGTAACATTCCGACTGTGTGGAAAGACGCCGCTACAGTCGCCGACCGTTACGAATTCCCGCAGGGGACTCCCCTGGAAGCGTCCCACTGTCTGGTCATGAGGCGGCACGTAGGTCTCGTAGCCGTATATGTTGCCCAATACAACCAGCATGCCCTGGGCGATGCCGTGGTTCACCTCTGGCTCGTCGACGAACTCCTGCGTCCCCGCTCCTGGCATAGGCTCTTCCACCAGCCTGTAGATGCCCGACCGCTGAGGTGGTACCGGCTCGAACACCTTGTACTGCCTTACGACCCGCCTCACCGTGTCACGCCATGTCGGGTTCGTCGCAGTCTTGGGGTGCCCCTCGATTCTGCCATTGATCTGAGACAGGTGGGCTTGACCCCCAAGGCTTGACAAAGCCTCCCGCACTACATCCTTCCAGGTCAGCTTCCCTGTGGGCGCTGTCCGAGCGCACCGCAGCCCACCATTTGCGATATTCATCGCCGGCCAACACCCTCCACCATTGGCATTGAACGTTACTCGAAGAACTCCATGGTGACGCACTCGCGGGCCTTGGCGATGAGGAAGGCGACGTCCTCGCTGCTGGGCGCTTCCACCTCACCACCCGGCGCGCACGAGCAACTATGACAGATGCTGTGCAGGCGTTCAAACACCGCCAGCTCGGTCGGCTCAAGCAGATTAATCTGCCCCAGCTTCCTCGCCATCTCGACGATACCGTCTTCCTCAGTGTAGTCAATCCCTTCGTCCGCCGCGGTGCACCTGCTGTTGTACTCGTCGGCTACAAGCTTGAGGTACTTCTCCAGGGCGACGCCGGCAATGATGCCGGCAGCGCGCACCATGGCGTCGGAGCCGGAACCTGCCCCCTCAAGCAGCTTGCCGGCACGGTCGAGGTCGGCGCGTGCCATGGCATTGCCCACCAGTTTGCGCAGGTGCAGCGCTCTGGTCTTCACCACCTCGGGCACGGCGAGCAGCATATCCACCTGGCGGTCGAAGCTCTGGGTGAAACGGCGGTGCTGCTGCACCCTGTGCTCCTGGTCGAAGCGCTTCCCCGCCGCGTGCGGCATCGTCGTCTCGCACTCCAAGATGCTCTTGAGGTAGGGGTAGGGAATGGCAAAATCGTCCCAGCGGTAGGCAAGGTACTGATAGACGAGCGCCGAGGTGGCGTTGAACCACACCTCGTAGCGGCTGATGATGGAGCGCTGCTGCTGGCGCTGCTCGTGGGTGGGGGTCCATCCCCAGTCGTCGTAGAAGTCGGGGCGCTTCTCGCCGTCCACCTCCTCCAGAGCGGCATCCAGGGCGCTCTTGGGGCGCAGAGAGCGGACCTTGCTCACCTGCACGAAGCTCACGAACTCGTGAAACGCCGCGTCGATCTCACGCGCCTCGTCCACCAGGGACTGCACCCGGTCCTGCAAAAGCGGTAGCTCCGACATCAACCCTCCTCGGTCTCCGTCTCCTCGGCGATGGCAATGCGCTTGACCGTCAGCGGCACGTAGTTCACCCATCCCCCCTCGATGAGGTCGCGCAGCTTCTTCTCTTCCTGGGTGAGAGTCGACCGGCCGGTCTTCACCTCGATGAAGTCGACCCCCTCGTCGTACTTGATGCCCACGAAGTCGATGGGGCTGCTGCCGAAGTAGAACAGCCTGTCATAGTGGGTGAGTTCCAGTGTGGCCATCAACTCGTGCAGCTTCCCCGTACGCTGGCTAACGCTGCCGGTTATCGACTGCAGAACATCGTGGGGAAGCGCTTTCAGCATATCCTGCACCTCTTTCAGCGAGGTCTGCGACGCCAGCGCGTAGAGGAGCTTCTGCTCCAGCGCTTTGACATCGGGCACCTCAACCCTTCGCGGCCGCAGCGCCAGCACGGCGATGACGGCAGCCAACGCCACCACCACCACGGCGAAAACCACGTAGACCAGGGTTTCCATTATACCCCCTCTACTCCCAGAATCGCCCTTCCTTCACCCTGAGCCGGTCGAAGGGGCCTTCCACAGGCCGTTCATGGTTCGACAAGCTCACCACGTGAGAACTGGCACAACTATCGGGGACAGGTCAATGCCACTATCAGCTAATCAGGTTATTCTCTTGCTCTCCACGCGCGAATACAGGTGCAGGTAGTTTTGATATAATGATATGCCGCTTCCCTGAGGTTGTGGTATCTATCTTATCAACGAATTGAACGGTAATAACCGTTTCCTCGCCAAGAATCGGCTGCCATTTAGCTTTAATTTCTTTGGTTATCTCATCTCCGCAGCCCCCGGCGCATTCTTCTTCAAGGATAATCCTTACTATGATCTCATCATAGCTTTCCTGAAGTACTTGGACCTGTATGACACCTAACATAGCGAGGAATGCGACAGGCAAGGCAATTCCAGGTATTGTATGCCCGTCTTTCGTTTGAATATAGTCAGTAGTCCTACCCGTAAGCTTGCACAGCATGGGCAACCCTCTGCCACATGGGCAATCTCTGTCCGATAGCATGCCCCGGTCGCCGATTTCATATCTTATGAACGGCATCGCATAGTTGTGCAGGTTCGTCAGCAGAATTCGCCCCTCTGTGCCCGCGGGTAGAGGCATTCCGGAATCATCTACAATCTCAAGAATGACGTCTTCCGCTGCTACGTGCAAGCCGTTGTGTTCAGAGCATTCTCCAGCCATAGCCCATGCCTCCCACGCAGCATATACGTTATATACCCTGCATCCGAATACTTCCTCAATAAGCACCCGCTGGTGATCATACAACTGTTCCCCGCCGGTCAGTACTGATATCGGTCTAAATCCCGGCTTTCCTTTGCTCTTCACAAAGCCAGCCAACATGTATACGGCACTTGGATAGCCTGACAAAAATCGAGGGTTGAAGTCCTCAATTGTCTTTATGAAACCAGACATATTCTGGAGTGACATTGCTACCGGGTCAAGATCCAACGACCGTGTCAAGAATAGTCTGGCTCGCCGTATGATTCTTCTCTCATGTAATACAGGCGACAACGTATTATGAATGATGACTTCCTTATCGCCGAGGTTCTTTCCAGCCCAGCCTGATGCCCTCAATGACCTGGCCGCTCCCCAGGTCATCTCGTCTTCCTTGGTGGTGTAAAATGTGAAAGGCTCGCCGGTGGAACCTTCGGTGGAGGCGCGGACCATTGCTTCTTCAGGGATGATGCGAGACTTCATATCGTCAAAATTGCTGCGTGCAAGATGTTTGTTTAGCTCAGGGAGTTTCGCCAAATCCCCGGCGCCCTTAATGTCCCGGGGGTGTAATTTCCTTTCCCTGAAGACGCGACCATAGTAGGGTACATTGTCATATGCATAGTTGACTAGACGACGCAGACGCTCATTTTGAAGCTCAAGGATATCGTTGCCTGACCACCACTGACTCTTCTCCAGCCTGTCCAGGCATCGCATAGTCTCTGTGCCCCTGTAGGAATCCAGCATTTTCGCCAGTATATTTCGGGCAACCCAACTATACATCTGTGACCGCCTTATGACTCCCTTATGTGCTCTCTATATCCAGGTATTTGCGATTGTCTCTATCTTGTGCAGACAATTTTCATACAGATTTCAGTATTCCTTACACTATCTGCTGCCAATGCCTTAGTATAACTCAGCAACGACCGCTCGAATTTGTTAACGAGATAGGACCTTATCTACGCAGGGCAGGTTCCGGAATAAGCTTTCATCCATGCTACATCATCCAGAGCCATATTCAGGGAGGTATCTCCCTGGCGTATTCGACGGTAATATCAGCACCTCGCCTCCTGCCCCTACGACCCAGCCAGTTCCTCAATTCTCTTTCTTAGCCTTCCCCTTGTTGCACGAAGCAATCCACTGGGCATTCTGTAATATTGCCTGCCCTCATCAACTGACTGCAGCGTCGTCGACATACGTTCTCCCTGGAATATTCTAAATATTGTATCGCTCAGCAATTCTGCTGCCGCAGCATCGGCTTTCTTCCACAGACTTTCCATAGTATCGTTGTGCTCCACATCAATGACCCTTCGTCCTATTATCGGCCCGGTATCTACCCCTCTATCAATGAAATGGACAGAAACACCGATGTCATCTCCGTTATAGATAGCCCACTGAATCGTATCCATTCCGCGATATTCTGGCAATAAGCCAGGATGTGCATTAAGGATGCCAATCTTGGGGATATCTATGATGTTTCCCCGAAGGATCCGCGAGCATCCCAAAGCTATGATTTCTGGCTCCAGCTCTGTCAGGAGTTGCTCACATTGCTGTCCATTCAAATCATTTACCATGTACACTTTGCTTGAATAAGCATAATAGAAAGCGTCTTTCAGCCAGCTCTCTGTCTTCCATGGAGCCAACCGTCCCAACAGTCTCTCAAATACAATTATTATCGTCCTGCTTATCCCTACTCGCTTGATGAGAAATCTTGCTATCTCATAGCGATTCGGACGCAAGATGACTATCGCTTCCACGGCGATGCCCCGGTTTTTTATATGGCTCAATAGCTCAGCAGCTCGTGAACACTTACTGGTAAGGAACACCAATTTCATATCTCTATTCTCGTTCCAATCTGCAGCATGCGTCAGTCTCGGTCATTCTCTCGTTTCTACAACTCCGCAGGCACCCCGCGCGGCACAGTCCACCTTGCCCAGAGCCCGTCAGAGCGAAGGGCACAAGTGCGGCCACTTGAACAGCGCCCTCCCCAATATGATAGGCTCTGAAGTCATCTCCGCAGCGAAAAAAGGGTCCCCATCTTGGTGCATGATAGGCCACGTAAGAACGGCCATGCAATCTGCGATGGTTGTGAACGGCTTTTTCTACCGCCTCACCAACTTCCGCTCCAGGGTGAAGCCGAATGGTACAGTTGTGTCACGTTCGTCATCACGAACGGCTAGAGAGCCGATGCTCCCACCGTGCCTGGAGCAGATGTCCCAGGCTACCCACTACAATCTCTGACCCTCCAGCCCGGTCACCTGCCTCTACTCCTGCCCCCACACCCTCACCTTCCCCTGCTCCAGAGTATAGCAGGGCCCGGCGTCGGCCCTCCTTCTCCTGAGCCACGGCAGCTTTTCCCACGCCCGCTCGACGTAGCGATTGGTGAACAACAACACCCACAGGTCAACGGCCTTTTCGGCGACCCTGCCCGCAATCCCGGGCAGTCCGTAGCAGCGCGAGTAGAGCCGGGCCAGGGGCTCGAAGAGCCTCCTGAAGGCCCTCACCTCCTCGGCAGATATGGTCTTCTGCTCCAGAACGGTATCCTCAAAGTAGGTGTCGGTATGCTTCTCGGTCAACAGGCCTTCCTTCTGGCACACGTCGAAGAGCTTCGTTCCGCGAAAGGGATAGAAAATGGATACGTGTATCACCGCCGGCTTCACCCTGGCGTTCAGCTTTATGGTGTCCAGCACCTGGGCCCTGGTTTCGAAGGGGAGCCCGACCATGTTGTAGCTCAGAGTCTCGATTCCCGCCTCATCGCACTGGGCGAAGGCGTCGACAATGCGCGGCGTGCTCACGTGGCGGTCGAGAACCCTGCGCCGCATGTGTTCGTTGCCGCTCTCCACCCCGAAGCGCATCAGCGTGCAGCCCGCCGATTTGGCCATCCTGGCGATGTCGCGCGTCATCAGGTTGGGCTGGCAATTCATCTCGAAGGGGAGCTTGATGCGCCTGGCGTACTCCCGGGTGAAGTCCTCGAACCACTGCCTGTTCAGCGGCAGAAGGTCGTCATGAAACACGTTGTATTCCGCCTGCGGGAAGTTGCGCGTCACCATTTCCACCTCTTCGATGAGGTTGTCCACACTGCGCAGCCGGATGTAGCCGTTGCCGCCATACAACTGCTTCAACACGTGGTTGCAGCAGTAGTTGCAGTTGTACGGACAGCCGCGCGAGGCCATGAAGACGCTGCGGTGCATGAACCCCACATCGAAGCTCTTCTCGTAGGGGAAGACCTCGCGGTCGGGGAAAGGCACCGTGTCCAGGTCGTCGATGAGGGGTCTCAACGGGTTTCGGTGGATCTCTCCATCCTTCTTGACCCACAGGTTGGCGATGCCCGAAATGTCTTCTCCAGCGCCGAGATTGTCGCAGAGCTCGACGATGGCCCCTTCCCCCTCACCCAGGCAGACCGCGTCGATGTCCTCCAGGCCAATCACCTCTTCCGGATTCAAGGTCGGGTGGATGCCGCCGCAGACGGTGAGCGCCTCAGAGCAGTTCCTGGCCAGGCGGGCGAAATGAGCAAGGTGGGGAAAGGTGTTGGTCACTACGGAGAACGCCACCACATCAGGGCGGCTCCCCTGCAGGAAATTGACGTACTCGCCCTCGGTGGTATCGCCCAGCGCATGGAAGAAATGACAATCGTGTCCAGCACGTCTCAGGCAGGCGATGAGCGAGGCGATCCCCACATGAAACGGGCCCATGATGCGGTAGGTAGGATCGATATAGACGAAGGCGACCCTCATTTGGATTCGGCTAGGCCTTTCGCCCGTACAGGATGAATTCGAAGGCGAAGCGGTCAAACAGCCACGGCATGGCCCTGCCCAGACGTTCCCATATGCCGGCCACAGATGAGGGAAGCCCGGCAGGAGCATGAGTGAGGGCTGCGACCTGGAATCGAGAACAGCCGTCCGTGGACAGGATGCGCTTGACGTCGCGTGCCGAAATGGCACGCTCATACGGTGACGGGCGCCCCAGCCCCGACGGAAGGAGAAACCCGGGAAGCCGAAGCTGAAAGACGGCGTGTTTGTTGGGCTCGGCGACGACGATATGGCCGCCCGGCTTTACCACCCTGGCCATCGCCAGAAGCGGCTCATCTATGGGATGGGAATGATGAATCGAACCCTTGGAGAAAACCACGTCGAAGGCCCCATCACGAAAGGGGAGGCGACGCGCGTCACCGCAGACGCAGTTCCTCGCCCCGGCCTCCGCCAGGTCCTCCAGCGGCCCGCTGGCGACGTCGAGGTTGACCATGAAGGCGCCCTTTATCTCCAGCGGCAGCGCCACCAGGCGGTCATTGCCACTCCCCACGTAGAGCAGGCTCTTGCCTTCAACGTCGCCGGCCCTCCGTTCGATGAACTGGCACAGGTCTTTGGCCCCCTTCTCGGCATAGGACTCGAAAATGGCCGCGGCCTTCGCATCGCTGTACATCACCTCTTTGGCCCAATCGTATAGCTGGTGCTCCCACATGAAGCGGTCGGTCTCCGCGTCACCGGGGTCTGCTGCGCCCTCCTTACGGCGCACGGAGGCCTCCAGCTTCTCCCGATAGGCCTCTCTCTGTGGAAGCACACCAGCGAGGTGCGCCGGCAGCATCTGGGGTATGCCGTTCCTGATGGGGTACTGAGCGGCACATGCCGGGCAGGCCAGGGAACCGCTGGAAAGCAGCTTCAGGTTGTCCGAGCCGCACTCGGCGCACGCCAGAAAATCAAGCAGACGCTTTTCCACTTTGTCGGCCTCTGTTACTCAGTTCGCCTTCGGGGTATCGCCTCAGGACTGTGTGCGGTACTGCTCCAGGGCTTCGTCGGGGAAATCGGCATTGGTGAAGACGCGCTGCACATCATCAAGCTCTTCCAGCCTGTCCAGGAGCCTCAGGGTGGTCAGCGCTGCCTTCTGGTCCAGCATCATGGTGCTGTTCGGCACCATGGACAGCTCAGCCGAGACGAGCGTCAGGTCCTTCTCCTCCACAGCCTTTCTCAATCTCTCCAGGTCTTCAGGTCTGGTGTAGATTTCCACTGAGCCGTCGATGACCCTCACATCTTCAGCCCCCGCGTCGATAGCAAAGAGGGCCAACTCCTCGGCATCAGCCGCCTCGACGGTGATGACGCCCTTGCTCTGGAAGTTCCAGGCGACGCAGCCGGCCTCACCCAGACTGCCGCCGCCGCGCGTGAGGACATTGCGGATCTCGGACACGGTGCGATTGCGGTTATCGGTGAGCGCCACCAGCAAGAGAGCCACTCCCCCGGGTCCATAGCCTTCGAAATTGGCTTCAACCAGGCTTGCCCCCTCAGCCCCGCCAGCGCCACGCTTCATGGCCCGCTCCATGCTGTCCATGGGCATATTGTTGTCGCGCGCCCGGTGCATTGCCAGGCGAAGACGCGGGTTCATATCGGGATCGTCGCCACCTTCGCGCACCGCCAGTGCCAGCTCCCTGCTGAGCTTGGTGAAGACCTGTCCCCGTTTGGCGTCGGCGGCCCCCTTTTGCCGCTTGATCTGTGACCACTTGGAATGACCTGACACGTCCCACCTCCCGATGGGTCTTCGACCAAATTCTATCACCTTGTCCAGTCAAGGTCAAAAGCGACGGCCGATCGCGACATCGTGCCCAACATCGCCAGCGACGCTCTACCGAGATTGACAATCAGCACCGAAAATGCTAAGTTTTGACTATCAAACAACACTAGCGCATAGAATAGGTTATAACGGCTCGCTAGGGGGTGGTAGCGCTGGCAGGTAAGGCACCAATCCTCAGTTACGGGTGCAGTCTAATTGCGTAGTATGCGAGGGAGGTAGAACAAGATGGCAGAGATAATAGCTAAGCAGAGCGCGGCGCCGGACAAGTCGGTAGCCGAGCTTGAGAAGGAGCGGGCATGGTGGTGGGCGGCGGAGAAGAAGCGCTCGCCGCGGCTGGACTACCTGAGAAAGGCGGTATGGAAAAAGGGGCGAAAGGGTGGTGAGTATGAGCCGGGCCTCAAGATAGACATAGAGAGTCCGCAGATTTTCACCGAGGGGTGGCTCGCTGCCGAAGGTGACCCCATTCTGCTGCACAGGGCCAAGGCCCTGGCCCACATGATGGAGAACCGGACCGTCTTCATCACCGACCATGCGCAAATTGTGGGTTTCGAGGGGACGCTTCCCAACACACTGTACTACAACGTGGACGAAAGCAGGTTCGCCAATGACGAAATCTACAACGACCCGATTCTCACCCCCGAGCCCAAGGAGGAGTCCCTCAAGATTATGTCGGACCTCCACAACTACTGGAATCCCCGTGATAGTGACGGTCAGGTCTTCAGATTGCTTCTGCCGGAGGACGCGGTTAAGTTCATCAAGGTCGTGCTCATGTGGGGCTTCCCTTCCGGTGGCAGCTTCGGCTACTCCGGCAAGGACTACGAGTACATTTGGGGTCCGGACCAGAAGGTGGGTGGCGGCACGGGATTCCAGGACATGATCGACCAGATCCAGGAGCAGATAGACGCGGCCGAGGCCAAGCTGCTCGACGGCACACCCGACGGCGCCGAGCTTGAGCTCTACGAGAAGCTGCCCAACTGGGAGGCGATGCAGGTAGTGCTGGAGGGTTGCATAAACCACGCCAAACGCTACGCCAGGCTGGCGCGTATAATCGCGGAGAACTTCGAGCCCGACGCCAAGCGCAAGGAGGAACTGCTCCGGGTCGCCGAGACCTGCGAGCAGGTTCCAGGCAAGCCGGCCAGGACCTTGCAGGAACACCTTCAGATGCAGCACTTCATCCAGGTGTGGACCAGGCTCGAGTCTCTTGAGTCGGCATGGCCCACGCGCCCCGACTACTACGGCTGGCCGTACTACAACAACGATGTGAACGTCGAGAAGAGGCTTACCAGGGATGAGGCAGTTGATCTGGTGGGCGAGTTCCTTATCCGCGGCTACGAAATGGGCCACTTCCTCGGCAGAATGGGGGCTGAGGCGCTCCAGGGCATCGTGGGCACCTGGGTATGGACGCTGGGCGGCGTCAACAAGGACGGCAGCGATGCCTGCAACGACCTGACCACGGCCTTCCTGGAGGCGGCGAGGATGGTGCGGGTGTCCAACCCCACCTTCGGCTTCCGCTGGCATCCGCAGGTGAAGGACGAGGTGATGCGGGAGGTCTTCGAGTGCATCCGGCAGGGACTGGGCTATCCGTCGATAAGGAACGACCCCCTGCTGATTCAGAACGGGATGTACTGGCACCACCATCCCCTGGAGGAGATGCGGACGTGGGTGCACCAGGCGTGCATGTCGCCCTGTCCGACGACGAAGTACGGGTATCAGCCGTGCCGCATGGCGTCGGCCACGATGAATACGTCGAAGATGATTGAGTTTGCTCTCCACAATGGGTATGACCATACGGTGGACATGCAGATGGGGCCGAAGACCGGCGATGCGCGGCAGTTCACCGACTTCGAGCAGCTGTTCCAGGCGTGGGTGAAGCAGATGGAGTGGTTGATGAACTACGGCGTGCGCATCGTCAACCGGGGTCGTGTCGAGTCCCACAACAACTGGGGGCGGCCGTTCCTGTCGGGCATATCGGAGAGGTCGGTGGAGAGCGGCTACGATGCGGTTGACCCGCGCTCGGGAGAGCGGGGCAACAGCTGGGTGACCTTCTTCACCTGGGTGGAGAATGCCGACTCCCTGGCGGCGATAAAGAAGCTGGTGTTTGACGATAAGAAGTACACCATGGACCAGTTGATTACCGCTCTTGAGAGCAACTGGGATGGGCATGAGGACATGCGGCTCGACTTCGTCAAGAACGCTCCGAAGTGGGGCAATGACGACGACTATGTCGACGAGATCATGGTGCGCTGTCTGCGGGAGGTGGCGCGGCACTCGCACGAGTTGAAGGACCCGTGCGGGAACCCATGGCCGGTGCTGCCGGAGAACGTGAGCGGCAACATTCACTTCTCCAACCTGGTGCATGCGCTACCCAACGGGAGGAGATGGGGCGACGCCCTGTACGACGGCGGCATCTCGCCGGGGCCGGGGCTGGACAAGAAGGGGCCGACGGCGGTGCTGAAGTCGTGCGGGAAGATCAACCACATCAGCGACGGGCGGGCGTTCCTGCTGAACCAGAGGCTATCGCCGACGCAGCTTGCCGGCGAGAAGGGTTATCAGCTATGGAAGGCGTACATGAAGACGTGGGC
>Ga0209164_1002248_pt1 | contig 21211 bp, 13 predicted proteins | sample MTBNYHSulfiMetaG_FD_187458 | JGI IMG/M metagenome (GOLD analysis project Ga0209164, IMG submission 187458) | Enrichment culture microbial communities from rom New York Harbor, USA that are MTBE-degrading - MTBE-NYH (New York Harbor Sulfidogenic)... | ecosystem: Environmental > Aquatic > Marine >... | reverse complement strand
CGGCGGCGCGCAGCCCGGCGAGGTCGACGTACTCGTCGGCCATGTGGGCGACGCGCACGTCCCCGGGCCCGAAGAGCACGCTCGGGATGCCGCCGACGTTGACGAGCAACCGCAGGTCGCTGCCGTAGGTGACTCCCCCGAGCCCGGGATCGCCGCCGGTCACCGCGCGCGCAGCGTCGCGCACCGCCGCGACCAGCGGGTGGCGTGGATCGGTCGTCGCCGGGTCGAAGCGGCCGCCCCACCACTCGACCCGAGGCGGATGCTCGCGCAGCCACGGGTCGGCCGCGGCGGCACGGGCGACGGCCTCCTCGAGAGCGCCCTGGGCGGCTGCGGAGTCCTCGCCGACGGCGACGCCGCAGCGGCCCTCGCACACCAGGACGCCGGGGACGCTCGAGGCCCACTCCCCGGCCCTCAGGGTCCCCACCTCGATAGGCCACGGGAGACGGTACCTCGCGAACAGCTCGCCGCCGCCGATCGCGTTGCGCTCTTCTTCGAGGGCGCGCAGGGCGGCGAAGAGCGGCCAGAACTTCTCGATCGCGCTCGTGCCCTCCTCGCGCACGCTGCCGTGCGCGGCCCTCCCCTCGACCGTCAGGCGGAACATGTAGGAACCCGCCTGGGCCGTCACCACGCGGAGCCCGGTGGGCTCGGTCACGACGGCGCCGTCGGCACGGTACCCGCGCTCGAGCAGCGCCAGCGTGCCGAGCCCGCCGTCCTCCTCGCCGGCGACACTGGCCACGAGCAGCCGTCCCCGCAGGCGCACGCCGGCGTCGCGCAGCGCCCTGGCGGCGGCCAGTGCGCAGCAGAGGCCGCCCTTCATGTCGACGGCGCCGCGCCCGTAGACGCGGCCCTCGCGCACGGTGGCGCGCCACGGCGGCACCGTCCACGCGGGTCCGTCGCCCACCGGGACGACGTCGATGTGGCCGTCGAGCAGGAGGTCGCGTCCCCCGCCCGACCCCTGCAGGCTGCCGACCACCCCGAGCGCCTCGTCGCGCTCTATCTCGGCCGAGTAGTGCGGATGGTGACGCAGCGCCTCGAGGTCGATGGGCCAGACGTCGGGCTCGAGCCCGCACGCCGCCATCCACTCGGCGACGGCCTGCTGGGCGGGAGTCTCTCCCCCGTCGTGGCTGGGAAGGGCGACGAGACGCCGGAGCAGCTCGAGCAGTCCGTCGTGATCGAGCGCCTCGACGGCGCGGCGCTCGAGCGCCGAGAGCTCGGCGGACGGCGGATCGAGCGGGGGCATCACGGCGACGCCGGGGCTCACTCCCGGTCGCGGAGGACCGGCCGCGTCAGGCACGTCGGGCCGCCTTCCGCCTTGAAGGAGAGAGGCTCCCCCGGGAAGGTGGCGACCTCGCAGCCCTCCCGCTCGAGCAGCGCCTGCGTCACGGGGTTGCCCTCGAGCAGGATGCAGCGGCGCGGCGCGACCGTGAGCACGTTGGTGCCCTGTGTCTGCACGAACTCGTCCTCGGGCACCTCGAGGAGCTTCACGCCGCGGCGGACCAGCTCGCGCCACACGGCCGTCGGGAGCAGCGGCGGGTAGGCGACGGCCAGGTCCACGTCGACCGGGCTGACGAGCGAGAGGAGGTGCAGACAGGCCTCCGGGCCCGTGTAGTACGGCAGGTCGAAGGACAGGACGGTGATGCCCTGCGGCTCGAGGGCCGCGCGCACCTGCCGTACGCCCTCGGCGTTGCTGCGGAAGCCCATGCCGACGGCGAGCGTGTCGTGGTCGAGCCAGAGCGTGTCACCGCCCTCGACGCGCCCGTCGCCGGTGACGCGCGCGGCGACCGGCAGGCCCTGGCTCTCGAGGAACGACGCCAGGGCCTGCTCCTCGCCGCGACGAAGCTCCTTGCCCATGCTGAGGACGAGGACGCCCGCTTCGCAGACGAGTACGGGGTCGAAGACGAAGACGCTGTCCGCGTGCGCGGGCAGGGGGGCGTCGTGCACGAGGACCTCGACCCCCCAGTCGCCCAACCTGGCCACGAGCTCGTCGTGTGCGGCCCGCGCCGCCCCGAGGTCGATGCGCCCGGTGTAGTGCCAGCGCGCGGGATCGGCAGCGGCCATCGCCTCGTCGGGCGGCCGCACCACGACGCGCCGCAGCGCGCCGACCATGCCCTGGGCGCCGTAGCGCGGCGAGCTCACCGGCGCGCTCGCGAGCTCACTCGACGACGTCGCGACGGCGCCACGGCGCCCACTTGGAGGGCCGTGACGCATCGACGTACTGGCGCACCGGGAGACGGTCCTCGGGCAGGCGCGCCCGAAGCAGACCGTGGGCGTCGTCGACGTCGACCGCGTCCGCCTGCATGAGCGCGAACAGGCTCACGAGGCCGACGGCGTCGGCGTCGCCGCCCAGTTCGTCGACGGTGAGCGTGTGGTTGGCGAGCAGGCGCCGCCAGGTCCGGGTGACGCGCTCCCAGGTGTACGAGTACCGCACGCCGCGGGCGAGAAGGTCGATGGTCGCCTCGTCGACGGCCACGATCCTGCCGTTGCCGTCCCAGAGGACGAGCGGGAACTCCTGCCCGACCATCTTCGCGGCGCGGTGCTTCATCGTCTCGATCGAGATCATGGGCGCTCCTTGGGGTCGCGGCCTAGTCTACCGTCGGCTCGCGGCGATGAGAACCCGGGGACACCCGCGTGTGCGCGGCCGCCGGCAGACGGGGAGCCGCCGGCAGACGGGGAGCCGCCAGGGACACGCCGGCGCGACCGCGTCAGCGCGGTCGCGGCACGATGCCGAGGCGCTCGTGGGCCTTGGCCAGCGTGCGGGCGGCGATCGCCTCGGCGCGCTCGGCGCCGGTCTTCAACACGTTGAGGGTGAACGCGGGGTCCGCCTCGAGCTCGCGCATGCGCGCCTGGAACGGCGCCAGCGCGTCGACGACGACCTCGGCGAGATCGGCCTTGAAGTCGGCGTACCCCCTTCCCGCGTAACGCTCGACGACGGTCTCGACCGGCTGGCCGCTGAACGCGGAGTGGATCGTCAGGAGGTTCGTCAGGGCCGGCTTGTCGCCGCCGGGACGCACCTCGGTGCCCGAGTCGGTGACCGCGCGCCTGATCTTGCGGCGGATGACGTCAGGCGGATCCATGAGAGCGATGTAGTTGTACTCGGAGCCGGCGCTCTTGCTCATCTTCTTCGTGGGGTCGTCGAGGCCCATGATGCGGGCGGCGTCTGCCGGGATCACGGGCTCGGGCACCACGAACGTCGTGCCGAAGGCGTTGTTGAAGCGCTCGGCGAGGTCGCGGGTGAGCTCGACGTGCTGCTTCTGGTCCTCGCCGACCGGCACCGCGTCGGCGCGATAGAGCAGGATGTCGGCGGCCATGAGCACCGGGTAGTCGAAGAGGCCGACACCGATGCTCTCGCCCTCGCCGCCGCCGGTCTTGTCCTTGAACTGCGTCATGCGCCGCAACTCGCCCATGTAGGCGACCGTGTTGAGGATCCAGGCGAGCTCGCTGTGCTGCGGCACGTGGGACTGCACGATGACGATGGACCGCTCGGGGTCGACGCCGCAGGAGAGGAACATGTTGGCGACGTCGATGGTGTTGCGGCGGAGCTCGGCGCGCTGCTGGCGAACGGTGATGGCGTGGAGATCGACGACGCAGTACACGCAGTCGTGCGTCTGCTGCATGGCCACGTACCCGCGCAGGGCGCCCAGCAGGTTGCCGAGATGAAGGGCCCCGGTCGGCTGCGTGCCGGAGAAGACGCGCGGCCGGCGGGCCGGCTTCGGGCTGTCGCTCGCGTCGCTCACGGCGCAAGAGTCTAGCGGAGGGCGCCGGGGGCGGCCAGCGCGCCGGTCCGGTCGGAGGCACCGGGGCGTCGCCGGAACAGCCCCGCTGTTGCGGCCCCGGAGGGCGGATGCTACGCTGCCCGCGAATCGAGGACGACCGGTTGAAGGCCGTGCGAGAGCCCGCGGGCGCGAGCCTGGCGGGCGCCGAAGGGGCAAGGCGGGCGCCGGATGCGCCGCCGAAACTCTCAGGCAACCGGAGCGCGGCCCGACGGGTCCCTGGAGCCGGCGCCGGCCTCCCCGGCGGCGCCAGAGGACAGGGCGATGGACAGACATCGTCCTGTCCTCTGCGTTTAAGCAGGAGGTGGCGCAGATGAAGACCACCGGCACACTGCCCTTCGCGGAGCGCGTCGCGCGACTCGGCACCGAGACCGCCTTCGCCGTCGGCGCCGAGTGCGCCGCCTGGGCCGCGAAGGGCAACAAGGTCTACCCCTTCCACCTCGGCGACATCGACCTCGCCACACCGCGGAACATCGTCGAGGCGGCCGAGCGCGCGGTCGTCGACGGCAAGACCGGGTACTGCCCCAACGCGGGCATCCCCGAGCTGCGGCAGGCCCTCGCCGACGAGGTCGCGGCGAGCCACGGACTGGCCTACGGCCCGGAGAACGTCGCCGTGCAGCCCGGCGGCAAGCCCGTGATCGAGAAGTTCCTCCTCGCCCTGATGGACCCCGGCGACGAGGTCCTCTACCCGAACCCCGGCTTCCCCATCTACGAGTCGCAGATCGAGTTCATGGGCGGCGTCGCCAAGCCCTACGGCTTCGTCCCCGGCGAGACCAACTTCCTCCTCGACTTCGAGGCCATCGAGGCGGCCATCACGCCGCGCACCAAGCTGCTCATCTTCAACAACCTGCACAACCCCACGGGGGCCGAGAGCCCGCCGGCGGAGGTCGAGGCCCTCGCCGAGCTCGTCCTGAAGCACGACCTCTACGTGCTCTCCGACGAGGCCTACTGGGACATCCGCTACGCGGGCGAGAGCCGCTCGATCGCCACGCTGCCCGGCATGCAGGAGCGGACGCTGATCCTCTACACGTTCAGCAAGAAGTTCGCGATGACGGGCTGGCGGCTGGGCGGGGCCATCGGCCCGGCCGACCTCGTGTCCGTGATCGCCACGCTGAACGTCAACCAGGAGTCGTGCACGAGCCACTTCATCCAGTGGGCGGGCGTCGAGGCGCTGACGGGCGACCAGGGCGGCGCGGCCGAGATCCTCGCCACCCTGAGGGAGCGTCGCGACGTCGCCGTGCGGCTGCTCAACGCGATCGACGGCGTCTCGTGCTACGCGCCCGAGGCGACCTTCTACCTCTACCCGGACGTCACGGGGCTGATGGAGCGCAAGGGCTTCGCCACCTACGACGAGCTGCGCCGCGCCGCCCTCGAGGCGACCGGGGTGTCGTTCTGCACGCGGCTGCACTTCGGCCGCGAGCTGCCCGGAGAGACGCGGCGCTACGCGCGTTTCGCCTACTCGGGCATCGGCGCGGAGCGGATCGACGAGGGTCTCGGCCGGCTGAAAGCGTGGGCCGAGGCGTGAGCGCGGCGAGGGGAGGCGAGGCGGGGATCCACGGCCCCACCCTGCTGCGCACGCCGCTCTTCGACCGTCACGTCGAGCTCGGCGCGAGGATGGTCGAGTTCGGCGGCTGGGAGATGCCGGTCCAGTACCCGGCGGGCATCATCGCGGAGCACCTCGCGACGCGGAACCGCGCCGGGCTCTTCGACGTCTCCCACATGGGCCGCTTCGTCGTGGGCGGCCCCGACGCGCTGCCCTTCCTGCAGCACGTGCTGACGAACAACGCCGCCGCCCTCGACCTGTGCCAGGCGCAGTACACGATGGTGCCCACGGCGACCGGCGGCGCCGTCGACGACGCCTACCTCTACCGCTTCGTCGAGGACGAGTACCTCCTGGTCGTGAACGCGGCGAACCGGGAGAAGGACTGGGCGCACTTCCAGGAGCACGTCGCGCGCTTCGGCGGGCTCCGTCTCGAGGATCACACGTTCGAGCTCGCGATGCTCGCCCTGCAGGGCAAGGCTTCGCGCGACATCCTCGGCGGCCTGCTCGTGGACGGCGCGCTGCCCGAGCCGCTGCGCAACGAGCTCGCCGTCGTACGGCTCCGCACGGGCGACGACGCCGAGCCGGTCGAGGTCATGCTCGGCCGCACCGGCTACACCGGCGAGCCCGTCTGCTTCGAGCTCTTCGCCGCCGCGGAGGCCGCGCCGGCCCTCTGGGACGCGCTGGTGGCGGCGGGCGCCGAGCCCGTCGGGCTCGGCGCCCGCGACACGCTGCGGCTCGAGGCCGGCCTCCCTCTCTACGGCCACGAGCTCGGCCTCGACCCGGAGGGCCGGGAGATCCCCGTCTTCAGCTGTCCCCTCGGCGCCCTCGCGGTGAGCTTCTCGCCGCTCAAGGGGGACTACGTCGGCCGCGCGGCGCTGGCGCGCCAGCAGGCCGCCTACGCCCGCATCCTGCGCCGCGACTGGACGCTCCTCGCCGATCTGCCGCGGATGACGCGCTTCGTCGCCGTCACCGGCCGCGGCATCGCTCGCGAAGGCGCCCCGGTCTACCGGGACGGCGCCCAGGCCGGGTGGGTGACGAGCGGCACCGCGGTCCCGTACTGGGGGGTCGAGGGAGAGGGCCTCTGCTCCACGCAGACCGACGAGCACGCGCTGCGCTCGATCGCCCTCGCCTACGTGGACAGCCGCGTGCTCGAGGACGACGAGGTCGAGGTCGACGTGCGCGGCAAGCGGGTCCCCGGCCTCGTCGTCCCCTACCACATGCGGAGCGACGCGCCTCCCTGCGCCCGGGCCATCATCTGGGACCACACGCCGCAGCTCGAGGAGCTCGAGGGCGGCGAGGACGGCGAGCGTGCCCTGAGGCTCCTCGCGAAAGCGATCGACAACCACGTCTGGCGCCAGCGGCAGTGCCTCGATCTGATCCCCTCGGAGATGACGGCCTCGCCGATGACCCGCCTCCTCTCCATCACCGACCCGGCCTTCCGCTACGCGGAGCACAAGAAGACTGAGGCCTTCTACGACCTCGAGGTCTTCTACTACCAGGGCACGTCCTTCATCCACGAGGTCGAGCGCCTGCTCGTCCAGGAGCTGCGGGCGTACCTCGGCTGCCCCGAGGTGGAGACCCGCGTCGTCAGCGGCCAGATGGCCAACGCCGCGGTCTTCAGCGCCCTGGTCGACTACTTGAACCGCGCCGACCGCAAGGCGGAGCCGCGGCGCATCGCCAAGGTCCTCAACAACCACATCGGCAAGGGCGGTCACCTGAGCGCCCAGCCGATGGGCGCCCTGCGCGACTTCGTCGCCCGCGACCCACGCACCGAGCAGCCCGCCGTCGTCGACATCCCCGTCCTGCCCGAGAACCCGTACAGGGCGGACGTACCGGCGCTCCTCGACCTCATCGAGCTGGAGCGTCCCGAGCTGATCGTCCTCGGCAAGAGCATGGTCCTGCATCCGGAGCCGGTCGCCGAGGTGCGACGCTTCCTCGACGAGCGCCGCATGGACGCCGTGCTGATGTACGACATGGCGCACGTCCTCGGTCTCGTCGGCCCGCACTTCCAGGAGCCGTTCGCCGAGGGCGCCGACCTCGTCACCGGCTCGACGCACAAGACGTTCTTCGGCACGCAGCGCGGCATCATCGGCGGCCGCTGGCAGGAGCCCGAGGAGAAGTGGGAGCTCTGGGAGGCGATCGAACGCCGCGCCTTCCCCGGCTCGGTCTCCAACCACCACCTCGGCACCCTCCTCGGCCTGCTCATGGCCGCCTACGAGATGAACCACTTCAAGGACGACTACCAGCGCGCCGTGCTCGGCAACGCCAGGGCGTTCGCGCGAGCCCTGGCGGACGCCGGGTGCGACGTGGCCGGCGACCCCGCCGTCGACTTCACCGAGACGCACCAGGTGGTCGTGAGGGTGGGCTATGCCCGCGGCCCCGAGATCGCCGCGCAGCTCGAGTTGAACGACATCATCTGCAACTACCAGGCGGCGCCCGACGAGGAGGGGTTCACGGCCTCGGGCGCCCTGCGGCTCGGTGTCGCAGAGATGACCCGCTTCGGCTTCGGCCCGGCGGAGTTCGGGCGCGCCGCAGAGCTGCTCGCCGCCGTCGTCCTGCGCGGCGGGGACGTGCGCGACGAAGTGCGCGCCCTGCGCGACGGGTTCACCGAGCTGCGCTACTGCTTCGGCGGCCCCGAGTTCGAGCCGCTCGTGCGGCAGCTGCACGAGCTCGTGTGAGCGGGCCGCGCGTGACCGCACCTCGCTACGGGCGCCGCGCACGGGGCCTCCGGCGGCGCGGCCTCTCTGGTAGCGTTGCTCCATGCTCGACCTGCTGATCCGCGACGCGCTGGTCGTCGACGGCCGAGGAGGTGCGGCCTTCCCGGCGACGGTCGCCGTCTCCGACGGCACGATCGTCGGCGTCCGGCGCCACGTCGCGGGGCGCGAGGGCCCCGACACCGCCGCGCCCGGCTGCGACACCGATCGCCCCGACGCCGAGACCGTCGTGGCCGCCGAGGGCCGCGTCCTGGCTCCCGGGTTCATCGACGTCCACACCCACTCCGACCTCTCCCCGTTCACCGACGCGTGGATGGACAGCGCGCTCCGTCAGGGCGTGACCACGGTCGTCGTCGGCAACTGCGGCGGCTCGGCCTGGCCGCGGGCCGGTCTCGAGGGGCTCGCAGCGATGGCCCAGGCCGAGGTCGCCGACCTGGGCGGCGGCTGGGCGAGCCTCGGCGAGTACCTCGCCGCCGTCGACGCGGCGCGGCCGGCGTGCAACGTGGCCACGCTGGTCGGCTTCGGCAACCTGCGCGCCGAGGTGATGGGCCTCGAGCGGCGCCTCGCGTCGCAGGCCGAGGCGGCCGCGATGCGCGCCCTGCTCGAGGAGGGCCTCGAGGAGGGCGCGCTCGGCCTCTCGACGGGGCTGATCTACGTGCCCGACATGTACGCGGACACGGCCGAGGTCGCCGCGGTGGCCGCCGCTCTCGCGAGCCGCGACGGCCTCTACACGAGCCACATGCGGGCGGAGGGGCGGCTCCTCTTCGACGCCGTCCGCGAGACGATCTCCATCGGGCGGGCGGCGGGCGTGCGCCCCCACATCAGCCACCTCAAGCTCGAAGGGGCGCACGCCTGGGGGCGCGCCGAGGAGCTCCTCGCCCTGGTGGACGAGGGCGGCGTGACGGCCGACCAGTACCCCTACACGGCCTGGGAGACCGACCTCGCCTCGTTCCTGCCGCCGTGGGCCCCGGTATCCGGGCTTGCGGAGCTGCTCGCCGAGCCCGGGGCGAAGGCGCGCCTCGTCGCCGCCGTCGAGGAGGGCGAGGAGGGGTGGGAGAGCTCCGTGGCCGGGTCCGGGTGGGGCCCGGTCGTGGTCGAGACCGGGCCCCACGAGCTGGTCGGCCGCGACATCGCCGCCATCGCCGCCGATCGCGGCGAGGAGCCCGTCGACGTCGCCCTCGGGCTCTTGCTCGACCATCCCGCCGTGGTCGTCAGCGGGCACACGATGCGCGAGGAGGACGTGCGCACGATCCTCGCGCGCCCGGACGTCCTCGTGGCCTCGGACGGCACCGCCGTCTCCCCGGAAGGACCACAGGGACACACGCTGCTGCACCCGCGGAGCTACGGCACCTTCCCGCGGGTGCTGGGCCGCTACGTCCGCGAGCACCCGCTGCTCACACTGGAGGCTGCGGTCCGCAAGATGACCGGCCTGCCCGCCGAGGTCTTCGGGCTCCCGGGCCGGGGCTTCGTCGCCGAGGGCGCCGCCGCCGACCTCGTGCTCTTCGACCCGGCCGGCATCGGCGACCGGGCGACCTTCGCGCAGCCCCACGCCTACCCGGACGGGATCGACCTCGTCGTCGTCAACGGGCGCGTGGCCTGGGATGCGGCGCGCGCCGGCACTGCCGGAGACGGCCGCGTCGGACGCGCCGGTCGGGCGCTGCGTCGGGGCGACCGCTAGACCCGCCGCGGCAGACCGACGAGCCTCGCGGCGAGACCGGCGGCCGTCTGATAGCGTTCGCGCTGGCCGCCGCGCTCCTGCGCGGCGGCCCCACGTACCGCGACGACGGAGGATGCGGCGGTGACGGCGATCGTCCTCGCGCTCCTGTCCAGCCTCGGCTGGGGTCTCTCGGACTTCCTCGGCGGGCTGCGCTCCCGCAGCCTCCCGCTGCGCGCCGTCGTCGCCGGGATGCTCTGCGGCGGTCTGCTCACCGCCTCCTTCGCCGCGCTGGTCCGCGGCACGGGCTACCCGGGCAACGAGATCCTGCTCCCCGGCATCATCGCCGGCTGCGGCAGCGTGATCGCCATCTCCAGCCTCTACAAAGGTCTCGCCATCGGCTCGATGAGCATCGTCGCACCGATCAGCGCCGCCTACCCGATCGTCCCCGTCGTCTACGGCCTCCTCAACGGCGAACGGCCGAGCGCGCTCCAGTTCGCGGGCATGGCGCTGATCTTCGTCGGCGTCCTCGTCGCCTCCTACGTCCGCGCGCCGGCCGCCGCTCCCGGCGGGCCGGGGCACGAGACCCGCGAGCAGAGCGCGGATGACGCCGGTATCGCGATCGTGCCGTTGCCGGACCTGGGCGAGGGCCTCGTGGAACGCGCCCGGCGCGAAGCCGCCGCCCACCGGCCGCGCACGCTGGCGAGCGTCGGCTTCGGGGTCGTGGCCGCCGTCGCCAGCGGCGTCGTGCTGACCGCGCTCAGCTCGGCGGCCGACACCGACGCCTACTGGGGACTGATGGTGATGCGGGCGGTCGCGCTCGGGATCGTGCTCGTCGTCGTCGTCGTCGGGCGGTCGGGGCTCGGCGTCCGCCCTGCCCAGACCCCGGCGCTGCTCGGCATCGGAGCGCTCGACACCGTAGCCACGGGGCTCTTCGGCGTCGCGACGACGTACGGCTTCCTCAGCGTCGTCTCGGTGATCGCCTCGCTCTTCCCGCTGGGGACGATCGCCCTCGCGCGACTGGTGCTCCGCGAGCGCATCCAGCCGCACCAGAACGTCGGCGTGGCGGCCGCCCTCACGGGCGTCGCGATCGTCGCGCTGGCGTAGGGGCGCGGCTGCGGCGGGGAGACGTGGCGGCCGGGCGCAGCGGTCGCGCCGGCCGGCGTCAGTCGGCGTCGATCTCTTCGTCGGTGGCGCCCGACTCTGACACCACCATGCGCGCGACGGCGACGACCACGTCGCCCTCGCGCATGTTCATGACCTTGACGCCCTGGGTCGCGCGGCCGTAGCGCTGGATGCCGTCGGCGCGCACGCGGATGACGACGCCGTCGCGGCTCTGCAGCATGATCTCGTGGTTGTCGCGCACCACGCGCACGCCGGCCAGATACCCCTTGCGGTCGGTGAGCGAGATCGTGCGCACGCCGAGCCCGCCGCGGCCCTTCACCGGGTACTCGCTGATCGGCGTACGCTTGCCGAAGCCGTTCTCGGTGATGACGAACAGGTCGGAGTCGTCGCGGGCGATGTCGACGGCGATGACCTCGTCGCCCTTGCGCAGCTTCATGCCGCGCACTCCTGAGGCGCCGCGGCCCATCGGCCGGACGTCGCCCTCATGGAAGCGGACGGCCTGGCCGAGCCGGCTGACCATCATGATGTCGTCGTCTCCCGAGGTGTGGCGCACGGCGAGCAGCTCGTCGCCCTCGCGGATGTCGATGGCGATGATGCCGTCGCTCTTGCGCGGCGTGTTGTACGAGCCGAAGAGCGTCTTCTTGACGACGCCCTGCTTGGTGCCGAAGACGAGGTACTTGCCCTCGCCGATGTCGAAGTTGCGCGTGGCGATGACGGCGCAGACGCGCTCGTCCTGGCGCAGCGGCAGGAGGTTCAGCAGGTGCTTGCCGCGGGCGTTGCGCCCCGCCAGGGGCAGCTCGTGCACCTTGAGCCGGTACACCTTGCCCACGCTGGTGAAGAACAGCAGGTAGTGGTGCGTGGTGGTGATGAAGAGGTGCTCGACCTCGTCCTCTTCTTTGAGCTCCATGCCGGCCACGCCGATGCCGCCGCGCTTCTGCTGGCGATAGGTCGTCACCGGCAGACGCTTGACGTACCCGGTCTTGGTGATGGTGATCGCCATCTGCTCCTCGGCGATGAGGTCCTCGAGGTCGATCTCGCCCTCGTCGGGGACGATCTCGGTGCGGCGGTCGTCGTTGTAGAGTCGCTTGACCTCGAGCAGCTCGCTCTTGACGACGCCGTAGATCGCCGCCTCGTCGCCGAGCAGCTCGCGGAGCTCCTTGATGCGCGCGAGCAGCCCCGTGTGCTCCTCCTTGACCTTGTCGCGCTCGAGGCTGGTGAGCTTCTGCAGGCGGAGGTCGAGGATCGCCTGGGCCTGGGGCTGGGTGAGCTCGAAGGTGTCCATGAGGGCGGTGCGCGCGCTGTCGACGTCGGCCGCCCGGCGGATGATGCTGATGATCGCGTCGAGGTTGTCGAGCGCCACCAGGAGGCCCTCGAGGATGTGCGCCCGCGTCTCGGCCTTGTCGAGCTCGAACTTGGTGCGCCGGATGACGATCTCGCGCTGGAAGGCGATGTACGCCTTGAGCATCTCGGGCAGCGTGAGCGTGCGCGGAACGCCGCCGACGAGGGCGATGTTGATGATCCCGAAGGTGGTCTGCATCTGGGTGTGCTTGTAGAGCTTGTTGAGCACCACCATCGGGATGGCGTCGCGCTTGAGCTCGACGACCAGGCGCATGCCGCTGCGGTCGGACTCGTTGCGCAGGTCGCTGATCTCGGTGATCTTCTTGGCCTTGACGAGCTCGACGATGTCGTCGATGAGCGCGGCCCGGTTCACCTGATAGGGCAGCTCGGTGACCACGATGGCGCTCTTGTTGCCCTTGAGCTGCTCGGTGTGCGCCTTGGCGCGGACGCGGACGCGTCCGCGCCCGGTGCGGTAGGCCTCCTTGAAGCCGGCGCTGCCGAGGATGACGCCCCCGGTCGGGAAGTCGGGCCCCTTGATGTGCTCCATGAGGTCGTCGGCCGTGGCCTCGGGATCGTCGATCACGCGCACGAGGGCGTCGACGACCTCTCCGAGGTTGTGCGGCGGGATGTTGGTCGCCATGCCGACGGCGATGCCGGCCGCGCCGTTGACCAGCAGGTTGGGCATGCGGCTGGGGAGGACGGTGGGCTCGCGCCGCGTCTCGTCGTAGTTGGGCACCCAGTCGACGGTGTTGGCGTCGATGTCGCGCAGCATCTCCATGGCGATACGGCCGAGCCTCGCCTCGGTGTACCGCATCGCCGCCGGCGGGTCGCCCTCGACCGAGCCGAAGTTGCCCTGGCCGTCGACCAGCGGATAGCGCATGTTGAAATCTTGCGCCATGCGCACCAGGGTCGGGTAGATGACGGCCTCGCCGTGGGGGTGGTAGTTACCGGACGTGTCGCCGGCGATCTTGGCGCACTTGCGGTGCTGCCTGTTCGGCGCCAGACCGAGGTCGTGCATCGCCACGAGGATGCGCCGCTGGCTGGGCTTGAGGCCGTCGCGCACGTCGGGAAGGGCGCGGTCGGTGAGCACGCTCATCGCATAGTCGATGAACGACGAGCGCATCTCGTCTTCGAGCTCGATCGGCTCGATCTTGCCCTCGAGTGTCTGCAGCGTGTCAGACATCGAGGAAGCGCACCTCCTTCGCGTTCTTCTCGATGAACTCGCGACGCGGCTCGACCTTGTCGCCCATGAGCATCGTGAAGACCTCGTCGGCGGCCTGCGCGTCCTCCATGGACACCAGCATGAGCGTGCGGGTCATGGGGTTCATGGTCGTCTCCCAGAGCTGCTCGGGGTTCATCTCGCCGAGCCCCTTGAAGCGCTGCAGCTGGATGCCCTCCTTGGTGAGCTCGACGATCTGCACGCGCAGCTCTTCGTAGCTCGACGCCTCGGCCTTGCGGTTGCCGAGGCGGAGGGTGAACGGCGGCCGCCCCACCATCTCGCGGATGCGCCCGTGGACGCGGCGCAGCGCCTCGAACTCGCGGCCGGCGAGGGCCGCGAACGGGATGCGCAGGTTCGCGGCCAGACCGGTGCGCCGCTCGACGAGGCGCGTGTCGGCGACCTCCTCGTCGTCGTCGACGGCGAGCACGTCGATGACGTAGCGCTTGTCGATGTCGGCGCGCAGGGCGTCGAGGAGCCCGGCGAAGTCGGCGATGTCGGCGTCGATCACGGGGCCGTTCTTGAGCCAGTCGATGAGCTCGCCGCCCCACTGGCTCTTGAGCTTCTTCACCCAGCCCTCGTACTCGCCGTAGAGCTTGAGGAAGCGCTGGTACCTGGTCTCGCTGAAGGTGAACCCCGACTCCGTGTTGTCGACCTTGATCTGCTCGAGGCGGCCGCGCAGCAGGATCTCCTCGAGCTGCGCCTCCTTGTGGATGTACTGCTCCTGGTTGCCCTGCTTGAGACGGTAGAGCGGAGGCTGGGCGATGTACACGTAGCCGGCCTCGACCAGCGGCTTCATGTGGCGGAAGAGGAAGGTGAGGATCAGGGTGCGGATGTGGGAGCCGTCGACGTCGGCGTCGGTCATGATGATGATCTTGTGGTAGCGCGCCTGCTCGACGTCGAACTCGTCGCCGATGCCGGCGCCGATGGCGCTGATCATCGTCAGGATCTCGTTGTTGGCGAGCATCTTGTCGATGCGCGCCTTCTCGACGTTGATGATCTTGCCGCGGAGCGGCAGGATCGCCTGGAACGAGCGGTCGCGCGCCTGCTTGGCCGAACCGCCGGCGGAGTCGCCCTCGACGATGTACAGCTCGCTGAGCGCGGGGTCCTTGAGCGAGCAGTCGGCGAGCTTGCCGGGGAGGTTGCTGCCCTCGAGCAGACCCTTGCGCCGCGTGAGGTCGCGCGCCTTGCGCGCCGCGTTGCGCGCACGCGCCGCGTTGACGGCCTTGTCGACGATCTGCCGCGCCTCCGAGGGGTTCTCCTCGAGGAACTCGGCGAGCTTGGCGTTGACCGTCGTCGCGACCAGGGTGCTGATCTCGGTGTTGCCCAGCTTCGTCTTGGTCTGGCCCTCGAACTGCGGGCGCTTGAGCTTGACCGAGACGAGCGCCGCGAGGCCCTCGCGCATGTCTTCGCCGGTGAGGTTCTCCTCCTTCTCCTTGAGGAGGTTCTTCTGGCGGGCGTACTCGTTGAGGGTGCGCGTGAGCGCCGCGCGGAAGCCGGACAGGTGGGTGCCGCCCTCGGTGGTGTTGATGTTGTTCGCGAACGTGAAGACCGACTCGTTGTACGACGAGTTCCACTGCATCGCGACCTCGACGGCGCCGTCGTCGGTCTCGTTGTCGAAGTAGATGATGCTGCGGTGGATCGCGTCCTTGTCGCGGTTGATGTAGGCCACGAAGTCCTTGATGCCGCCGGCGTACTGGAAGGTGCTCGACTCGCCGTCGGCGCGCTCGTCGTGGAGCTCGATGCGCAGGTTCCTGGTGAGGAAGGCCGTCTCGCGCAGGCGCTGCGCGAGGACACGGTAGTCGAACTCGACCTCGTCGAAGATGTCGGGGTCGGGCATGAAGGACACGGTGGTGCCGGTCGGACCCTTCTTGGCGATCTTCTCGCGCCTCTCGAGACCACTCACCGGTGTGCCGCGCTCGAAGCGCTGGTGCCAGTGGTAGCCGTCGACGAAGATGTCCAACTCGAGCCACTCCGACAACGCGTTGACGACCGAGACGCCCACGCCGTGCAGGCCGCCTGACACCTTGTAGCCGGCGCCGCCGAACTTGCCTCCGGCGTGGAGCATGGTCAGGACGACCTCGGCGGCCGGCTTGCCGTACTTCTCCATGATGCCGACGGGGATGCCGCGACCGTCGTCGGACACCGTCACCGAGTTGTCGGGGTTGACGGTGACGGCGATCGACGTGCAGAAGCCGGCGATGGCCTCGTCCACCGAGTTGTCGACCACCTCGTACACGAGGTGATGGAGGCCCCGCGGCCCGGTGGAGCCGATGTACATGCCGGGTCGCTCGCGGACGGGCTCGAGGCCCTCGAGGACCTGGATGTCTTGTGCGTCGTAGTGCGCCTGCTTCACGCGACCTCGCAGTCGACCGGTGGTGGGCTGCCACAGGAGGGGCACGACGGCTCGTCGTGCCCTGTGTAGTCTACCAGACCACGACTGCGCGCGCGACCCTCAGGAGACGAGAAAAGACCTGCAAATCGTCTACTTATTGGGATGACGACCGGGCCCGCCGACGGGTCCGTCGTCGGGCTCGCCCGACGCGGCCCGGAGGGCGGCCCGGACGGCCGCCCGGAGCCGCTCGTCGAGGAGGCCGTCGGCGGCCTGCCCGGCCGCCTTCGCTTCGTCGGGACGCAGGCTCGCTCCACGCCCCGTGGTCTTCGACGCGGCAGGCGTTTCCTCCTGCTCCGCGGACTGCCTGCGGACGCGGAAGCGGAGCCTGCGCACCGGGTGACCCGGGTCGATCTCGCTCATGCGCGTCAGGATCTCGCCGGAGAGGTAGGTGAGCTCGTTCGCCCACACCGACGAGTCGCACTCGACGGTCAGCACGCCGCGGCTGAAGGCGCGCGTCGTCGTAACGGCGACGACCTGACCTCCCGCCGCCCGCGCCCAGACCGCGTAGGCGCGGGCGTCGTCTCCCGACGTCAGCCGGCCGACGACCGGCGAGAGGATCTCGCCGAGGCGGCGCGGCTCGCCGCCGCGCCTCCCACTCACGGCGAGGCCTCCCGCGGCGCCGCACCGCGGTCGCCGCGGTGGCCGTCCTCCGGGGCGCCGCGGTGGCCGTCCTCTGGGGTGGGGTCGCGCCCCGCGCCGCCTGCCGGGACCCGACCGTCCTCGGGCCCCTCGCCGGCCGGTACCGCTCCGAGTCGCTCGCCCGCGAGCGGCAGCTCGACCACGAGCGCCCGTGCGAGCTCGTCCTCGGTGAAGTAGTGCCGGTTCGTGGTCGTCAGGATCGCCTGACCGCCGCGAGCGAGCAGCGCCACGAGGCGGCGGCGGCGCGCGTCGTCGAGCTCGCTCATCACGTCGTCGAGGAAGAGCGTGCCGAGGCCGGCGCCCTGCTCCGCCGCCACCTCCCGCTCGGCCAGGAGCAGCGCCAGCACGGCCGCCCTCTGCTCGCCCTGCGAGCCGTACAGCCGGAGGTCGCGGCCGCCCGCGGGGACCGGCGAATCGCCCTCGGCGCCGCACCCGGGGCCGCTCTCGGGGTCGCCGCCCGGGAGCTCGAGGAACCGCAGGTCGTCGCGCTGCGGACCGAAGAGCGAGAGCCCTCGCTGCACCTCGCCGGGCCGGCGGCGACGGAGCTCGTCCAGCAGCGCGGCCTGCCCGGCCGCGCCGTCGGGGCCGAGCAGCGCGTCCATCTGGCTGACCAGCTCGACCGTGTAGCGGCCGCCGCCCGGGGCCAGATCGGCGGCGGCGGCGGCGAACCGCCCGGCGACGCTGGCGACGAGGGCGCGGCGGCGGCAGTCGAGCTCGACCGCGGCGGCGGCGAACTGCGCGTCCCATGGGCCGAGCGTCGCCGGGTCGGAGCCCTCCCGGACCGCCACGAGCTGGGCGTTGCGCTGGCGGATCGCCAGGGTGAGCTGCGCCAGGGCAGACGCGTAGGCGGGGTCGATCGCGGCGGCGAACGCGTCCAGGTGCGCGCGACGCCGGGCGGGGCTGCCCTTCACGAGGAGGAGGCTCTCGGGGACGAAGATGAAGACCACGCTGCGGCGGCGAAGCTCCTCGAGGGCGGCCACGTCGACACCGTCGAAGCGCAGCCGCCGTCCCTGCCGGGGGACGTAGGCGACCTCGCTGCGATGGCGCTCGCCGCGGTCGTCCTCGAGCGTGACGGTGACGCGCGTGAAGGGCTCTCCCCAGGTGATCAGCTTGTCGTCGCTGCGCGTGCGCGGCGAGGCGCCGCGCAGGCCGAAGTAGGCGCCCTCGAGAAGGTTGGTCTTGCCGGTCGCGTTGGCGCCGACGACGACGGTCGTGCCGGAGCCGAACTCCAGGGCGGTGTCACAGTAGGAGCGGAAGTTGACGAGCCTCAGGCCGACGACGCGCACACCCTGTACTCCACTCCGCCCAGCTCGATCACGTCGCCGGCGACGACCTTGCGCCCGCGGCGACGCTCGATCGACCCGTTGACCGCGACCTCACCGCTCTGGACGAGCAGCTTGGCCTGGCCGCCGGTCGCCGCGACGCCCGCCAGCTTGAGGAAGGCGCCGAGGGCGACGGGACCGCTGACGGCGACGTCGGTCAGGGCGCTCCGCGCTCAGCCGCTGAGGCGGATCGGCATGATGAGGTAGACGAAGCTGCCGTCCCCTCCGCTCACGAGACCGGGCCGCAACGGGGTCGTGAAGCTGAGCTCGACCTGGTCGTCGTCGAAGGCATCGACCCCGTCGACGAGGTAGGCGGGGTTGAACCCGATCTCGAACTCCTCGCCCTCGAACCCGACGTCGAGCGACTCCTCCGCCTGGCCGACGTCCTGTGTGAGGGCGCGGAGCCGGAGGCGCCCGGGTGCGAACGTCAGGCGCAAGGGTGCGTTCTTCTGCGCCAGCAGGCTGACGCGCCGCGCGGCGGCGGCGAACTCGTCGCGCCCGAGCCGGACCTGATGATCGAAGGTCTCGGGAAGGAGTTGCCGGTAGTTCGGGAACTGACCGTCGATGAGCCGCGACGCGAGCCAGACCCCGCCGCTCGCGTCGGGCAGGTGAAAGACGACCTGGTTCTCGGTGACGACGACCTCGACCTCACCGTCGCCCATGGCGCCCGCCAGGCGCGCGACCTCGGTGAGCGCTTTGGCCGGCACGATCGCCTGCACGTCGGCGCCCGGCGCCGCCTCGAGCTTCGTCTCCTTGACCGCCAGCCGGTAGCTGTCGGTGGCGACCATCTTGAGTGTGTCGCCGGTGATCGAGACCAGCACCCCGGTGAGGATCGGCCGCGTCTCGTCGCGCGACGCCGCACGGCCGACCTTGCCGAGCGTCACGGCGAACGGGTCGCGGCCGACGGTGAAGGCGTCGGTCATGTCGAACGTCGAGGTCTGGGGGAAGTCGGCCGCCGCCCAGGCGTTGAGCGAGAACTCGGCCCGGCCGCCGGCGACCTTGACGGCGCTCTCGCTCGCGTCCACGACGACCTCGTCGGCCGACAGGTTGCGCACCACGTCGCTGAAGAGCCGCGCCGGGACCACGACCTCACCCTCGCGCTCGACGGCGACACCGGCCGTGACGCTGGCCTTGATGGAGAGCTCCATGTCGGTCGAGTACAGGTCGAGACGTCCCTCGACCGCCTGCAGCAGCACACCGGAGAGGACCGGAAGGGCGCTGCGCGTGGACACGCCTCTGGCGAGGATGGTGAGCTTGTCCACGAGGACGGTTCGATCGCACGTGAGTCTCATACCGGCTCCTTACGATAATTCAGAGAGATACATCTCTCCTCACCTTCGTCATAGTCCCTGTGGACGATGTGAGGAATCGGCTTCGCTGCTGCGTGTCGGCCTCCTCGCCTTGGGGACGGTGCTGGGGATGGTCTGTGCAGAACCGCGCGCTCCCCGTGTACCGGCCCTCAGGGTCGAAGGAAGCATAGCCCTTTTCCACGGGCGGTGTGAACACCGTCCGGGCCTCGGTCCCGAGGTTCTCCACAGGGTGCACAGGGTGGGGTCTCGGCGGCGCGCGACCGCTGCAGGGCGCCCGCAGGCGGCGCGCCGCCCGCGGATGACCCGGGCTCAGCGGGAGGCGCGGAGACGCTCGCCGACCACCGTGACGAGGTCGCGGAGCTGATGGTCGTGGCCGTCGGCGAGCTGGCGTTCGATCTTGTTGACCGCGTAGAGGACCGTGCTGTGGTCGCGTCCGCCGAAGCGCTCCCCGATCTGCGGCAGGGAGGCCTCGGTCAGCTCTCTGGCGAGGTACATGGCGATGTGCCGCGCGAAGGCGATGTCCTGGGTGCGGCGTGCGCCCCGCAGGTCGTTCACGTGGCAGCCGAACTCGCGCGCGACCTCCGCCTGCACCATCTCCACGGTGATGGGGTGGCTGTAGGCCTTGGGGAGGATGTCGGCGAGCGCCTCGCGCGCCACGTCCACGTCGAGGTCGACGCCGCGTACGGAGGCGTAACCGACCGCCCGCGTGAGGGCGCCGTACAGCTCACGGATGTTGGTCGTGACCCGCCCGGCGATGAAGGCGAGGACCTCGGGGTCGTCGACCTTCAGCGCCTCCCACTTGACCTGCTTGCGCAGGATGGCGATGCGGGTCTCGAGGTCGGGACGGCTCACGTCGACCACGACGCCCTGGCCGAAGCGCGAGCGCAGGCGCTCCTCGAGCGCCTCCAGCGAGCGCGGGGGCCGGTCGGAGGTGATGACGATCTGCCGGCCGGCCTCGTACAGCGAGTTGAAGGTGTGGAAGAACTCGACCTGGGTCTGCTGCTTCTCGGCGAGGAACTGCACGTCGTCGACGAGCAGGATGTCGTTCTCCCGGTAGGCCTGCTTGAAGCCCTCGATGCGACCCTTGTCGGTGACGGCGTTGATGAAGTCGTCGGTGAAGCGCTCGACGGTCACGTAGCGGATCTCGAGGTCGGGGTGCTGCTCGAGGGCCGCGTGGGCGATGGCCTGGATGAGGTGCGTCTTGCCGAGGCCCGTGTCGGCGTAGATGAACACCGGGTTGTAGGCCGTGGCGGGCGCCTCCGCGACGCTCCGCGCCACCGCCGTGGCGTACTCGTTGTGGGGTCCGACCACGAAGCGCTCGAAGACGTAGCGCGGGTTCAACTCGGGGTGGCGCGGGCGCGGCTTGGCGCGCCGCTCGCGCCGCGGGGCGCCGGCGTCGGGCGTCGCGGCCGTCGCGGCGGTGTCCGCCTCCCCGCCGGCGCCGCCGTCCGCCGCGCCGCCAGCGGCGGCGACCGGCAGGGCCGCGGCGCGTTCGTCGACGACCACGCGCACGCCGACCTTCGAGCCGAGTACCGCGGCCAGGGCGTCGCCGACCTTCTCGGCGAAGCGCTTCTCGACCCACTCGCGGGCGAAGTCGTTGGCCACCCCCAGCACGAACGTCGTGTCGTCGAGGGCGACCGGCACCGTGCGGTCGAACCAGAGGCGGAAGGTGGGCTCGTTGACCTGGGTGCGGAGGTGGGTCTTCGCCTCGTCCCAGATGAGTGTCAGCTGATCGTCGATCGCCGCCCTCGTCGTCCCCCGGGATGCCGCTGCTCAGCCCGTGTCGCGGTGTGTCGTCAGACGAGCGTGTCGAGGAGGCGGAGACCCTCCTCGCGCAGGGCGCGCTTGCCGTCGCCCAGCGAATGTATCAACCCCATCTCCTCCAGTAAACCGAGTTCGCGGAAGGCTGTCGAGGGGGCGATGCCGATCTCGCGGCCGATCTGCGTCGGTCCCGCCGAGCCGAGCTCCATGAGGAGCACGAGGACCTTCTTCTGCCGCGTGGTGAGGCGGGGCAGCGGCGCCGGCGGCGGCCCGGCGGGCGCCGCGGCCTCGCGGTGCGGCATGCGGATGGTGAAGACGGCGCCGCCGCCGAGGTTGTCCTCGACGGTCAGGAGGCCGCGCAGGAACTGCAGTGACTCGCGGGCGATGGGCAGGCCCGAGCCGACGCCGCGGATCACCCGTCGCT
>Ga0209164_1002247_pt1 | contig 21218 bp, 19 predicted proteins | sample MTBNYHSulfiMetaG_FD_187458 | JGI IMG/M metagenome (GOLD analysis project Ga0209164, IMG submission 187458) | Enrichment culture microbial communities from rom New York Harbor, USA that are MTBE-degrading - MTBE-NYH (New York Harbor Sulfidogenic)... | ecosystem: Environmental > Aquatic > Marine >... | reverse complement strand
CGACTACATCCAGCCAGAGCCAGCCGCCCGAGGACCGCACCGCCTCCAGGGCCCCGGGTTCGACGGCCTCACCGCGCTCGGCCCCGGCGGCGACGTGGAAGAGGTGCTGCATGGGGCGATTATGGCCACGCCGGGCGGCGGGCGATCGTTTCTCGGCCCGAGAAGGCTGGCAGGGAAACCGTCGCCGCCGGCGGCCGGCCGGTCATGGTGCCGGCCGGGCGACTCCGTCCAGCCTCTCGATCAGGGTCCGGACCGCCCGGGCGGTCTCGACCAGGGCGGCCACCTCGACCAGGTCGGGAGTGTCCGCCGCGGTATGGGCGAACCGGGCTTCGATCTCCATGAACTTGTCCGAGGTGATCGCCACGGCCGGGCGGCCGTTCATCGCGAAGACCATGTGGTCGCTCTGGTACCAGGCTTCCCCCTCGACCATCCCGGGATAGCCCGAGAAGACTTCGCGGACCGCCGCCGCAATGCTCCCGGGAACCTCATAGAGGGAGTAGGCGGTTCTCCCGTCCACGAAGCCGAGCGCGTCCATGTTGACGTTGAGCAGGATGCGGTCGAGCCCGTCCCGGTTCTGTTCCAGGTAGTTGCGCTCTCCGTTGGCGCCGTAGTAGTCCTCGCCGTTGAGGGCCAGCAGTTCTACACCGGCACCCGGATCCGAGTTCTCCAGCATCTCGGCCAGGCACAGCAGAGTGACCACTCCCGCGGCGTTGTCGAGCGCCCCCGGGGTGCCGATCTTGGCATCGAAGTGGGCACAGACGACGATCTTCCCCCGGGCCGCTGGATTGAGCCCGGCAACGACATTGCACCCGGTGGAAGGGATGCGCCGGGCACGGCTGACGAGCCGGGTCGCTTGCCCGGCGTTCACTATGATCTGGCGGCCGACCTCATCGGTCGTGAAGACCGAGGGGATATCGAAGTCACCGTCTTCGATCAACGGGAAGGGGTAGACCGCGCCGGCCAGCTCGGGGTTGCGGGTGGTGGCACAGATCAGGGCGGCCGGCCGTTTCTCTTCCAGCAGGCGGATAACCTCGCGGTGCTCTGCGGGGTTGTAGAAGGGGAAGTTCTTGGGCATCAATTGCTCGCGGGCCAGGTCCCCATGCAGCAAGAGGATCCCGCCGCCACCCTGAACTGCGGCCAGTTCCGATCTGCTGCCGACGGGGAGCAGGCATCCGGTTACATCGCAGCCGAGCGAGTACGGGCTGGGCTCCACGGCGAACGACTCCCCCCCGATGCCGCACTCGGCGCCCTCGTGCTCCCAGTCGATGCAAGTGAACTCCGGGGTGCCGACCCGGTATCCGAGCGAGCGGAAGGCCGCAGCGATGTAGGCCGCCGCGTCTTGATTGCCCCGGCTGCCCACCCGGCGGGTGGGGAGTCGACTGCACAGAAAGTCCAGATGGTCCGCGGCTCTCGCGGCCAGTAGCGCCGGGTCCCGTTCGGCGCCCACCTTCACCCCAGCCAGTCCCGCAGCCTCTCCCCCACCACCTCCGGGGTCAGGCCGAACTCGGCTGCCAGGCGCCCTGCCGGCGCCGAAGCCCCGAAACGGTCGATACCCAGGTTCAGGCCGCAGACGGCGGTGAGCCGCTCCCAGCCGAAGGTGGTGCCGGCCTCGAGCGAGGCCCGAGGGAGGCCTTCACCCAGCACCGACCGCCGGTAGTCGTCGTCCTGGGCAAAGAAGGCCTCCCAGCACGGCAGGCTCACCACCCGGAGGCTCTTCCCCTCGGCGGCCAGGAGGTCGGCGGCGGCCAGGGCCAGCGACACCTCGGACCCGGTGGCGATGAGCACCGCGTCGTTGCCGTCGCGCAGCACGTAGCCGCCCCGCCGCACCCCGCCCCCTCTGCCGGAGCGGTCGAGGACCGGCAGGTTCTGGCGGGACAGGACCAGCGCGGTGGGCCCGTCGGTGCGGCCCAGCGCCAGCTCCCAAGCCTCGGCCGTCTCCCCCGCGTCGGCGGGCCGCACCACCCAGAGGTTGGGGATGGCCCGCAGCGAAGCCAGGTGCTCGATGGGCTGGTGGGTAGGCCCGTCCTCGCCCAGCAGCACCGAGTCGTGGGTGAACACGAAGATGCTCGGGCACTCCATGAGAGCCGCCAGGCGCAGCGCCGGGCGCAGGTAGTCGCTGAAAACCAGGAAGGTGGCGCCGTATGCCCGCAGGCCGCCGTGAAGGTTCAGGCCGTTGACCATGGCCGCCATCGCATGCTCCCGCACCCCGAAGCGGAAGTTGCGCCCCTCGGGGGTGGCCGCTTGGAAGTCGGGCGAGCCGGCGATGAGCGTGTTGGTCGAGGGGGCCAGGTCGGCCGAGCCGCCCACCAGGCCGGGCAGTCGCGGGGCCAGGGCGTTGATGACCTTGCCCGAGGCGGCCCGGGTGGCGAGGGATCGGCCGACCTCGAATCCCTCGACCGGGCCTACCTCGACCCGGCCCGGCGCCCAATACTGCCGCCAGCGCGCCGCCGCCTCGGGCTCCGCGGAGAAGCGGCGGTCCCGACTCTCCTCCCAGGCCCGCCGGGCCGTCGTGCCCCGGGCCATGGCGGAACCGAAGAACGCGTAGACCTCCGCATCCACCTCGAAGCGGCGCTCCACCGGCCATCCCATGGCTTGCTTGGCCCCGGCGATCTCCTCCTCCCCCAGCGGGGAGCCGTGGGCCTCGGCCGAACCCTGCTTGGTGGGGGCGCCGTAGGCGATGTGGGTGCGGCAGGAGAGCAGGGTGGGACGCGTCTCGTCGGCCAGGGCAACTCCCAGCGCCGCCGCCACCGCCTCCCGGTCGTGGCCGTCGGCGGCCAGGGTCTGCCAGCCGAAGGCGGCGAAGCGGGCGGCCACGTCCTCGGTGAAGGCCAGGCCGGTCGAGCCCTCGATGGAGATGCGGTTGTCGTCGTAGAGCACGATGAGACGCCCCAGCCCCAGGTGACCGGCGAGCGATGCCGCCTCGGACGAGATCCCCTCCATGAGGCAGCCGTCGCCGGCGAAAACGTAAGTGCGGTGGTCCACCAAGTCGGGCCCGAAGACGGCCCGCAAGTGCGCCTCCGCCGCCGCCAAGCCGACGGCGGTCGCCACGCCCTGGCCCAGGGGGCCGGTGGTGGTCTCGATGCCCAGGGCGGGGTGGCGCTCGGGGTGGCCGGCGGTGGGGGATCCCCACTGGCGGAAGTTCTTCAGGTCGTCCATGGACAGCGGAAAGCCGGCCAGGTGCAACAGGCTGTAGAGCAGCATCGACCCGTGCCCATTGGAGAGCACGAAACGGTCGCGGTCGGGCCAAGTGGGGTCGGTGGGGTCGACCTTCAGGAACCGGGTCCACAGCACCACGGCCAGATCGGCCATGCCCATCGGCATCCCCGGATGCCCGGAGTTCGCCTGCTGCACGGCATCCATGGACAGCACCCGAATGGTGTCGGCGGCCAGTTGCTCCACGCTGCGGCTCATCGCTCTTCTCCGCTCGCTGACGGCGGCCCAGGCTAACCGGCGGGGAGTCGGCTCAAGCGGCGAAGTGCAGGGCGCGAGGCGCCAGGTTGAGACGCTCTACCCCTTCTGCGGTCACCGCCACGCAGTCCTCGATGCGCACCCCGAACTCCCCCGGTAGGTACACGCCGGGCTCCACCGAGAACGCCATCCCCGGTTCCAGCAAGGCGTCGTTGCCCTCCACGATGTAGGGCGCCTCGTGCTCTTCCAGGCCGATGCCGTGCCCGGTGCGGTGCATGAAGAAGGGCCCCAACCCGGCCGCGGCGATCACCCCGCGGGCGGCCCGATCCACCTCCTGGGCGGGCACGCCGGCGCCGGCGGCCTCCACCCCCGCCTGCTGGGCCTCGCAGACCACGCCGAAGACCTCCCCAAAGCGAGGCGGCGGTTCGCCTACGAGGAACATGCGGGTGATGTCGGAGTGGTAGCCCTGCAAGCGTCCGCCGAAGTCGAGCACTACGGCGTCGCCCGGGGAAATCACTCGGTCGCCCGACTCGTGGTGCGGAGAGGCCCCGTTGGGGCCGGAGGCGACGATGCTGAAGGCGGACGCCTCGTGGCCCTCCTCCACCACCATGGCGGCCACCTCGGCGGCGAGCTGCCGTTCCGTCTTCCCCGAGAAGCGAGCGCCGTCGAGGCGGGCCACCACCCGGTCCACCGCCGCCCCCGCCCGGCGCAGCAGGTCGATCTCCGCCGCTTCCTTGCGCAGCCGCAGCTCCCCGGTGACGGGGGAGGCAGCGGAGAAGGCCGCGTCGGGCAGCCGTTCCTGGAGGGCGAGCAGGAAGACGGCCCAGGTGGTGTCGCCCACCGCCAGGCGCCGGGCCGCCCCGCACCGCGCCGCCACCAATGCCACCGGGTCCTCCGTCTCCTCCCAGGTCTCCAGCTCGAAGGCATCCGCGTGGACCGTCACCCGCGGTGCCTCCAGAGCGGGCACCACCAGCACCGCCGGGCCCTCCCCCGGCAGGACCAGCATGGTGAGCCGCTCCAAGGGCATCGCCCGGTAGCCGGTGAGGTAGGGCAGATCGGCCCCCACCGACAGCAAGAGCACATCGATGGCGCGCCCAGCCATCAAGGCGCGGGCTCGTTCCAACCGGAACGCGTAGTCGAAGGCGGTCACGACGATCGAGGCTAGCGCCCGGTCGCCCGCCGGGAACGACCGCCGCTACCCCACCGCCCGGCGGGCTTCCCCGGCGTGATAGGAGGACCGCACCAGAGGCCCCGCTTCGACCCGGGGCACGCCCAATGCCTCCCCGTGAGCCCGGTAGGCGGCGAACTCCTCCGGCGTCACGTAGCGGTGGATGGGGCGATGGCGGGCGGTGGGTCGCAGGTACTGCCCAATGGTCACCAAGTCCACACCTACGGCACGCAGGTCCGCCAACGCGCCGAGGACCTCCTCCTTGGTCTCGCCCAGGCCGACCATCAGGCCGGACTTGGTGAGCCCGGCCGGGTGCATCGCCTTGGCCCGGGCGAGAAGGGCCAGCGACCGGCCGTAGTGGGCTGCGCTGCGCACCTCCCGCTGCAGGCGGACCACCGTCTCCAGGTTGTGGTTCAGTACCTCGGGTTTCTCCGCCATCACCACCTCGAGAGCGGCCGGGTCGCCCTTGAAGTCGGGGATCAGCACTTCGACGTCGCATCCCGGCACCCGCCGCCGGATGCGATGGATGGTCTCGGCGAAGACCGCCGCCCCGCCGTCGGGCAGATCGTCGCGGTCCACCGAGGTCAGCACCGCATATCGCAGCCCAAGGCGGGCCACCGCCTCGGCCACCCGCTCCGGTTCGCCCGGGTCCGGCGGCCCGGGCCGCCCGGTGGTCACTTCGCAGAACGAGCAGGCCCGGGTGCACACGTCCCCCAGGAGCAGGAAGGTGGCCGTGCCCGCGGCCCAACACTCAAAGATGTTGGGGCACCCCGCTTCTTGGCAGACGGTGTGCAGAGACAGGCCCCCCACCAAGGCATTGAGGTCGCGGTAGCCCGCTCCCAGGTCGGCCCGGACCCGCATCCAATCGGGCCGCTCGGGCTCCCCGGGTAGCCGCCCCGCCATGGCGACCGGTGTCGCCCGGCGGCCTTCGGCGGAGAAGACCCCGGCCGCTACCAGGCGGTCCACCTCGAAAGAGGCCTCCCGGCGCCCGGCACCCCCGGTGTAGGCCGCTTCCTGGACCTCGGCAACGCCGTACCCGAAGACCTCGACGAAGCGGGGGACGAGCGCCGCCGCCATCTCCTCGAGGGATACCCGGCGCCCCGCCACCCGGCTCACCGCCGCCACCGGCCGCCCGGCCAGGCCGCACGGCACGATGTGGCGGAAGCCGCCCAGGTCGGGGGCGACGTTGATCGCGAAACCGTGCATGGTGACCCGGCGCCCGGTGCGCACCCCGATGGCGGCCACCTTCCCCTGAGCCGTCCACACCCCGGTGTAGCCGGGCTCCGCCCAGGCCTCGACCCCCAGGTCGGCCAGGGCCAGGATCAACACCCGCTCCAGCCGACGTAGGTAGGCCACCACGTCGGGCTGCTCCCCCAAGTGCACGATCGGATAGCCGACCAGCTGGCCGGGGCCGTGGTAGGTCACATCGCCGCCGCGGTCCACCCGATGCACTTCCGCCCCCAGCCGGGCCAGCTCCTCGGGAGGGGTGAGCACATGAGCAGCGTCGCCCCCGGTGCCGATGGTGTAGGTGGGAGGATGCTCCAGCAGCAGGAGGTAGTCGGCGGGGGCGCGCCCCGAGGCACGGCCCTCGTGAAACGCCCGCTGCAGATCCCAGGCCTCCCGGTAGGGCACCCGGCCCAGCCAGCGGGCCCGGAGCAGGGTCACGCCAGTTCCTGCTCCCAATCCCGGGTTTCGAGGATCTCCTTGATCCGCCGCAGGAAGAGCACAGCCGTCGCCCCATCGAAGGCCCGGTGGTCCCAGGTCAGCCCCAGGTAGCCCACATGGTGCACCGCGATGGCGTCGGCCCCGGTGGCATCGGTCACCACCACGGGCCGCTTCACCACCGTGTCGGTGGAGAGGATGGCCACTTCGGGCACGTTGATGATGGGTGCCGACATCAGCGACCCGTACGGTCCCGGGTTGGTGATGGTGAAGGTGCTCCCGGCGGCATCGTCGGGCACCAGGTTGCCGGACCGGGCCTTCTCGGCCACACCGCGAATGCGCCGCGCCAGCTCCCGCATCCGCATGCCGTCGGCAGCGGGGATGTTCATGACGATGAGCCCACGCTGATCCATATCCACGGCGATCCCCAGGTTGACCACCCCGTGAAGTACCGACTTCTTTTCCTCCAGGTAGAAGGAGGAGTTCACCACCGGGAAGGCCCCCAGGGCGTCGATGGTGGCCCGGGCAATGAAGGGCAGATAGGTCAACGAGAAGCCTTCCCGCTCCTTGAAGGATTCCTGGTGGCGACGACGTACCCGCTCCACGACCTCAAAGTCGGCCTCGACCGCGGTCCAGACGTGGGCCGCCGTCCGCCGGTTGGCCACCATGTGCTCGGCGATGCGCAGGCGCAGCCGGCTCGGGTCCTCCACCCGATCGCCGGGACGCAACACGATCCGCGAGGGCGGAGCCTCCGCGGCGGCGGGAGCCTCCGGAGCCGGAGAAGCAGGCGGAGCCGGTGGAGGGGGCGCAGCAGCGGCCGCAGCCGGGGCGCCGGGCGGCGCGATCCCGGCCTCCGGGATCAGCGTGTCCAGACCGCGCCCCAGGCCCACCCTCTTGGGCAGCGCCGCAACGGCCTCCGCCGCTTCCTCCGCCTCTTCCGCTTCGGGTTCGGTTTCGGCTTCAACCGCCGCGGGCAGGATCTCCACCACCGGCATGGCGGGCGCTGCCGGCGCAGCGGGCGCCGCAGGAACGGCCGCCGCCTCCGGGGCTTCACCCCGCGTCCGAGCGTCGATCAGCGCCTGCACGTCCTGCCGGGTGATGCGGCCGTCGCGGCCCGTGCCCCGAATCTGGGAGAGATCGAGACCGTGCTCGGAGGCTAGGCGGCGTACCACCGGGGAGAGGAAGCCGAGGTCGGCGGGAGCGGGGGGTGCAGCCGCCTCCGGGGTCGGCACCTCCGGGACTACCGGCTCGGGCGCCGCCGGCTCGGGCGCCGCCTCCTCCGGAGCCTCCACCACCGAAGCCTCCACCAGCGGAGTCGCCGGCTCGGGGGCTTCCGGCACCGGCACCTGCGCCGCGGCCGGCGGGGCCTCAGCGACTGGGACCATGGTGGCGGCCGGGGCTGCCGGAGCCGGCGTCGGCGCCTCCGCCGCCTCTCCGATGACCGCCAACGGGGTGCCCACCGGGACGGTCTGGCCCGCCGGCACCAAGATCTCCAGCACGACCCCGGCGGCGGGTGAGGGCACCTCGGTGTCCACCTTGTCGGTGGAGACCTCGAGAAGCACCTCGTCCTCGGCGATGGGGTCACCGGGCTGCTTCGCCCAGCGGAGGATGGTCCCCTCCGTGACCGTCTCCCCCAGCTGGGGCATGCGAACCGTGACCGACATGAGCGCTCCTCCTAGGTGTTTGCCAAAGCAAGGACTGCGGCGAGGATGTCCGCCGGCCGGGGCACGGCGGCCTCCTCCCGGGACGAGACTTGTGTCCCCAGGACGGCACCCACCCGCCGTACCGGGGCATCCAGATGCCAGAGGCCCTCCTCGGCGATCCGGGCGGCCACCTCGGCTCCCACTTCGCCGAGGGCACAGCCGTCGGAGGCCACCACCAGGCGGCCGGTACGGGCCACCGACTCCAGCACCGTCTCCCCGTCGATGGGATCTAGGGACTGTAGATCCACGACCTCCACACCGACCCCAGCGGCGGCGGCCTCGGAGGCGGCCTCCAGCGCGGCAGCCACGGCCGTCCCCCAGGCCACCACCGTCACATCGGCGCCTTCGCGGACGAGCCGCGCTCGGTCCGGGCGGACCGCCGCCCCCTCCTGCCCGCAGACGGCGGCGTAGAGCCCCACCGGCTCGAGCAGCACCACCGGCCCCGGGTCCCGCACCGCGGCCGCCAGCAGATCCGGGGCGACGTGGGGGGAGCCGGGCATCCACACCTTGAGGCCCAAGGCCGTTGCCGCGCCGGGCCCGGAGTCCTCGCCCCGGCCACAGGGCACGCGCAGCACCAAGGGAAGGGGGAAATCGCCGGAGCCGGCATGCCCCGCCAGCAGCCCGAGCGAGGCGTGGAGATGATGCCCGGCCACCTCCGCCACCGGGCGCAGGCCCCCGAGCGCCGCCCCTACCGCCGCTCCCACCAGACCGGGCCCGGCGCCGGGGAAGTCGATGACCCGACGGGGCCCGTAGCGGTCCAACAGCCCTCGAGTAACCCCATGCGGCCCACCCAGGCGCCCGACGTCGGGGCCGAGGATCACCACCGCCTCGTCGCGCTTCATCTCCTCGTCCAGGACCTCCGCCAGCGCCTCTGCCACGGTGGCCCGGGCCCGGAGGAGGTGGCGCAGCGGTGCTTCTCCCTCCGGCCCGACGGGGGCATCCTCCGGGAGACCGGCATCGGCCTGCCGCCGGGCCCAGTCGAGCGTCTGGGCGATCCGGGACTGCACCCGATCCTGCAGGTAGGAACGGCGGGTCTCGTCGAGCAGGCCCCGGCTGCCCAGGAACTCCTCATAGCGGGGCAGAGGGTCGCGGGCCAGCCAGGAGCGACGCGCCTCCGCATCGACGTAGACGGCCGGATCGCCGACGTGATGGCCGAACTGACGGAACGTCACCGCCTCGACCAGGCTGGGCCCTTCGCCGGCACGTGCCCGCTCCACCGCCTCCCGAGTGGCGGCGTACACCTCCAACACGTCGTTGCCGTCGACCACGATGCCGGGGATGCCGTACCCGTCGGCCCGATGAGCGGTGTAGGCCAGCGGCGACACGCTCTCGTTGGGTAGCGAGTAGGCGTACTGGTTGTTCTCCACCGCGAAGACCACCGGGAGCCGGTGGACGGCTGCGGCATTGACCGCTTCATGCCATACCCCGCCGGCCGTCGCCCCCTCACCGCAGAGCGCCAGGGCGACCAGGGGCTCGGCCCGGCAGTGGAAGGCCAAGGCAGCCCCGACGGCCACGGCCACCCCGTCGACGCTGGCGGCGGAGACGCCGATGATGCCCTTGCCCGGAGCGGGGGCGCCGACGGGGCGCAGACCCCGCGACGGCCCGGCGGCCTTGCCGAAGAGGTCGAGCAGGGCTTCTTCCAGCGTCACCCCCCGCACCAGGGTGGCCAGCAAGTCGCGATGCCCGCCGGCAAAGAAGTCACCGGGGTCGAGTGCCGAGGCGAAGCCCACCTGAGCCGCCTCTTGGCCCGACCCCGGGTGGCGAAAGCCGCCTCGCCCGGTTTCATCCTCCTCGAGCAAGGCCGACTCGAGGAAGCGGCCGGTGAGCATCCACTCGTAGAGGGCGAGCAGTTGCGCCTCGCTCAACTCCACGGCGGCACCGCGCATCTCGCTCAACCCGTCCTCCTCAATGCAGGCTGCGCCCGGCGGAGGAGAGCAGGGTCTCTCCCACCACCTCAGCCAGGGTCGGATGGCCGTGGATGAAGGCGGCCGCCTCGGCGGGCAGCGCCTCCCAGCCCACCGCCAGGACCATCTCGTGGATCAACTCGCCGGCAGCGGGCCCGGCGATGGTGGCTCCCAGGATGGGTCCGCCCGCCTCGGCGACGACCTTCACCAGGCCGCGGTTCTCACCGCGAATCATCGCCCGAGCCGCCGCCTGGAACCCGTGGCTGTGGGCGACGACCTCGTAGCCGGCTTCCCGCGCCCGCTCCTCGGTCAGGCCGACCGCCGCCACCTCGGGCCGGGTGTAAACGATGCCCGGCACCGCCCGGTAGTCCACCGGGGCCGAGCGCCCCGTGGCGATATGGGTGATGGCGGCAATGCCCTCGGCAAACCCGGCGTGGGCCAGTTGCGGGGTCCCGGCCACGATGTCGCCTACGGCGTAGACCCCGGGCTCGGCCGTTTGCTGGGTGGCCGGGTCCACCTCGACGAACCCCCGCTCGACCTCGACCCGGGTCCCCTCGAAGCCGATCCCGGCGGTCACCGGGGCGCGGCCTACGGCCACCAGGACCACATCCACCGCAGCCTCGCCGCCGTCGTAGGGCACCGTCACCCCATCGGCGGACAGCCGCGCCGGGCCCACCGCGGTGCCGGCGTGGATCTCCACCTTGCGGCCGGACAGTTCCCGATGCAGCACCTTGGCGGCCTCGGGTTCCATGCCCGGGAGGATCTGGGGCAGCACCTCGAACAAGTAGACCTTGCTGCCCAGGTCGGAGAGGAAGGAGGCGAACTCGCAGCCGATGGCCCCGGCCCCGATGATGGCCACCCTCTCCGGGCGCTCCGCCCACTCCAGGGCGTGGTCGGAGGAGACGATGCGCTGCCCGTCGATCTCGTAGCCGGGAATGCTCCGGGGCACCGCCCCGGTGGCGATGATGACGGCGCGCCCCTCGAGGCGCCGTTCCCCCTCGCTCGTGGCCACCCGCGCTCCGCCGGGGAGATCGAGCCGCCCGACACCGGCAACCACCTCGACCCCCCTTTGGCGTAGCAGGCCGCCCAGGCCGCGGTGCAGCCGGCCGACGATTTCGCTCTTGCGCTCCCGGGCACGGCCCCAGTCGAGGCCCGGAGAGCTCGCCACCACCCCGAACTCCCCGGCCGCCCCCACTGCGGCGAATACCTCGGCGGTCTCCAGCCACGCCTTGGTGGGGATGCAGCCGCGATGCAGGCAGGTGCCCCCCACCAGGTCCTTCTCGACCATGGCAACGGAGAGCCCGTAGTTGTGGGCGTAGAGGGCGGCGGCATAGCCGCCCGGGCCCCCGCCGATGATGACTACGTCGTGCAACGAACCCCCAGCAATCGCCTGGCCCGAGGTTAGCCGCCGGTCGGCCCCATACCTTGCCACTCAGCGTCACCGGGGTAGCCTGGCCGCGTGGCCGATTCCCCTGCGTCTCCCGACGGACTTCCTGCCGGGGGGCTGAGCCAGCCGGTGCGAATCCCCAGCGGAGACGGCACCCTGCTCGAGGCACGCTGGGACCTCCCGGCCGGCCCGGTCGGCCCCGCCGTGGTCCTTTGCCATCCCCACCCCCTCCACGGGGGGACGATGAACGTCCCCCTGCTGCGGACGGTGGCAGCCCGGCTGGTGCGGAGAGGCTTTCCCGTCCTCCGTTTCAACTTCCGCGGCGTGGGAGCCTCGGGCGGAAGTTGGAGCGGGGGGGACGCCGAGGAGGGCGACGTTGCCGCCGCTGCCGCTGCCGCCCTCGCTGCCTTCCCCCCAGGACCGCCCTCCCTGGCCGGATGGTCGTTCGGAGCGGTGGCCGCCCTGCGCTGGCAGGCGGCGCTCGACGGAGCGTTCCCGTTGGTGGCCATCGCCCCGCCGCTTTCTGCCGGACTCTCCCCCGGCCTACCCCCACCGGAGGCATTACCCCCCGCGCCGCGCCTGTTCATCATCGGCGATCGCGACCAGTTCACCGCCGCCGCAGACTTGCGCACCTATGCCGAGGCCTGCGGGGCGGGCCTCCTGGTGCTGCCCGGCAGCGACCACTTCTTCTTCGGCAGGGAGAGCCGCGTGGCCGACGCCGTGGCCGGCCACCTGGCGTCGACGTCGGCCTAGCCCAATCGGGCCTTGAAACCCCGGTTGCGCGCTTCGGCGAGGGTGTCCGGGGAGAACGACGCCACCAGGGCGCGCGCTACCAAGTCGTCGTCCTCCACTCGCCGCCGCAGCGCCTCGAACTGGCCCTCGTCGTCGCAGTCGTAGACCCGCATCTCGTCACGCAAGCCGACGAAGCGGCTCTCGGGAAACCGGCGCAAACGCCCCATGCTCTCCATCCTTGGCCTGTGCTCCCGAAACTAGCCGAGGCCGGCTCAAGAGGTGTTGAGGGTCACCACTGCCGCGGCCAGCCCGGTCCCACCCGGCTGGATCACCAGATTGCCCCGCAACTCACCCCGGCTGAACTCGATGCGCCAGGAGAACAGGTCGCCCTCGGAGCGATCCACCACGAAGCCGGCGCTGACCAGGTTCACCGTGTAGTACTGCACCACGGCGGTGGCTTCCTGAGCCATGGTGAGCGCGAACTCGGTGCGGTGGTTCACCCGATCCACCATGGTCGAGCCCACCACCGCGCCCTGCGGCACCGGGAAATCGCCCGGCACCGAGGCGGGGATCTTCCCCTCCCCGAAGGAGATCGGCTCGTCGTCGCCGCCGCAGCCCGTCGCGGCTACTGCGACGGCCCCGAGCAGCACGATGGCCAGCAAGCGTTGGAGGTTCACGGCAGGGAGATCCTACCGGGCGGCGCGGCTTGCGTGGGCCGGGCCTACACCCGAGGGGGCTCGCGGTAGGCGCCGAACACCGACTGCAGAGCGGCAACGATCTCGCCTTCGGTAGCCCGGGCGCGGGCCGCGGCGACCAGCGGCTCCATGAGGTTGGCCTCGGTGCGCGCGGCGGCGACGAGTACCTCTAGGGCCCGATCCACCTGCCCCTGCTCCCGAGACGACCGCCGCTCCCCCAGCCGCCGCCGCTGCTGCGTCTCCACCTCGCCGGGGATGCGCAGGATCTCGAGATTCTCGCCCCCCTCCTGGACGAAGCGGTTCACCCCCACGATGACCCGCTCCCCCGACGACACCGCCTTCTCGAACTCGTAAGCCGAATCGCCCAGGGCCCGCTGGAACCAGCCTTCCTCGATGCCCCGCAGCACCCCGGCGAGCATCGAGCCGTCTCCCAGACGGTCGACGTAGGCCAGGATCTCCTCGGCCCGCCGCTCCATGCGGTCGGTCAGTCCCTCCACGAACCAGGAACCGCCCAATGGGTCGATGGAGTCGGCCACCCCGGTCTCTTCGGCGATGACCTGCTGGGTGCGCAGGGCGATTTCGGCGGCCCGCTCGGTGGGCAGGGCGTAGACCTCGTCGAGAGCGTTGGTGTGCAGGCTCTGCGTGCCGCCCAGGACCGCAGCCAGGGCTTCGATGGTGGTGCGTACCACGTTGTTGTCGGGCTGCTGGGCGGTCAGGGACACCCCGGCGGTCTGCGTATGGAAGCGGAGCTTCAGCGAGCGCTCGTCCTTCGCCCCGTAACGCTCTCGCATCCAGCGGGCCCAGATGCGGCGCGCCGCCCGGAACTTGGCGATCTCCTCGAAGAAGTCGATGTGAGCGTCGAAGAAGAAGGAGAGCCGGGGGGCGAACTCGTCCACCTCCATCCCCCGGGCCCGGCAGGCTTCGACGTAGGCGAACCCGTCGCCCAGGGTGAAGGCCAGTTCCTGGGCGGCGGTAGCCCCGGCCTCGCGGATGTGGTACCCGGACACCGAGATCGTGTTCCACTGCGGCACCCGGTGGGCGCAGAAGGCGACCATGTCGGTAATCAGCCGCAGGTGCGGCTCGGGCGGGAACAGCCACTCCTTCTGGGCGATGTACTCCTTGAAGATGTCGTTCTGCAGCGTGCCCCGCACCCGGGACCAGTCCACGCCCTGCTCCTCAGCGGCCGCCAGGAAGAAGGCGAAGATCACCTGGGCCGGACCGTTGATGGTCATGGAGACCGAAACCTCACCCAGGGGAATCCCCTCAAAGAGGCGCACCATGTCGTCGGCGGTATCCACCGCCACGCCGCAGACCCCCACCTCGCCGCGAGCCAGCGCGTGGTCGCTGTCGAGGCCCATCAGGGTCGGCATGTCGAAAGCCACCGAGACGCCGTGCTGGCCCTGCTCCAACAGGTGGCGGAAGCGCCGATTGGTCTCCTCCACGCCGGCGAAGCCGGCGAACTGCCGAATGGTCCAGGGCTTCCCCCGGTAGCCGGTGGGGTGGATGCCCCGGGTGTAGGGATACTGCCCGGGGTATCCGATCTGCTCCGGCGGCTCATCCTCAGCGGGAAGGCCCAGTGCCGGGACTTCCTCGAAGGACAGGGTGACGAAACGTTCCCGCCGTTTGGGCGATTCCCGGTAGGCCTCCTCCCAGTCCCGGCCGCTCACCCGGCTCCCCTCTCCGGCACCGGCACCTCGGCCCCGCAGTTGGGGCAAGGGGCCGAGGCCACCGCCCCGACGATGAAGCGCAACCCGCACTCGGGGCACTCGATCCGTGGGGAAGGCGGCGGCTCGGGAGCGGGCGGCGGTGGAGCCACCAGCCCCGGGTCGGCCGCCCGGTCGCGTACCTCCATCAGCGTGCCGCAGGCCGGGCAGGAGTAGCGCCCCGGTCCCGGCACCTCCACCTGGGTGCGGCAGCGGCCGCAACGTACGATCACTCCGCCACCTCCATCTCCGCGCATGGTACCCGCCCCGCCGGCGGTGAACCTCGGCCCGCCGGGAACATAGGCCACCGCCTCCGGTAGCGTGCCCTGCCCCCAAGGAAACCGGCACCTCATGGTCGACACCATCACCACCCTGGCCGGCATCGCCTCTCTGGCGGTGGCCGCCCTCACCGCGGGCCTCGTCGTGCTCGGGATCGTCGCCCGCTTCTCCCCCAGCGCCGCCGCCGCCCAGGGTCGCCTGATCGACTACCTGGGCAGCCAGTCGCTGTGGCTGGCCTGGCTGGTGGCGGTGGCTGCCACCGCCGGGAGTCTCTACTACTCCGACGTCGTCGGTTTCGAGCCCTGCTCGCTGTGCTGGTACCAGCGCATCGCCCTGTACCCGCTGGTGGTCATCCTGCCGGTGGGGGCAATCACCCGGGATCGGTTCTTGGCCCGCTACGCCCTTCCCCTGACGGCCGCCGGGGCGGTGCTCGCCGTCTACAACTACCTGGTCGAACTGTTCCCCGGCATCGAGGTGGCCTGTTCCACCACGGTGTCGTGCAGCACGGTCTACGTCGAAGCTTTCGGCTGGCTCACCTTGCCCCTCATGTCGGCGGTGGGCTTTGCCGCCATCACCGTCGGGGTCCTCTACGACCGGGCGGCGCACCGCCGCGCGGAACTCGTCGAGTAGCCGCCCCACCTCGCATATGCTGCCTCGCTCAGGACAGGAGTGACTGTGAGCCCCACGACCACCGCCAAGCGCCCGGTCCCCGCCGCCGGCCGCAGACCCGCCGCCCCGACCCCCCGGCGCCTGCCCATTGCGCTGATCGCCGGAGTGATCCTCGCCGTCGGCTTGGTGGCCGTCATCGTGGTCACCATGGGGTCGGCTTCCGAGGCGGTGGAACTCGGCTCGCCGGTGGTCACCGGAGAGGCACTGCCTCCCTTCGAGACCATCGAGAGCGAAACCGGCCTGGGCCTGACGATCCCCGAGGTCACCGGTGCCGACTTCGCCGGTACGCCGGTGAGCATCAGCCGCGACGGCCGGCCGAAGGTGATCGTGTTCTTTGCCCACTGGTGCAGTGTCTGCCGCCAGGAGATGCCCCTGATCGCCGACTGGCTGCCCGGGGCCGGCCTGCCCGCGGGGCTGGACCTCATCGCGGTGAGCACCGGGGTGAACCAGAACCAGGTCAACTACCCGCCCTCGGAGTGGTTCGCCGCCGAGGGATGGACGGCACCGCTCATCATGGATGATGAGGCGGGCAGCGTCGCCCGCGCCTTCGGGCTGACCGCCTACCCCTATTTCGTGTTCGCGGATGCCGAAGGCCGGGTGGCTCTTCGCCTGATCGGCGGCCTTTCGACCGCCACCCTCGAATCGGTGATCGCCGAACTGGCCCGGACCTGACGTGGGCCCGAGCCTCCCTTCTGGTGAAGCGGCAACGCCCCAGGCAGAAGGGCCGACGGATGCGCTGCGGGTCGGCCTGAAGGCGCCCCGTGGGGGCTCGACCCCGGGGACGCGCCTGCCCTCCTGGGTGGTCCCCGCCCTGATACTGACCCTTGTAGGTGGCTTCGGCGGCGGCCTGGCCGTAGGACTGCTGGTGGCCGGTGCCGGCGACTCCGGCGAGGCGGCGACTACCACCACCGGGCCGGCGCCCACCACCGCCCCCTGGGAGCCCGCCGACGCCTACGGGGCAACGGTGGCGGTCGACGGCTCCCCCCTGCCCATGCTGGGGAGCGCCGAGACCGACACCGCGATCGGCCGGCCCCTCCCCGTCATCACCGGCACCGACTTCGCCGGCCGCCCGCTCACCATCGCCGCCGACGGTCGGCCCAAGCTGATCGTGGCCCTGGCCCACTGGTGCCCCTACTGCAACGCCGAGGTGCCCATCCTCCAGGAGTGGTACGCCGGGGCGGGCGCCGAGGGCATCGACGTCGTCACCCTCAGCGTGTACACCGATCCGAACCGGTCGAACTTTCCGCCCGCGGCCTGGTTGGCGGAGGCCCGATGGGACCTGCCGCTGATCGCCGACGACTCACAGCGCACTCTGGTGACCACCCTGGGTATCCCGGCGGTCCCCTTCTGGCTGCTCGTCTCCGCCGACGGCACGGTGCTGCAACGCCTCACCGGGCAACTCCCCGCGGAGTCCCTCGACGCCATCGCCGCCACGCTGCGGGGCGCCGGCACGCCTTAGCCCGCTACCCTCACCCGTCCGAGGAGGCGCGGTGCATCGAGAGCACGCCGCCGAAGGTGGGCGGCTCCTGGTGAGGTCGGTGGTCGCCGGGCCGCTGGAGAACAACGTCTACCTGGCCGCCTGCCGGGCCACCGGGCGGGCGGTGCTGATCGACCCGGCCGCCGCCGCGGCACGCCTGGCCGAGGCGGCGGCGGGCCTCTCGGTAGAAGCGGTGCTGCTCACCCACGGCCACGAGGATCATTTGGGAGCCGCCCTCGAGATGAGCCGCCGCTACAGCGTGCCCCCGCGCCTCCACCCCGGAGACGCCGCCTTGGCCGGCCTCCCCGAAGCGCTCCCGCTGGCCGACGGAGAGCAGATCCGCTGCGGCCGGGTGACCTTCGAGGTGCGACACACCCCCGGCCACACCCCCGGCTCGGTGTGCTTCTTGGCCGAGGGCTGCCTCTTCAGCGGCGACACGCTGTTCCCCGGGGGCCCCGGAGCCACCGACGGCCCGGAGGCGTTCCGGCGGGCCATGGACTCCCTGCGCCGCCGCCTCTTCACGCTGCCGGACACGACCCTGGTGCTCCCCGGCCACGGGCCGGCCACCACCATCGGCGCCGAGCGATCCTCCCTGGACGATTGGGAGCGCCGCGGCTGGTAGGAGGAAACATGCAATTCGGGATCATGACGGAGCCACAGGTCGGAATGACCTACACCGAACTGCTGGCCGCCGCCCGGCTGGCCGAGGACCTGGGGCTGGAGGTGTTCGGACGCTCGGATCACCTCGCCTTCCCTCGCGTCGGCGAACCCCACGCCACCGAGGCCTTCGCCACCCTGGCGGGCCTGGCCCGGGAGACCGAGCGCATCCGCCTCATGGTGCTGGTGAGCCCGGTGACCTTCCGCCACCCGGCCATCATCGCCAAGACGGCGGCGACGCTCGATGAGATGTCCGGCGGGCGCTTCATCCTCGGCCTGGGCACGGGGTGGATGGAAGAGGAGCACGCTTCCTTCGGGCTGCCGTTCCCTCCCTGGGCGGAGCGCTACGCCCGGTTGGAGGAGGCCCTCCAGTACCTGCGGGCGGCGCTGGGCAAGGCCCCCGCCGGCTTCTCCGGGGAGCACTACCGCCTCGCCCCGGAGACGGTGCGGCCCCTGCCCACCGGCCCGCTCCCCCTGGTGGTGGGAGGCACCGGGCCCCGCCGCACCCCCGAGTTGGCCGGGCGCTACGCCGAGGAGTACAACGCCACCTTCCTCTCCGCCGCCGACCTGCCCCCGCGTATTGCTGCCGCCCGTCGGGCGGCAGGGGCGGCCGGCCGCCGTCCGGAAGACCTGGTGATCTCGCTCATGGCGCCGGCAGTCACCGGGCCCGACGAGGCCTCCTACCGGCGCCACCTCCAGGCGGTGGCCGCCGCCGACCCATTCGGGCGGGCCCCGGAGGCCATCGAGAGCCGCCTGCAGGAGCGCGGTCTTCCGGTGGGCCCCGGCCCGCAGGCGCGCCGCTCTCTCGAGGCGCTGGAAGCCCTCGGCGTCTCCCGCTTCTACGTGCAGCACCTCGGGCCCTTCGACGAGGATTTGCTCGCCGGCATCTTCAGCGCGCTGCGCGACTAGCCGATGACACCCCCGGGGAGCGCGGCTCCCCGGCCGAGCCGTCGTCGCACTGGAGGCACCATGAAGACCCGCGGGCCCGCCGCCTGGCTGCTCCTCGTCCTGCTCGCTGCGGCCTGCGGCTCCGGCGGGCCCCAGGAGGGCGCCGGAGTAGTGCTCCGCTACGCCTACGAGCCCGGCGACAGCCTGGCCTACGACCTCGAGGCCTCCATGGACATGGACATGACGGCGTCGGGCAACGCCGCCGCCGCCGCCGGCATGAACGCCTCCCTGGTGGTGTCGGTCACGGGAAGGCTCGATCTCAGCTTCGCCGTCGGCCCGGCCCCCGACACCGTCGAGATAACAGTGGCCCAGGAGTTACTGGAGGGCGGCGCCCGAATGACGACCCTGGGCGGGGAGACCCTGATCCCCTTGAGCGACCTGGCCGGCCAGACGCAGCAGGAAGTGGTGCTGGTAGTCGACCCGCAGGGGCGGCCGGTTTCGATGAGCGTCAATGGGACCGCGCTCTCTACCCAGATGCTCGGCGCCCTGTCCGGTTTCGGAGGCGGCGAGACCCTCACCCCGCAGCAGTTCGGGCCCGAGTTCCCCCAGACCGGCCTCTACGTCGGCGCCGAGTGGGAGACCGACAACTCCGGCGAGGTCCTCGGCCTGGCCTTCCGTCAGCACGGCCGGCACAAGGTGATGGCCGAGGAGCAGGTGCTGGGACGCCCGGCCTACCGCATCGACAGCAGGCTCACCACCGCCGAGCTCCGCACCGACATGGCCGCCCTGATGGAGGCCCTGCGCAGGGCCCCCGAACTCATGGGCGGCACCGACCCGGCCGAGTTCGATGCCGCCATCGCCCAGTTCGAGTCCATGGGCGTCGCGGTGGACATCGTGATGGAGGAGTACACCGTCGTCATGACGACTTGGTTCGACCCGGCTCGGGGAATCGTCCTGCGGAGCGTGGTGGAGACCCCGATGGCCATGGCCATGGTGATGCGTGGGTTCCCCGGAGGGGAGATCGAGGTGCTCATGGAGACCACCACCGAGCAGCGCCTCACCTTGGCCGCCTGAGTTCGGCAGGTCCCGCGTGACTGGCGACACGGCCCCGATATCCTGGGCCGCCTATGGCCGATGCACCGCTCCTCGTCATCGATGACCTCCACGCTTCGGTGGAGGGCACCGAGATCCTCAAAGGCGTCTCCCTCACCGTGGAACGGGGGAGAATCCACGCCCTGATGGGCCCCAACGGCTCGGGGAAGTCCACCCTGGCCAACGTGCTGCTGGGCCATCCCGCCTACGAGGTGAGCGGCCGCATCCTGTACAAGGGTGAGGACATCACCAACTGGGCCCCCGACGAGCGAGGCCGGGCCGGGATGTTCCTCGCCTTCCAGTACCCGGAGGAGATCCCCGGGGTCTCGGTGGTCAACTTCCTGCGAGCCGCCCTGTCGGGCCGCACCGGGACCAACTTCACCGTCCTCGAGCTGCGCTTGCGGGTGGCCGACGCCATGAAGGAGCTGGGGATGGACCCTTCCTTCGCCGACCGCTACCTGAACCAGGGGTTCTCGGGGGGGGAACGCAAGCGCAACGAGGTGCTGCAGCTGGCGGTGCTGCGCCCCGACCTGGCGGTCATGGACGAGACCGATTCCGGGCTGGATATCGACGCCCTGCGCACCGTGGCCGAAGGGGTGCAGCGGGTGGCCGGCCCCGAGCGCGGCTTTCTGATCATCACCCACTACCAGCGCCTGCTGGACTACATCACCCCCGACGTGGTGCACATCTTCGTGGACGGACGGGTGGTGGAGCGCGGCGGGCCCGACCTCGCCCGGCGCATCGAGGACGAAGGCTACGAGGCCTTCCGGCCGGGGCGGTCGCGGTGACCGACCTCTCTCGCCTGCGGGCCGACTTCCCCCTCCTACAGCGCGAGATGAATGGGCGGCCCCTGGTCTACCTCGACTCCGCCGCCACCACCCAGAAGCCGCTCGCGGTACTCGAGGCCATGGACCACTACTACCGCCGGCACAACTCCAACGTCCACCGGGGAGCCTACGCGCTGGCCCAGGAAGCCACCGAGCTCTACGAGGGAGCCCGCGCCAAAGTGGCAGCCTTCGTCCACGCCGCCTCCGCTCGCGAGATCGTGTTCGCCCGGGGCACCACTTCGGCCATCAACACCATCGCCTTCGGGTGGGGCCTGTACCACCTGCGACCCGGCGACCGCATCCTGCTCACCACCCTGGAGCACCACGCCAACGTGGTCCCCTGGCAATTGGTGTGCCGCCACACCGGGGCGGAACTGGTCTACCTGCCGTTCACCGCCGACTACCAGATCGACCTCGAGGCCCTGCCCGGCCTGCTCGACGAACGGGTGAAGGTGGTGGGGGTGTCGGGCATGTCGAACGTGCTGGGCACGATGCCCCCCGTCGCCGCGGTGGCGGCGGCGGCCCGAGCCGTGGGGGCCCTGACTGTCGTGGATGCCGCCCAGATGACTCCGCACTCGCCGACCGACGTGCAGGCCCTGGGAGCCGACTTTCTCGCTTTCGGGGCCCACAAGATGCTGGGGCCCACCGGCATCGGAGCGCTTTGGGGACGCCTCGAACTGCTCGAGTCCATGGAGCCGGCCGAAGGGGGCGGCGAGATGATCCGCGACGTCGGCTGGCACGAATCCACCTGGGCCGAGCCCCCCCACCGCTTCGAAGCCGGCACCCCACCCATCGCCGAGGCGGTGGGCTTCGGGGCGGCGGTGGACTACCTGACTGCCGTAGGCATGGACGAAGTCCGCCGCCACGAAGCCGACCTCACCGGCTACGCACTCGAGCGGCTCGGCGAGGTGCCCGGCCTCACCGTTTACGGGCCGACGGACGTGGCCCAGCGGGGAGGGGCGATCTC